>OCOJ01049518.1_pt1 | contig 36909 bp, 39 predicted proteins | sample 1539251 | NCBI WGS metagenome assembly OCOJ01 (sample SAMN01911457, study PRJEB22624) | soil metagenome | biome: Soil | place: Malaysia | collected 2012-04-30 | depth RA_metagenome m
TTATCCCACCCTGGATGAAGCCTTTGACGTGGCCCGGAAACTGGCCGGCAGCGTAGGCATGTTCAAGGTGGGGAAGCAGCTCTTCACCGCCGCCGGGCCGGAAGCATTCAAGAGACTCTCCACGCTCGGCCCCGGGATCTTTCTCGACCTGAAATACCACGACATCCCAAACACCGTGGCGTGCGCGGTGCGCGCCGCGGTCCAATTGCCCGGCCTGGAGTTGGTCAACGTGCACGCGCTGGGCGGCCGCGCGATGATGGAAGCCGCGGCGAAGGCCATGCCCCGCGGCGCGCACCGCCCGAAATTGCTGGCTGTAACCATACTGACCAGCATGGATCAGCGGGCCATGCACGAGGTGGGCATCCAGGGAACTCCTCATGCCCGGGCGCTGCGTCTCGCACGGTTGGCGCGCGACTGCGGCTTGGATGGCGTGGTGGCCTCTCCTCTTGAGGTGCGCAGCATCCGCAAGGCATGTGGTCCCAATTTCATTATCCTGACGCAGGGCGTTCGTCCCGCCGGAAGCGCAGTACACGATCAGAAGCGTACGGCAACCCCGGCAGAAACCATTCGCAACGGCGCGGATTATCTTGGGCTGGGGCGGGCCATCACTCAGGCGGCAGATCCCGTCGCAGCAGCGGAAGTCATAGCGAGGGAAGTTGAGGAAGCACTGGGACGGCGGCGGTCATGAATCCGGTTGGCGAGTTAGACAGAATTGCACAGGCTCGCCTCGATGATTCGAAAGCTCTGCTTGCAGCCGGACGATATGACGGGGCCAGTTACCTGTGCGGATATGCAGTCGAGGTGGCACTGAAAGCTCGGATCTGCCGGGTGCTCAATTGGCCGGAGTTTCCCAGCACGCGGGGAGATTTTGAAGGATACCGGAGCTTTCAAACTCACGAACTCGATGTACTGCTGCATCTTTCGGGACAGGAGCAAAGAATCAAGCAGCACAATTTCAGAGATTGGAACGCAGTATCCCTCTGGAATCCTGAGTCGCGATACAATGTGGTCGGGACGACCCAGCGAGCGGATACCGAAGCCATGATCCAGGGGGCCGAGGCGCTTCTGAGGGCTTTATGATGGGAAACGATCTGGCAGGCCAATTCGCGCGGCTGGAATCAGAAGTCTCCAGGCAAAAGGGAGAATTTGCCCTCTTCGCATTGTTTCAGCGCGAAGAGGTTCCGGGCCGCTGGGATTTAATTGTCTCAGCCCCATGGATAGGAGCAGACAAGGACGCCGCAGTTGACTATTTTGTGGACCAGATCAAATCCTTCCTCGGTCCGGAAAAACTGACGGTGCTCTCCCGCATCGTGATCGTGAGCCCGGACAACTCTGCAGTGGAGGCTCTCAACCGGGCCGTCCATGTCGAGCACGGTAATACCGAGATCCGAGACAGCAATTTCTTTGGGCTTCCGATAAAACACGCATTCATTATTACTTCGAAGCGTCCGAGCGCTCGGGTTGCGAACTAGCCTCAAAATTGACCGCGCCGTCGCTGCAAAGTAGCATCCCTTGGTGCCTGCTCCCTCGGCATCCACGGCTCCCGCTTCCAGTGCCGCCGAACCTCGCCGCCACGTGATTGTGGGCACCGCCGGACACGTTGACCACGGCAAATCGACGCTGGTGGAAGCGCTCACCGGAACCCATCCCGACCGCCTGGAAGAAGAGAAGCGCCGCGGCATCACGATCGACCTCGGATTCGCCTTTCTGGATTACGGCGGAGTGCGCTTCGGGTTTGTGGACGTGCCGGGGCACGAGCGCTTCGTGCGCAACATGCTGGCGGGCGCCGGAGGGGTGGACTTGGTGCTGCTGGTGGTGGCGGCGGACGAATCGGTGATGCCGCAGACGCGCGAGCATTTCGAGATTTGCCGCCTGCTGGGCATTTCCCGCGGCCTGATTGCGCTGACCAAAAGCGACCTCGTCGAACCGGATACGCTGGGCCTGGCGCGGCTGGAAGTGGAAGACCTGGTGCGCGGCAGTTTTCTGGAAGGCGCTCCGATCATTCCGGTGAGCGCCGGGCCGCGCAACAGCGGCTTGGAGGAACTGAAGCAGGAATTGGCGCGCGTGGCGGAAACCTGCCCGCCTCGAGACACTTCGGGGGCTTTCCGGCTGCCCATCGACCGTTCATTCGCCATCAAAGGGTTCGGCACGGTGGTCACCGGCACGCTGCTCAGCGGGGCGCTGCGCGTGGAAGACGAGGCGGAACTGCTTCCGGCTGGGACGCGCGTGCGCGTGCGCGGACTCCAATCCGGCGGCAAGAAGCTGGAACGCGCCGTGGCCGGGCAGCGCACCGCGGTCAACCTGGCGGGCGTGGAACACACGGAAGTGGCGCGCGGCATGACCCTGGCGCCCCCCGGACGATTCTCCCCCACCACTCGTTTTCAGGCGCGCATCGAACTGCTGCCTTCGGCGCGGCCCATGCGGCGGCGCTTCCGCGCGCATCTCCATCAGGGCAGCGCGGAGGCCGTGGCCGTAGTCCGCGTGCTGGAGCCGGCCGGCCCCGCAATGGAAGACCCGGCAATCCTGCCCGGCGAGGCCCGCTTTGCAGAGCTGCGCACGGTGGCCCCCATGGTGCTGCTTCCCGGAGACCGCTTCGTCCTGCGGCAATTTTCCCCGGTGGTGACCCTGGGCGGCGGCGTAGTGCTGGACATCGTGCCCTCGCGGCGCACGCGCGGTGCGGGCCTGCGCCAGCGCCTGGAAATCTTCGAGCGCGGCGGGCCTCCCGCCGTTCTGGAAGCCCTGCTGGCGGATTCGCCCCGCGGGCTGAGCTTCGAACAGGTGGCGCGGCGCACTGCCTGGAGCCGAACCGATGCCCAAGGGGCGGCAGAAACGCTGGCACGCGAAGGGAAAGCGCGACTGCTCAGTGCCGGCGCCGGCGACCCCGCCCTGATTGCTCCCGCAGCCGCCTATGGCGCGTTGATGGACCGCATGCGCGCGGAGGTGGAAACCTTCCACCGCGCGAATCCGCTGGCGGAAGGAATCTCCAAGGAAGAATTGCGCATCCGCGTGGCGCGGATGGCCGCGCCGCCCATGTTCCGCGCCGCACTGGCCGAGCTGGCATCGGCCGGAAAGCTCGCGCTGGCCGGCGACACGGTGAAGCTGGCCGGCCGCGAAATCTCCCTGGCTCCGGAGGAGGCTCGGGCGAAAGAGCTGATCGAGCAGGCCTTTGCCAAGGCGGGATTGACGGTGCCCGCGGTGAAAGAAGTGCTGGAAAAACTGCCGGTGGAGGCCGCGCGGGCGCAGAAGATTCTGCAGATGCTCCTGCGCGAGCAGGTGCTGGTGCGCGTGGCCGCGGACCTGGTGTTTCACCGCACGGCGCTGGAGAGGGTGCGCACCCTGCTGGCGGACTACAAGAAACAGCGCGGTGAACGCATGAGCGTCCCGGCCTTCAAGGAACTGACCGGCATCACCCGCAAGTACGCCATTCCCCTGCTCGAATACCTGGACCGCGAACGCGTGACGCGACGGGTTGGCGACGAGCGCCAGATCCTGTGAAGCCGGCTGCGGGCCTGGCGTCGTGCATGCTATACTGTTTGGCAGCAAGTGGCTGAGCTTGCCCAGGGGGGCGGCTGGCCCCTGAAGGAAAACGCATGGAACTGTTTGCTCCCTCACATCTGTTTATCATCCTGCTGATCGTGGTCATCCTGTTCGGCGGGAAGAAGATCCCTGAAGTCATGCGCGGCTTCGGTGAAGGCATCCGCAGCTTCAAAGAGGGCATGTCCGGGACCACTGCTCAGGCCCCGCCGCAGCAACAGGCGCCGCCGCAGGCGCCGCCGCAGAATCCACCCTCACAGACTCCGCACTGAACGCCGGCGCACAGCGTCTCGAAACGATTCATAAGGTCCGGTTGCGACCCGGGAGGGCGTGGTGTGCCCGGCGGGACCCGCGGGAGTCAGAAATCCGGCAAACCTTCGCGCGTCATGCGGGAGAGCTTGAACTCGGCGCGAATGGCCACCGGGGCCAGCGGGCACTCGAAACGAACACCGGTTTCACGCGGCGAGAGGATCTCCTGGCCATGCTTCCGCCGGGGAAAGAAGACGTAGTACGCCGCGAGAGCCACTTCTTTGCGGTCGTCAAACTCAGGTAGAGCCGCGGAGGCGACGCGCGCGGCGAGAATACGCGCGCCGCTGGATTTCAGCACCAATGCCGAGTGCTGGACCATCCTTTGGGTAAGTACGCCATTCTGCCGCACCCGGCTCACATCACCCAGCGCGACGCGCAAGTCCACATAGACCACATAGGCGTCTGCCGGAGAAAGCTGCGAAAGCGCCGTGGCTTCCATGCGTTTGCCGGAGGGCGGCACCATGCGGGCCAGCGCGTCCTGCACGGTTCGCGCGGAAGCCCAGCGGACCACGGCCACGCCCGCTACGCCGTCAGATCTTCCAAACGAGGCGACTTCGCCTGCTCCCGGATATTCCTGCTGGAGTTCTGCGAGCCCCTCTCCAGAAACCCTGCCCGAGGCCGTCTTGATAGACCCCTGGGAGGGGTGGTTAGGATCGGGCGCGTGAAAGGTGTCTTCCCGTTCACATGGCCCCTTGCTGCCCATACACGGCTTCGCCTCTCCGTCCGGGCGGACCAGCAGTACGGAGACGCGGCGCGCCCACGGCGAACTCTCCAAGATCTGGCGGATATCCCGGTCGTTCCAATCCGCAGGGGCTTTGCGGTGCCACGCATCGTCGGCTTGCACGGCATATGCGCAGCAAAAGCCTGCGATCAGCAGGGAGTGCAGTGACAGCGTCTTCATATCCGTTTTCAGGCTGCCGGCGGCTTTTGGCGCCAGACGAACCACTGCCGATGCTCCTGGGCCTGATTCCAACCTCGAGGCGGCTGCCAGAGCGCCAGAATTCGAAGCCCGCTTTCGGCCGGACGGGCATGCCTCCAGGGCCGCGCGGCTACGCGGCGCAAGCGGACTCGGATTCGGCTGCGCCGGCCGCCCCCCGCAAAGAAGTCAGAAGTCCGGCAAGCCCTCGCGCGTCATGCGCGAGAGCCTGAAATCGGCGCGAATCGCCACCGGCGCCAGCGGGCACTCGAAGCGCACTTCGGTCTCGCGGGCCGGCAGGGTGGCTCGCGCACCTCTGCCTTTGGGGAAGAAGATGTAGTACGCCGCCAGGGCCAGCTCCTTGCGGTCGTCGAACTCCGGCAGCGGCGCCGCGGCCACGCGCACCGCTGGAATCCTCTGGCCGCTGGATTTCAGCACCAGGGCGGAGCGCCGGGCCATCTGTTCGGTAAGCACGCCGTTCTGCGAGATGTGGCTCACGTCCGCCAGCGGCACGCGCAAATCCACATACATCACGTACGCGTCCAGCGGCGCCAGTTGCGCGAGTTCCTCGGCGTCCATGCGTTTCCCCGAGGGCGGCACCAGCCGGGCTAAAGCATCCCGTACGGTGCGCGCGGAAGCCCAGCGGACCACCGCAATGCCCGCGACCCCGTCGGACCTTTCCGGACGGTCGATATCGGCCGCTCCGGTGTATTCCTGCTGCCTCTCGGTGTTGCGCACTTGGGTCACCAGATCGGGGGATGCCCGGCCGCCCGGCACGTTGGAGCTTGAGTTGTTGGGCGAGTGAAATGTGTCTTCGCGCGCGCACGGCCCCTTGCTTCCCAGGCAGGGCGCCGCCTCCCCATCCGGCCGGACCAGCAGCACGGACACGCGGTGCGCCCAGGGAGATCGTTCCAGGATCTGGCGGATATCCTTCTCGTTCCAGTCCGCGGGGGATTTCGCTTGCCACGCTTCATCCGCGAATGCGGAAAGCGCGCAGACCAAGCCGGTGATGAGCAGAGTGCACGCGCGCGAGGTCTTCATGCCGGGCTCCTTGCTGCCGGCGGCTCAAGGACACGGGAGCAGCCCGTCCCTGGGCACGTTGGGTGCATTGTACTCCCGAAGCGGGAGTTCCGACGAGAGGAGCGCGCCATCGCTCCGCGCACTCTCCCGGCGGCGGGTCCCGCGCGAGCGTGCTGGAAGCCGGCGCGCGGAATCCGTTCTGCCCTACCGCCTGGCCAGGGCGGAACGGCCGGGGAAACGTGCCGCCGCTCCCAGTTCTTCCTCGATGCGCGGCAGTTGGTTGTACTTGGCGATGCAGTCCGTGCGCGAAGCGGAGCCGGTCTTGAATTGGGGCCTGCCCACACGTCTTGAACCCATGTAAGCTCCGATACTGCGCTGTGAATATGTACCGGCATTAACTACTTTCTCTTGACATGTATGACAGTGCGGACAACATGAGCTATCATCGGGAACCTTGACCACCTACCAGTTCGACGNCGACGCGGAAAATCACCTCACGTCAGCTTCCGGTAATCTGGGCTCTTCGGCGTACATCTACGACGGCGACGGGAAGCGCATCGGCAAAGCGCCTATCAGCCAGCCCACGCAGCCCAATAAAATCTACTGGTACGGAATGGCTGCGGATCCGCTCGACGAAAGCGACGGACAGGGCAACTTCACCGACGAGTTCGTGTTTTTCAACGGCCAGCGCATCGCGCGGCGCAACGTGGCCTCCGGAAACATCTACTACTATTTTTCGGACCATTTAGGCACGTCCCGGGTCACTGTGCAAGATGGTCAGACAGCAGCTTGCTACGACGCGGACTTTTATCCATTCGGCGGCGAGGCGGCCGTGGCCGCCAACACCTGCTCACCTAGCCACAAATTTAGGGGGAAGGAGCGCGATATGGAGACTGGCTTAGACTACTTTGGAGCCAGGTATCACGCTTCAAGTATGGGACGGTTCATGTCCGTGGACCCATCGAGATTAAGTGTGAGCCTGAGTGACCCGCAAACCTGGAATCGTTATGCCTATGCGCGCAATAATCCGCTCGCGTACGTAGATCGCAATGGCAAGTGGTCGACCAGAGTACACGAGGAGATAATCGACGATGTATTTTCTGGAAAGCTTACAAGTACTGATCGAGCAGTCCTGAAGCAAGCCAGCATTTATGTCGACAAAGATCAGAGCCCGAGCGGGTCATACAAGCACGGAATGCGCAGTTCCTTAGACGAACCGCTAGCGCGCGCGATTTCTTGGCGAGTCTTTCATTTCAGCCCACCTCGATGAGGCTGTCCGGCTGCAGCTGGAGTGGGAGAAGGGAGGGCACAAAGGCTGGAATCCTGGCGCTTTGTCCCAGTTCGGGGAAGCTCTCCACACCACAACGGATTCGGCATCGCCTTGGCATGATTACTGGAATTTGCCCTGGGGCGGAGCTTTGGATCCGTCGGGTTCCCTAGGACATGCGTTGGTAGAAACCGTGCAGGGCGAACATGTGGAAGAGGCCAGGAGTGAAGCTGAGTACCTTGCGGCCATGCTCTGGGATCGTTTCCAGGACGGACTCGCTGCCGCCCGGAGGGTCAAAGACCCAGTGGCTGGGGACATCACAAGCGCCGCAGGAGACGATAGCCAGGAAGACGATTCGGAATTCATGTGCGGCGACGACGGGGGCTAGCCGCCAGGTTTGGCGCTCGCCGAAGATCAATCATTTGCACGTTCCTGGCGGCCATGCGGGATTTCAAACCCTAGACCAACGTGTCCGACCTAACGCAAGCCAGTCGATCAAACGGCCAAAGAAGTGGCTATAGCCGAACCCTAAACTCGGCCGGCCTCTCATTCCTGCTGACGTTCGGTGGCTTGGTTCCGTACCACGCCCCACCGGGTGTCCCAATCCCGGAATGGGTGGCCACACTAGCGGTCGTCATAGCTGGCCCGGGCTTGCTCGTCGGGGCGGGCACGGCCATGATTTTCTCTCCACAAGGCGTCCACGGAATGGACGATTTTATGTGGGTAGTAGCCCCGGTCAACTTCGTCGTCTACTTTTTATTATTCCGCACCACGCTTTTTCGTTCGCGGACCCGGCAGAGGGCGGATCAAACTGCTGGCCATGAGGGCCAAGGGGACAAATGATTCTGGACGACAGGGTTGGACGGAAGGTGGCGCACAGACCTTTCCCGGTTTTCCTTGAGCGTGAACTGCCCCATGTCCTCCGCCGCCGCGACCTACGCCATGTGTGCGGGGATGACGGAGGCTAGCCGCCAACCTCTTACCTCATTCTTCATTGATTGATTTCCTTAGCCGCATATTCCTCACGTGCCCCCCGGCTCCGCGCACCGGATCGTGTGACTCCCGACAAAAATCCGCCCCTACATTCTGGCCAGCGCGGCGCGACCGGGGAAGCGCGCCGCCGCCCCGAGTTCCTCTTCGATGCGCAGCAATTGGTTGTACTTGGCGATGCGGTCCGTGCGCGAAGCGGATCCGGTCTTGATCTGCCCGGCGGAGGTGGCCACCGCCAGGTCGGCGATAAACGTGTCTTCGGTTTCTCCGGAGCGATGGGAGATGACCGCGGCATAGCCGGCCTTGCGGGCCATCTCGATGGCTTCGATGGTTTCGGTGACCGTGCCGATCTGGTTTAGTTTGATCAGAATGGCGTTGCCTATTTTCTGTTCGATGCCGCGGGCAAAGATTTTCGTGTTGGTCACAAAGATGTCGTCGCCCACGAGCTGAATCTGGCCGGCGAGCTCGCGCGTAAGAAGCTGCCATCCGCTCCAGTCCTCTTCGCCCATGCCGTCTTCGATGGAGACGATGGGATACTGGCGCGCCCAGTTTTTCCAGAAAGCGGCCATCTCCTCCGAAGCGTGTGCGGACTTGTCCGATTTCTTGAAGACGTACTTTCCGGAAGCCTGGTCGTAGAACTCGCTGGCCGCGGGGTCCAGAGCGATGGCCACCTGCTCCCCGGGCTTGTAGCCTGCGGCCTGGATGGCCTCCAGCACGGACTGGATGGCTTCGTCGTTCGAGCGCAGGTTGGGAGCGAAGCCGCCCTCATCGCCCACGCTGGTGGACTGGCCGCGCTTTTTCAGCACACCCTTCAACGTGTGGAACACCTCGACGCCGGCGCGCAGAGCCTCTGAGAAGCTGGGCGCGCCCACGGGCATGACCATGAATTCCTGGAAGTCCACGGAATTATCCGCATGCGCGCCGCCGTTAAGAATATTCATCATGGGTACGGGCAGTGTGGCCGCGCCGGCCACAGAGGAATAGCGCGCCAGGTATTTGTACAGTGGAAGTTCCCGCTGGGCGGCTGCGGCGCGGGCCGCGGCCATGCTGACGGCCAGCAGGGCGTTGGCTCCGAGCCGCGCTTTATTGGGAGTTCCATCGAGCTGGATGAGCCGGCGGTCGAGCGCGATCTGGTCTGCGGCGTCCATGCCCGCCACCGCCGGGCCGATTTCCGTGGCCACGTGGTGCACCGCCTTGAGCACGCCCTTGCCCAGGTAGCGGGCCTTGTCGCCATCGCGCAATTCGATCGCCTCATGCTCGCCGGTGGAGGCGCCCGAAGGCACGGCGGCACGGCCCATTTGTCCGCCGCTCAGCACCACCTCAGCCTCCACGGTGGGATTGCCGCGGGAGTCCAGAATCTGGCGCGCGCGGACATGAGTGATACGCGTAGGCATGGGACCTCCTGGGAAAGGTCTGCAGCTACTCCGGCTCTTCCAGCAAGGATTCCTGGCGGACCACCACCACGATTCCGCCCGGCGAGACGTAGAAACGGCGGCGGTCCTCTTCCGCGTCGAAGCCGATCACCGTGTGCTCGGGCAACTGCACGTGCCGGTCAATGATCGCGTTGCGCACCCGGCAGTAGCGGCCGACGTTCACGTGGTTGTAGACGATGGTATTCTCCACATCGGAAAAACTGTTCACGCGCACGTCGTAGCCCAGCACGCAGCGCCGCACCCGGCCCCCGGAAATAATCGACCCCCCAGCCACGATGGAATCCAGCGCCACGCCCATGCGGTTCTCGTCCGCGAACACGAATTTGGCTGGCGGGTACTGCTGCTGCCAGGTCCACAGCGGCCACACCTGGTCATACAGGTTGAACACCGGAGACACGCTCACCAGGTCCATGTTGGCTTCGTAGTAGGCTTCGATGGTTCCCACGTCCCGCCAGTACAGCGCTTCCTTCTTGTTTTCATCGATGAAGTTGTAAGCGAAGACGCGGTAGCGGTCGATGATGCGCGGCAGGATGTCCTTGCCGAAATCGTGCGTGGAATCCCCGCGCTCGGCATCCTCCAGCAGAATGGGAATGAGCAGCCGGCTGTTGAAGATGTAAATGCCCATCGAGGCGTTGCACTTGGCGGGATTGCGAGCGGAGCGCCTGGGCTCTCCAGGTTTCTCTTCAAATCCAGTGACCCGGCCGGTCCCGTCCGTTTCCAGAACGCCGAAGCGCCCGGAAGCCTCGTGTGGATCCACCTCCAGCGTGGCCACAGTAACGTCCGCCCCGGCGTCCACGTGCTGCTGGAGCATTTTCTTGTAATCCATCTTGTAGATGTGGTCGCCGGAGAGAATGATCACGAAGGTGGAGTGCTCGCTCCCGATGGAGTAAATGTTCTGATACACCGCGTCCGCGGTTCCCTGATACCAGTCCCGGGACACGCGCATCTGCGGCGGCAGGATCTCGATGAACTCCTGGTGGCCGGCCAGCCCGGACCAGCCGCGGCGCACGTGGCGGTTCAGGCTCAGCGCCTTGTACTGCGTGAGCACGAAGATGCGGCGCAGATCGCTGTTCAGGCAATTCGAGAGCGTGACGTCAATGATCCGGTAGACGGCCCCGAAGGGCACCGCCGGCTTGGCGCGGTCCCGCGTCAGCGGCCAGAGGCGCTCGCCTTGTCCCCCCGCCAGAAGCACGCCGATGCTTTCACGCATTCGGTCCATAGAGTCTGCGAATCTTCCGGTATTCCGCGCTGCGGAATCGTTTCCGCAGCGTGCGCTGCTCCCCTGCTCGCCAGCCTGCTGCCGGGGGGGCATTCATTCTAGTGCGGTTCCCCGCGTTCGTGCCGAACTTTTCTCTGCCCTGGGGCGCGCTCGGGCGCCCGGGGCGGTGGGGAGAAGCGCCGCGCTTCAAAAGGAGAATTTCCGGGCGTTTCGTTTTAGAATGCTGGGGTGACCAAATACGCCGGCGAGCCCGCTCTGCCCGCCGGCCCATCTGCGCCGCCCGGTCCTCCGCAGGATGCGCTCGGGAAAGTTGCCTGGATGCATGATAACCTCGCGGGTTATTCGCACGGCAATGATGGTGTTTGGTGAGAAATTTCTTGACATCGCTGGCGGAGCGGGATAGAAGCGGGCAATCCAACACCGTATAAGGCTGCGCGAGAGCCTATACTCCTCGCTGCTTCTTCCCAATTTTGCGGTGGATGGGGGGTGTTTTCATTGGCCGAAGTGGTCATCCAGGAAGGTGAGTCGCTCGAGGGCGCGCTGCGCCGGTTCAAGCGCAGAGTGCAGCAGGCCGACATCATCAAGGAAATCAAGAAACACAGCTATTACATGAAACCCGGAGAGAGGCGCCGGGCGAAGGCCGCCTTGTCGCGCAAACGCATGCGCAAGAAGATGCGCCGCGAACAGGAATAGTCCCTGCAAAGGGAATCAACCGGGGACCGATACAGGGGGAAACGGAGAGCCGCGCAGCGCGCCACCGCGCTCCGCGGCTTTCCCCTTCCCGGTTCCCCGGTGGACCTGTGGCCGATTCGCCGGGCCGTTCGGAGCGGCCATGGAGTACCAGGATAAGGTTTTGAAATGCGCCGATTGCGGCGCGGAATTTATTTTCACCGCCGGTGAGCAGGCCTTCTTCGCGGACAAGGGCTTCCGGCACGAACCGAAGCGCTGCAAGACCTGCAAGTCCGCCCGGGCTTCCGGCGGCGGGTCCGGCGGCTCCGCCCCACGATCCGAAACACGCGCCATCTGCTCGCAGTGCGGCAAGGAGACCACCGTCCCCTTCAAGCCCACCCAGGGCCGCCCGGTCTATTGCCGCGAGTGCTTCCAAGCGCGCCGCGCCATGGGCAACTCCGCATAAACCCGCCGCTTTTCACCTCTTCTTGCCGCGCAGCGGTGGTCCGCGCGCTTGCCTTCACCAGTTTCACCGCCTTCATCGGCCGGCGATACAATTCGGGCATGAAACGAGCGACCGTGACCTTTCCGGATGAGCTGGCGGAGGCCGTGCATCGATACGTCCGCAGCCAGGAGGCCCGGCCGGCCCTTACCGCCGTGGTCCAGGCCGCGCTGCGGCAGTACCTGACGGACCGAGGATACCTGCGCGCCCGCGGGCCGCTGCACAACAGCCCCGCGCACCGGGGGAGCGGACGCCACAACGTGAGCCGATCTGAGCAGTCGGTTGGTTGCTGAGGTGTGGACTTACGACCACCACTTTGATGTCATGGGCGCGGCCGTCTGGCGCTAGGCCACCGTAAGTCCCCCCAAACTAGACCTTGCGAATGATCGTGGTGGCCGTGTCCGCGCCTTCCAGTTTCGCGCCTTCGAGGTCCGTCTGCCGGAGGCTGGCAATATTCAGGTCTGCGCCAGTCAGGTCGCAATTGCGCAGGATGGCTTGCCGGAAATTGGCCGCGCGCACCAGTGCACGGCATAGCCGCGCGCCCGAAAAATCCGCCCGGAAAAGTTCTGCGCCGGAAAGATCCGCTTCGCTCAGGTCCGAGCCCGCAAAATTTGCGCCCGTGGCATCACAGGTGCGCAGGTCCGCTTTGCGCAGACTTGCTCCGGAAAGATCCGCGGAGCCCAGTTTGGCCTCGCGCAGGCAGCAACCCTCCATCCGCGCCCCGGCGAGATTGGCATGCGTGAGCACGGCTCCGGCAAGGTCCACGCGCGAAAGATCCGCGCCGGCCAGTTCTGCACGCACGCCCCCCGCGGCCGCTCGCGCGAAACGCTCGTGTGCCTCGAGGATTTCGCTCAGGCGCTTGCCGCCCACACGCAGGCTCTTCGGTTTTCGCAATCCGGACCCCAACAGCCCCATGCGGTCTTTACCCCCCAACCACGCCAAATTATACTGAAGTCTCCCGCGAGGTGCTCCCGTGTTTGAGCGATACACAGAGAGAGCCCGCCGCGTGATCTTCTTCGCACGCTATGAGGCCACAGAATACGGAAGCCCCTATATCGAGACTGAGCACCTATTGCTTGGCCTTCTCCGCGAGGATGGAGAATTGGCCCTGCAACTGGTCAGTCGGATTGTGCCGGTGGAGGACATTCGCCGCAGCATTGAATCGCGTATTCAACGCAGCAAACGCATTCGGACGAATGTCGACGTCCCGCTGTCGCAAGAATGCCACAACATTCTCAGGCGGGCAGCTAAAGAGGCAGACCGTCTCGACAGCCAGTCTGTCGAGACGGGACATCTGTTGCTGGCTCTCCTCGCTGAAGAAAAATGTCTTGCGGTTAGCGTGCTGAAAGAATTGGGAATCGCTGGGCCGGCCGCTCGTGACCGATTGCTCCGCGGCCGGAGAATATCAGCCGAGAAGTACCTGCGCCAGACTCTGGATGCCATGGTTGCAGCCTGGCTGCAGCGCAACGTGGATGCATTGCGCGCTTGCGTCGCGGACGACGCGCTTTTCATTGACACCCTGGGCCGCGTGTACCACGGAAGAGAATCCCTGTTCGCGCTGATTTCGACGGCTGGGAGCGGTGTAAGTTCTGTTGAAACGCGGCGCATTTCTCTCGAAAACATCACGATAGTCCAGCGTGAAGTGGCCGTGGTGAGCGCGCTTTGCGACCTCGCCGGGTTGGACGGTCCGCGGCAAATTCGCCTGGGACTCACAATTATCCGCAGAACGGCGGGTTGGGAGATTGTCTCGGCCCAATTGACAGACGTGCGGCCGCACCACGAATAGCCTACTGCCGCGAGCGATAAGAGTCCCACTCTCGCCTGCCCGAGCGGTGCCCGTCTGGAGCGGAAGGTGCTGCGCGTATACTAAGTGTTCGATGGTGCGATCTCCGGCTCATCCAATGGTCAGACGCCAGATCACCCTTCTACTCGCTGTTCTCCTGCTGGTCTCTATCCGGGCGGGCGCCAGAAGAGCAGCGGAGCCGGCGGCTGCCGGCCAGATAGCTCCATCCGAGGCTGGGAACGAAGTCGTGGCCAATCTGGCCGCGGGCCGCGCGGCCGTGTTGGTGTGCAAGGACGGCATCGTCGTGGCCACCGCGGAATCCCACGTCGAGCCGGACACGCTCCCGCCGATGATCGTTCCGGTCACGGCCTTGCGCGTCGGCGTGCTGCTGGGCCCGGTGGAATGGATTTCACCCGGTTTGGGACGCGCGCCGGTGCGGCTGGACACGGAATTGCGCCGGGCGGGGCAGGCGGCGACGCGCTTCAAGCCCCATAACGTGGAAAATGTGGCCAGCGACATTGAGACCCTCGCGCTGGCGTTCCTGGACCCGCTGCGCAATGCCGCCGGGCAGATCCACTCTTCGCTGCACATGGAACAGAAAGCGCTGTTCGTGGAAGTTCTGCTGGCCGGTTACCTGCCGGATTACGGCCCGGAAGTCTGGAGCCTGCGCTACCGTGTGGAGCAGCACGTGCTGCGCGGCGATTTTTACCAGACCGTGGTCCACCGCCCGGAGTACATCCAGCTCTATCCGCCGGAAAAGGGCCAGCCGCGGGTGCTCCTGGAAACGCACTACCCGCCGGAGGACGGCTCCGAGACGCCGTTGATGGAGCTGCTCAGAAATGGCGACGAGCGCATGGCCGCTTTGCGCCGCGCGGACGTGAAACTGGGCCACACCGCCGAACTGCTGGAGAAAGGCGAAAGCCAGAAAATCTGGATCGTGGATGGGCTCGAGTTCCTGCGCGCGGCAATGCAGGCGGTCTCGCCCCAGGGCCGCCGGCAGATGATGGTCACCGTACGGCAAGACAAAGGCGTGGAGTGGGTGGCCGGCCAGGAACTCTCCGGCCCGGCGATCCCCGGCGAAAAACGCGAGCCCACCGCGCCCTCGCTCTACAAGCAGCCCAAGCCACCCCGGTAGGGGCACGGCATGCCGTGCTCCTGCAATGCTTCCTCACTTTTTCGCCGCCACGGCACCCGCAAATCGCACCAACTCCCGCCGCACGGCGAGGGGGTCCATCAGCGTGGCCTCTTCGTGGCACTGGCCCTCGATGGGCAGGAACCACTTCGGCTCCGGGGCCGCGTCGAACACTTCCTTCCCAAACGAAAACGGAATCACCGGGTCCTGCGTGCAGTGCATCACCAGCAGCGGTGGCGAGGCGCCGCCGGGCTGCACACGCGCGGCCCGGGCCAGCTCCGCGGAGATTGCGAACCGCGAGCGGATCAACCACGAGAGCCCCGGCACGAACCAATAAATGCCCTGTGCCAGCGCCCGCGCCGAGGGGAACGGCGCTTCCAGCACGATGCCTCCCACTGCATGATTCGCCGCGAGATGCGCAGCCACGGCGGTGCCCAGGGATTGTCCGAAAACGATCACGCGAGCCGGAGGAATCCCCTGCTGCCGCAGCAAATAGCTGTAGGCAGCTTCGGCATCCGCATAAATGCCCGCCTCGCTCGCAGTGCCTTCGCTGCGGCCATATCCGCGGTATTCGAGAGCCAGCACGTTGGCCGGAAGGTCGCGCAGGAAACGGTAGACGTCCGCGCGCCAGGCCATGTTCGCGGCATTGCCATGAAAGCAGAGAAATGTCGGCAGATTGCCGCCGCTTCCGGAGCCCGCTTTCGCGGGAATCCACCAGGCATGCAGGCGCACGCCATCCGCGGCCGTCAGCCAGATATCTTCCTGCCCGAGAGCCTGTGGGGACCAGTCCCCGGAAAGCCGCCCGGGAATTTGCGGAAAGAAAACCAGGCGCCGCTCGAACACCAGGAGCAGAATCAGCACGGCGAGATACGCTACCGCGAGGGTGAATAGCAGGGCGGGCATCGCTCGTATTCTACGCATGGGAGGAAGCCGGGGGCCTGAGGAGCCTGCCCCTCGCGCCCGTCAAACACCGATGTCGTGGCGATAGTGCGCGCCTTCGAACGAGATCTTGCCCGCGGCCTCGTAAGCGCGTGCGGCAGCCGCGCGCAGGTCCGGGCCGGTCGCCGTCACTCCCAGAACGCGCCCGCCGCTCACTACCATCTCACCCGCGGGCTCGCCGCGCTTGGTACCGGCGTGAAAAACCACCGCATCGGGAACCTGTGCAGCCGCTTCCAGCCCGGCGATTTTCATGCCCGTGCGCGGTTCGCCGGGATAGCCCGCGGCCGCCATCACCACGCAGGCGCTGGCACCGGGCTTCCAGCGCGCGGCAATTTCCCGCAACCGAGCCTCCGCAGCCGCCTGCAGCGCCTCCGCCAGATTAAATTCCATGCGCACCACGATGGCCTGGGTTTCCGGATCCCCCATGCGGCAATTGAACTCCAGCACCTGCGGCCCATCCGCGGTGAGCATCAGCCCCGCGTAGAGAAATCCACGGTAGGGATGCCCTTCCCGCGCCATGCCCTCCAGCGTGGGACGGATGATCGCCGTCAGAATCTGTTCTTCCAGTTCGCGGGAGAGCATTCCGTCGGCCGAGTACGCGCCCATACCTCCGGTATTGGGACCGCGGTTGCCGTCGAAAATCCGTTTGTGATCGCGCGTAGGGACCAGCGGCAGGATTGTCTCGCCGTCGGTGAGCACGATGTAGGAGAGCTCCTGGCCGGATAATGCCTCTTCCAGAAGCACGCGGTCGCCCGCGGTGCCAAACTCGCGAGTGACCATCAGCCGGTCGATGAACGCCGTCGCTTCATCCGGGTTTGCGGCCACCAGAACGCCCTTGCCCGCGGCCAGCCCGTCCGCTTTGATCACGCACGGCCAGTCCACCGCGCACAGCGCGGAGTAAACNGTCGCCCGCGGAATCGTAAATGCCGTAAAGGGCCGCCGTGGGGATCTTGTTGCGCAGCAGGAATCCCTTGGCGAACGCCTTGCTCCCCTCGAGCTGTGCCGCCTTCTGGGAAGGGCCGACCAACTTCAGCCCGCGCGCCGCAAATTCATCGGCGATGCCCCTCACGAGTGGCAGTTCCGGGCCCACCAGCGTCAAGTCCGGCCGCAACCGTGTGCCCAGAGCCGCGAGCCACGCGGCGTTCTTCATGCCGTCGGGCGGCAACGCCCTGCATTCCGCGTCCTGCGCAATGCCGCCATTGCCCGGCGCGCACCATAGTTGCGCGACGCCCGAACTGTGGCGCAGCCGCCAGACCAGCGCGTGTTCCCGCCCGCCGCTTCCCAGCACCAGGATTTTCATTGGCCCGAGCACGATAGCGGCGCGGGAGCGGTTGTGTCAACGAGGGCTGCGGGACATTCACCCGCGCTTGCGTCCCGCGCCCAAGCCGTGGTGAACTGCGGAGCATGCGCGCGCGAGCCGGGCCGGGACTCCCAGCTGGCGCGGCAGGGGTGTAAGGAATGAGTCCGGCAAAGAAGCGGTCCTCCGGTGAGGGGACTATATTAACGCATAATAAACTTATAGCGTGCGTTATCGGACGTGCAGCTGCGATCCGCGCCGCGGGAATCGAGCCGGACCCGGCGCTGCTGGAGGTGATGGCCGCCTATTGCGGGCTGCTGCTGCGCTGGAACCGGAAAATCAGCCTGACCTCCATCACCGATCCCGCAGAGATTGTTTCGCGGCACTTTCTGGAAAGCTTTTACGGCGCACGGTGGCTGGAGACGGACGCCGGGACCCTGTGTGACGTTGGCAGCGGAGCGGGGTTTCCGGGCCTGGCGTTGAAGTTGGTGAGGCCGCGATGGCGAGTCCGGCTTTTCGAGCTTAATCTGAAAAAGGCGGCATTTCTGGCAGAAGCTGCACGGCAGCTCAAACTGGAAGAGGTCGAAGTGGTGCGGGAGAGATGGCAGGACGCAGCCGTTGCTCCGAATTCCGTGGAAGTTGTAAGTGCAAGAGCCGTAGGGAATTATGAGGAAATTGTGGACAAGGCGCACGAGGTCTTAAAGCCGAACGGCCGGCTCCTGTTATGGCTTGGAGCTGCAGATTCCGAACGGCTGCGCCAAGCGCCCGGATGGAAGTGGGAGAACGAGTTTCTCCCTGGCTCTCGGGAACGAGTGCTCCTGGTTGGGACACCTGTGCGCTAGCAGCGAGAATTGTTCCACGTGAAACACATTGGTACCCAGGGAGAGCATCGACATGGCCGGGGATCTTCCTTCCGCGATTGTTTCACGTGGAATACTTGCTGCCGCCCTTTGTCTCTGCTAGATTTTCACCTGCGGGCGCTGATGTGTTGAGGAGCCATTGGGTCGAATCATCGCGATTTCCAACCAAAAAGGCGGCGTCGGAAAGACCACTACGGTGGTCAATCTTGGCGCCTCGCTGGCCAGCGCCAAACGCCATATCCTGATTGTCGATTGCGACGCCCAGGCCAATAGTACGGGAGCCCTCGGATTCACCAAAAATCCCGCACGCCGCTCTCTTTATCAAGGCGTGGTACTGGAGCAGCCGCCGGCCGGACTCATCCAGAAAACGGCAGTGGAGGGACTGGACCTGCTGCCCGCGGACAAGAATCTCGCGGGAGCCTCCATCGAACTGGTCAACGTTTCGGATCGCGAGTTTCGACTCAAGCGGCTGCTCGAACCCTTAAGGCCTGCTTACGAATACATCCTGCTCGATTGCCCTCCCTCCCTGGACCTGATGACTCTGAACGCCCTGGCTGCAAGCGACACCGTGCTCATTCCCATCCAATGCGAGTACCTGGCGCTTGAAGGTGTCTCGGAACTCCTGGACACCCTGATGCGGATCCGCCGGACGCTCAATCCTGACCTGGGCGTCGAAGGCATTCTCCTTACCATGTACGACGAGCGGACTACGCTCTCCAAACAGGTCAGCTCAGACCTGCGTAGCTTCTTCGGCCAGCAGGTATTCAAGACCGTGATCCCCCGCAATGTCCGCCTGGCAGAGGCGCCGAGCCACGGTAAGCCTATTATTATCTATGACATACATAGTAGTGGGGCGGCCAGCTACTTGCAGCTCGCCCGGGAGGTAATTGCCAATGACCAGAAACGCACTGGGCAAGGGACTGAGCGCGCTGATTCGCGAGCCGGAGCCGAAACCAGCCCCCGCAGTAGCTCGTGAAGCGTTCGTGGGAGCCAATCCGCGGGAGATTGATATTGACCTGATTGACCCCAACCCGCATCAGCCGCGGAGCCGCTTCCGGGAGGAAGGACTGGAGGAGCTCGCGCAATCGATCCGCGCCACGGGCATTATCCAGCCCGTCGTGGTTCGCCCACAGGGCGAGCGATTCCAGCTCATTGCCGGCGAGCGCCGTTGGCGTGCGGCCCAGCGTGCGGGCCTGCACCGCCTGCCGGCCATCGTGCGCGAAGTGCCGGACCACCTGGCGCTGGAAATGACCCTGGTCGAAAATCTGCAACGCGAGGACCTGAATCCAGTCGAGCAAGCCCACGCATTCGAGACTCTGGTCACTATGTTCAACCTGACTCAAGAAGAGGCTGCAGCCCGCACGGGTAAGGACCGCGCGACCATCGCCAACTCCATCCGTCTGCTCAAACTGGACGGTCAAATCCTGGCCATGATCGAGGAAGGCCGATTGACTGCGGGGCACGGACGAGCGCTTCTGGCAATCGAATCCCACGCCGCGAGGCTCGCGGCGGCGAAGCGTGCGGCGGAAGGAAGAATGACGGTACGCTCACTCGAAAAACTCGCCGCAAGAGGCTCGCAACCCATAGCCGGAAAGAAACCCCAGGCGGAATTTGATGCCAATACGCGCGCGGCACTTCAGGAGCTGGAGCGGGAGCTGGGGACGCGAGTGATTCTGCGGCCACCGAAGGGAAAAGGAGCGGGCCGGCTGATCATCGAGTATCACGATGAGCGGCAGTTGGAAGGGATCTACGAGCGAGTGCGGGGGAGCGGATATAACTAAACATGTAGTAGGAGATTGCTCCCGTTCCAACTTGACACCGCCACCCCCACCCGGTAGAAACAGCCTACCCGCCTTGGAGGAGGACCATGAAATTGCTGGATCGTAGCGGACACCTGCCTTCGGGCGAATGGATTGGCTTTCTTGATAAAGGAGTTACGCTCGAAGGCCGCCTCGAGCTCTCCGGCACGTTTCGGATTGACTGCCAACTGAAGGGCACTATTGTCTCCAGCTCTACCGTGGTCATTGGAGAAAATGCCCGCGTCGAGGGCGAAATCAACGGAAACCACGTAATCGTAGGTGGCCGATTCGAAGGGACCCTCACCGCGAAGGGCCGCGTAGAGATTCAGTCCAAGGGCGTGGTGCGCGGCGAGGTACGTGCGCCCTGCCTGGTGATCGAGGCCGGCGGGATCCTGGACGGCCGCTGCCAGATGACCAGTGCGGAAGAGGGCAAGCAGCCGCTGACCATCCCCATCCGCGCCGCTTCGGCCACTTCGTCCCCCTGACGCAAGCGCCCCCTCGGGTTGCAATGCAGTGGTTGGCTCGCCTCCCCCTATTTCTTCCGCGTTAGACCCTCCCCGGCCTGCCTCGAGGTTGGAGCCTGGATTTGCGCCCACGGCGGATCACCGCCCTCGGCGCGCCGCCCCAGCTTCCCAATGAGGCTCTCAGCCTTCGCCGGGTATAACATTCCCCGGGGCCGTGAATCTGATACCTTTACAGCCCGGAGGAATCGTCATGAAGGCAATTCGAGTTCACGAATTTGGCGGGCCTGAGGTCCTGCGCTTCGAAGAGGTGCCCAGCCCGAAGCCGGCACCCGGAGAAGTGGTGGTGGCGGTGAAAGCTGCCGGGGTGAATCCCGTCGATACGTACATCCGAGCGGGCACTTACGCGTTCAAACCTTCGCTGCCGTATACGCCGGGAATGGACGCTTCCGGGGTGGTGGAAGCCGTCGGCCAGGGGGTTTCCAAGGTGAAGCCGGGCGACCGCGTGTACACCGCGGGCACGCTCACAGGGACGTACGCGGAAAAGGCCACGTGCAATGAAGCTCAGGTGCATCCGCTGCCGCAGAAAATCAGCTTCTCCCAGGGCGCGGGAGTTTACATCCCCTATGCCACGGCCTATCGCGCCATTTTCCAGGTTGCCCAGGCGCGCGCCGGGGAAACGCTGTTCGTCCACGGAGCCAGCGGCGGCGTGGGCGTGGCCGCCGTGCAAATCGCCCGGGCGGCCGGCCTGACGGTAATCGGAACGGGAGGTACGCCGAAAGGCCGGGAGCTGGCGCTGCGCGAAGGCGCGCACCACGTGCTGGACCACCGGGCGCCGGATTACCTCGAGCAATTGCGCACGATCACCGGCGGAAAGGGCGTGGACGTGATTCTGGAAATGCTTGCGAATGTGAACCTGGGCAAAGACCTGGGGCTTTTGGCTCCGCGGGGGCGGGTGGTGGTGATTGGCAGCCGCGGCCCGGTGGAGATCAATCCCCGCGACATCATGGGACGCGACGCGAGCATCCGCGGGATGTCGCTGCTCGTGGCTCCGCCGGCGGACCTGGCCAGCATTCATTCCGCCCTTTACGCCGGGCTGGAGAACGGCACGCTGCGGCCGGTGGTGGGCCAGGAGATTCCGCTGGCGGAGGCGGTGCGCGCGCAGAAAGCGATCATGGAACCGGGAGCGTATGGAAAAATCGTGCTGATTCCGTGAGCAGTAAGAGAGAAGCGTCCATCGCAGAGGCGCAGGGACCGCGGAGAGAGAAAGGCAGAGTGCAGATGAAGGCGTTTCAAATGGTGGGAGGTTTTGGGCTGGAGAATTTGAAACTGGTGGAAATGCCGGAGCCGAAGCCCGGTCCGGGACAGGTGCGGGTGCGCGTGCGCGCAGCGTCGCTGAATTACCGCGACCTGGTGGTGATCAAGGGCGGGTATGGCCCGCGGCAGTCGCTGCCGCGCATTCCGCTTTCCGACGCCGCGGGAGAAATTGCCGCCGTAGGTGAGGGCGTAAGGCGGATGAAGGCCGGAGACCGTGTGGTGGCCTGTTTTGCCCCGGATTGGCTGGAGGGCCCGCCCACGCAGGAGAAGATGGACACGGCCTGGGGCGCGTTCGTGGACGGGGTGCTCTGCGAATCCATTGTGGTCCGGGAAGAGGCGGTGCTGCCTATCCCCGCGCACCTCTCGTTCGAGGAGGCGGCCACGCTGCCGTGCGCCGCGGTAACCGCCTGGAATGCGCTGTTCGCGGAAGACCGCGTGGGGCCGGGCTACACGGTGTTCGTTCAGGGGACAGGAGGCGTCTCCCTCTTCGCGCTGCAATTTGCGCGCCTGGCTGGCGCGCGGGTGATCATCACCTCTTCGAGCGACCAGAAACTGGCGCGGGCGCGCGAACTGGGCGCATCCGACGGCATCAATTACAAGACCACGCCGGATTGGGACAAGGAGGTGCGCCGCCTGACCGCTGGCCGCGGCGCGGACCACATCGTCGAGGTGGGCGGCGCGGGAACCCTCAATCGCTCGCTGGGCTGCCTGCGCCTGGGCGGGATGATCAGCATGATTGGCGTGCTGGCCGGCGGCAGCGCGGAGGTGCGCACCACGATGATTCTCTTCAAGGCGGCGCGCATTCACGGAATTTTCGTGGGCTCGCGCTCGAGCTTTGAAGACATGAACCGGGCCATCTCCACCCACGGCCTGCGCCCGGTGATCAGCGACACGTTTCCTTTTGCAGAAGCTCCTGTGGCCCTGCGCCACATGGAGAGCGGCGCCCACTTTGGAAAGATCGCGCTGACCTTTTGATTCGCCGGCGGGCGGGACACAACCAACCCAATGAGAGCCTTCGAAGCTGCGCTGGGCGTGGCCATCATCGTCACCGTCCTCTGGGACGCGTTCGAGGCCCTGGTGTTGCCGCGGCGCGTCACGCGGAAATTCCGCCTGGCCCGTCTTTATTACCGGGTGGCGTGGGGCATCTGGTCGGCTGTAGCGGAGCGCATCCGGCCGGGCAAGTTCCGGGAAACCTTTCTGAGCGTGTTCGGCCCGCTCTCCCTGCTGGCGCTGTTTGTGCTCTGGGCGGCGGGCATGGTGTGCGGCTTCGCACTGGTGCACGCCGCCGTGGGCGGGGCCGTGGCCAGCGATGGCGAGCCCATGAGCCCGCTCATGGAACTGTACCTCAGCGGGACCACGTTTTTCACCCTGGGGCTGGGCGACATACTGCCGCGGACAACGCTCGAACGCATGGTCATGGTGGTGGAATCGGGCCTGGGGTTCGGCTTCCTGGCGCTGGTGATCGGGTACCTGCCCATCCTCTACCAGAGTTTTTCCCGCCGCGAGATCATCATCTCGCTGATGGACGCGCGTGGCGGTTCGCCGCCCACGGCCTCCGAGCTGCTGAAGCGCTTTGGGCGCGAAGAGCAGAAGCCCGCGCTGAACGAACTCCTGCGGGAATGGGAAAGCTGGGCCGCGCAGATATTGGAAAGCCATATCTCCTATCCCATCCTTCAGTACTTTCGTTCGCAGCACGACAACCAATCGTGGCTGGGCACCATGCTGGTAATCCTGGATACCAGCGCGCTCTGCCTGGCGGCATCGGAAAAAGGGAAGTACCTGCAAGCCAAGCTGACCTTTGCGATGGCCCGCCACGCGGTGACGGACATGGCCCAGGCCGTCAATGCGCGCCCTGTCGCGCCGCATCCGGACCGGCTGCCCACCGCGGATCAAGAGCGGCTGCGCGCGGCGCTGGCCGCAACCTGGCTGAGCAGAGCCTGCCCCGGCGGTGGAGATGCAAAAGCGAGCGAACTCCTCGGCGAATTGCGCCGCATGTACGAGCCGTACATCAACGGGTTGGCGCTGTGGTTATTGGTCTCGCTTCCGCCGTGGGTTCCCGCGGGCGAGCCGCACTACAACTGGCGCACCACCGCCTGGGAGCGGAGCCTGGATGGATTGGCGGACGAAACCGCGGAGGACGAACGCGACGACCATCGCTAGATTTGCGCTCGCCAGACTCGCAGCACAAGGAGGTCAGCATGAACGTCGGATTCATCGGCCTGGGATCCATGGGCAGCCCCATGGCGGAAAACCTGCTCAAGGCGGGTCACACCGTCACCGCCTACAATCGCACGCGCGCGCGCGCGGAGGCGCTCGCGGCAAAAGGCGCGCAGGTGGCCGCCACGCCGGCCGAGGCGTGCCGCGGCGACGCCGTGATCACCATACTCGCCGATGATGCGGCCCTGGAAGAAATCGCGCTGGGCGCGGGCGGCATTCTCGCTTCGCTGCGTCCCGGAGCGGTGCACATCGGGATGAGCACGATCAGCGTGGCGCTCTCCGCGCGTCTGGCGCAGGAGCATGCCCGCGCGGGAAGCGTTTATGTGGCCGCGCCGGTGTTTGGCCGGCCGGAAGCGGCCGCGGCCGCCAAGCTGTTCGTCGTGGCCGCCGGGCCTGCCGCCGAAATGGCGCGTTGCCAGCCGCTCTTCGACACCATGGGCCAAAAGACTTTCAACGTGGGCGAAAAAGCGTGTGCGGCCAACGTGGTCAAACTCACCGGCAATTTCATGCTCGCCGCCGCCGTGGAAAGTTTGGGCGAGGCCCTGGCACTGGTGCGCAAACACGGCCTGGACCCCGCGCAGTTCCTCGAGCTGATCACCAGCAGCGTTTTTACCGCGCCGTTCTACAAAATCTACGGCTCGATCATGGTGCGCGAGGCCTATCAGCCCGCGGGCTTCAAGCTGCCGCTGGCGCTCAAAGACGTTCGTCTGATGCTCGCCGCGGGAGAAGCCGCCGGCGTGCCGCTGCCTATCGCCAGCCTGGTGCGCGACCATGCCATTGCCGCCATCGCCCGCGGCTACGGCGAATGGGACTGGTCCGCGGTGGCCAAAATCGCCGCGGAGAACGCCGGATTGTGAACGGCGGATTGGAGATGCGAATGTTCCGGCCATCCCATCGCCGGCTGGCCCTGCTGGCCTGCAGTGCTGCCGCGCTTTGCGGCCTCGGCGCTACGGCACCGGCCGGAGAGAGCACGTCTCCGGCGCGCCATGTGAATCAGGAGCGGCTGTGGGGAACGCTCCAGAAGCTCTCCGAATTTGGCCGCAACCCCGGGGGCGGCGTCAGCCGCGTGGGCTTTACGGAAGCCGACCTCGCCGGCCGCGCCTACGCGATGAGCCTGATGCGCGATGCCGGCCTCGAAGTGCGCGTGGATGCTGCCGGGAATATTCTGGGAAGTCGCCCGGGCTCGAAAAATCTGCCGGCGCTGTTGTTTGGCTCGCACATCGATTCCGTCCCGCACGGGGGAAACTTTGACGGGGACGTGGGCAGCCTGAGCGCCATCGAGGTGGTGCGCGCGCTGCGCGAAGGCCAAATCACCACGCGGCATCCTCTGCAAGTCGCCGTGTGGGCGGATGAAGAGGGTGGAAGGTTTTATTCCGGGCTCTTCGGTTCCTCGGCCGCGGCCGGTCTGGTGCCGCCCGAGGCTTTGGAAACCCGGGATGATAACGGAGAAACGCTGGGTTATTGGCTGCAGCGCATCGGCGGTGACCCGGAGCATCTCTCCGCTGCGCGCATGGCTCCGGGAAGCGTCGCCGGGTACCTCGAGCTGCATATCGAACAAGGCGCCGTGCTGGACGAAGCGAAAATTCCCATCGGCGTCGTGGAGGGCATCGTGGGCATCAGCCTGCGCACCTGCACCGCCACGGGCTTCGCCAATCACGCGGGCACCACTCCGATGAACCGCCGCCAGGACGCCCTGGCCGCGGCCAGCCGCGCCGTGCTGGCGGTGCGCGAAGTGGTGCGCGCCGAGCCGGGGCGCCAGGTGGGCACCGTCGGGCAACTGAAAGTCGAGCCGGGAGCCGCCAACGTAATCCCGGGGCGGGTCACGTTTTCCCTCGAGATTCGCGATCTGGACGCGCAAAAAGTGGAGCGCATCGGAGAGCGCGTCCTGGAGCGTTTCGCGGCCATTGGCCAGGAGGAAAATGTGCGCATCGAGTGCGCCGCTCCTTCCGTGCATGCTCCTGCGCTCACGGATGCGCGCTTCAAAGAAGCGATTCGCGCCGCGGCCCGCGAGGCCGGCCTCGCCACTCTCGATTTGCCCAGTGGCGCGGGGCACGATGCGCAAAACGCCGCGCGCTTCGCTCCGGTGGGCATGATCTTTGTCCCCAGCCGGAAAGGCATCAGCCATTCCCCGCTGGAATACACCGCTCCGGAGCAGGTGGCCAGCGGCGCCGAAGTTCTCTACCGCGCGCTCCTACGGCTGGATGCGGAGTTGCGCTGAAGTAACGCGCTGCTGCGGGATATCATCGAAATCATCTGGCGCGCCCGCACGGGAGAAATCCGATGGCCACACCACAAACGGGATTAGCGAGTTCGATGCCCCAGCGGCGCCTGGGGCGTGGCCCGGCCACGGTTTCCGCCATCGGCCTGGGCTGCATGGGCATGTCCGAGTTTTACAGCGGGCGCGACGATGCCGAAAGCCTGGCCACACTCGAACGCGCCCTCGAGCGCGGCGTCACCTTCTTCGACACCTCGGACGCTTACGGCCTGGGACGCAACGAGGAACTGATCGGCGGATTCCTGCGCGGCAAGGAAAGCTCCGGCCGGCGGCGCGAAAAGGTCTTCCTGGCTACGAAATTCGGCATCGTGCGCGGGGCGGATGGAAGCTGGGCGGGCGTGAACGGCCGTCCCCAGTACGTGGCGCAAGCCTGCGACGCCAGCTTGCACCGGCTGGGCATCGAGGTGATTGATCTTTACTACCTGCACCGCGTGGATCCGGAGATACCCATCGAGGAAACGGTGGGCGCGATGGCGCGCCTGGTGGAGCAGGGCAAGGTGCGCTTTCTGGGGCTTTCCGAGGCCGCTCCGGCCACCATTCGCCGCGCCGCGGCCGTCCATCCCCTCGCCGCGCTGCAAACGGAGTATTCCCTGTGGTCGCGCGACCCGGAGGACGAACTGCTGGCCGTGTGCCGCGAGTTGGGAATCACCTTTGTGGCTTACAGCCCGCTGGGCCGCGGATTCCTGACCGGAGCGTTCAAACACCTGGAAGATCTCGCGCCGGATGATTACCGGCGGACCGCGCCGCGCTTCCAGGGGGAGAATTTCCGGAAGAATCTGGAGCTGGTAACGCGCGTCCAGCAGATCGCCGCCGAAAAACACTGCACAGCGGCGCAGCTCGCTTTGGCCTGGGTGCTGGCCCAGGGAACGGAAATTGTGCCCATACCCGGAACGAAGCGCAGGAGATATCTGGACCAGAACGCGGACGCGATTCGCGTCCGGCTCACCTCCCACGACCTGGAACGCATCAACGCGGCAGCCCCGCGCGGCGCAGCCGCCGGCGAACGATATCCGGAGCACGGCATGAAGCGGGTCAACCTGTGAAGCCGGCCACGGAAAATTCCACGAACACGCTCTCCGAAATCTGCAAGAAGATTGCCGGCGGCCAGGCGCCCGCGCCGCCGATCGCCCGCCTGATCGGCTTCCGTCCGGTTTCGGCCGGAGGTGGCGAAGCGATTTTTGAAATGGAGGCCGACGAGCGCCACTGGAATCCCATGGGCACGCTGCATGGCGGAGTGCTGTGCGACATCGCGGATGCGGCCATGGGCTTCGCCTTCGCCACCACGCTGGCCGATGGCGAGTCGTTTACCACCATCGAACTGAAGATCAATTACCTGCGGCCGGTCTGGAAAGCGCGCCTGCGCGCCGCCGCGCGCATCGTGAAGCGCGGACGCAAAATCGGCCTAATCGAGTGCGACGTCACCGACGAGAAAGGGGCGCTGGTCGCGCGCGCCTCTTGCACCTGCATGGTTCTCTCCGGCGACGACGCCCGCGGGCGGTAGCCGCACAAAGAAACCTGAGACATCGCATAGCCAGCGCTCGGTCAGGGCTGGATTCCGTACTCTGGGCAAGAGGCCTGGCCTGACGGGCTCGCGGTATACTCGACAATGAACGACGCAGCATTGGGAGGGCATTGCTTTGGCGGAAACCGTGAAATTGACGGCGCGGGCCAAAGCCGCGGGTTGAGCGGCCAAACTGAGTCCCGGGATTCTGGACTCCGTGCTGAGCCGCCTGCCGCGGCAAACTGACCCCAACGTGCTCGTAGGCTTCGACACCTACGACGACGCCGGGGTGTATCAACTCAACCCCGAGCAGGCCCTGGTGCAGACGGTGGACATCCTCACGCCCATCGCCGACGACCCCGTCCAGTTCGGCCAGATTGCCGCCGCCAATTCGCTCAGCGACGTGTACGCCATGGGCGGCCGGCCCCTCTCCGCGCTTTCCATCGTCTGCTATCCGGCCAGCGACTCGCCGGAATTGCTCGAAGCCATCCTGCGCGGCGGCCTGGAGAAAATGCAGGAGGCGGGCTGCGCGGTCATCAGCGGGCATTCCATCCGCGATGAGGAACTGAAAATCGGCTACGCGGTGACCGGCCTGGTGCATCCCGCGCTGATCTGGCGCAATGCCGGCGCGCGCCCCGGAGACGTCCTCCTGCTCAGCAAACCCCTGGGCACTGGGGTGCTGGCCACGGCCTTGAAGCAGGAGGGCGTGCTGGAAGAGCACATGGAGGCAGCCATCGCCTCGATGGCGCGGCTGAACCGCGACGCGGCCGATGCGCTGCACGAAATCGCGGCCGCGACGGGTGACGGCCAGGGCCGCCCGGCGCAAGAAAGTCGTGGCGCCGGAGCGGTCCACGCGGTCACGGACATCACCGGCTTCGGCCTGCTGGGCCACGCGCGGGAGATGGCCGCGGCCGGCGGCGTGACGTTTGAGATTGACCATGGGCGCGTGCCGCTGCTGGCCGGTGCGCTGGAAGCGGCGCGCCGCGGCTATCTGGCCGGCGGACTGAAAAACAACCGCGAATTTATCGGTGGCTGCGTGGGTTTTGCCGAGCGCGTGCCCGAGGATTTCCGCAACCTGTTCTTCGACCCGCAGACCTCCGGCGGGCTGCTGGTAAGCCTGGCGCCGGAAGCGGTGCCCGCGGCGCTGGCGGCGATGGAGCGGCGCGGCGTTCTCGCACAGGCTATCGGCCGCGTGATGGAAAAAACCTCTCCGCTGCTGCGTGTGATCTGAGGCCCGCTCCCCCCAATGGACCCGCTGACCCACGGACTTTCCGGCGCGCTCGCGGCGCGCGCAGTGCTCCCGAAATTTGCCGACGGACGCCTGGAGCGCGTGGCGCGCTGGGCCGTACTGCTCGGCTCGGTTTTTCCGGATATCGACGTGGTGGCCAAGCCGTTTGACCCGGACGATTTCGCCACCATCCGCGTGCACCGCACGGTCACGCACTCGCTGGTGTGTTTGCCGGTGTGGGCGTTTCTGCTGGCGCTGCTCACCGTATGGTTCTGCCGGCGGAGGAAAATTCCCGCGCCGGGCAGTGCGGCGCTCACGCTGCTCTACGGCTTCGGAATCGCGCTGCACATCCTGTTCGATTGCATCACCTCGTTCGGCACGCTGGTGTGGAGTCCTATTTCCTGGACGCGGGTCTCCTGGGACTGGACGTTCATCGTGGATTTGGCGCTCACCGGCATCCTGCTCTATTTCCTGCTGCTGGGCTGGCTGGCCGGCAGCGCCGGCCGCCGGCAAAGCATCGCGCGCTCTTCCTTCCTGCTGGTGCTCACGGCCGGCATGGTGACGCTCTATCTTTTGGTTTGCTACGCGTTCAACCAGCCGGCGCCGGGGATTCTCGCCGCAATGCTGTACTTTGTGGCCGCTCTGCCGCTTTGCTTTTCGCTGGCCGGCTCCGGGCGGCATTGGAAGCCCGCAGGCTGGTGGCGCGCCGGGGTGCTGGCGGCGGCCGCATACCTGGCATTAAACGCCCAGGCCCACCGGCAGGCGCTCGAACGCGTGCGGCTACTCGCCGCGGCAGAACGCCTCGATGTGCGGGACGCAGCGGCGATTCCCCTGCCGCCCAATTTCTCCGCATGGAGCGGGTTTGTGCGCACGCCGCAGGGCATTTCACGGTGGACGATTTCGCTCGAAGATCCGCCGGCAACCGCTCCGCTGCCCATTGTTGTGCCCGCGGTGAGCGGCTCGCCCTGTCCCGACACGCTCTGGACCATGGCCCAGGTGCGTGCCTGGCTGCGCTTTGCGCGCTTCCCGGCGGTCGTGTGCCGCGAAGATTCCAGCGCCGAGAGCGCGCAGTTCACGGACTTGCGTTTCTTCCGCCCGCCCATTCGCTGGGAGGCCGGCGACCGGCGTGAGCGGCCGATTCCTTTTACCTGGCGCGTGACGCTGGATGGCCACGGGCGGATCGCCCGCGAAGGCTGGGTCGTTCCGTAGCCGCGACACTCCCGTACGAATGCGATACATCGGAAATTGTGTGTCATAATGCGCCCGCAAACAGGGGCGCCAGGGCTCCCCTTCTGAAATCCTCGACGGGAGGTAACCATCCATGAATTTTTTTCACCCGAAGTTTCTGCGCCGGCTGGCGCATGGCGTGACCCCCGCAGCGCTGGCGGCATTCGCGTTGCTGCTGCCCGCGGCAGCGCGGGCGCAGACTGACATCCCCGTCGGCGTAGTGCTGCCCATCACCGGGCGCGAAGCGCGGCCCGGCCAGTACGCACGCGAGGGCATCGAGCTGGCCATCAAGCAAATCAATGACGGCGGCGGAATTTTTATCAAGAGCCTGAACAAGAAGCTCCCCATCCGCGAGGTGTTTTATGACGACGGATCCGATGGCGCGCGCTCGGCTTCGCTGGTGGAGCGCGCCATGAGTTCGGACAACGTCGTGGCGGTGATCGGCGGCTATTCCACGGCGATGGGGGAGCCGGAATCGGTGATGCCGGACCGCTACAAGACTCCGTGGATCACGCCCGGCGCCGCGGCCTCCAGCATTTTCAGTAAAGGATATCAGTACATCTTCGGTACTCTGAGCTCGGTCGAGAACCTGGGCTACACCACGGGACAGTTCCTGGGTTCGCTGGTGGACAGCGGAAAGCTGAAGAAGGGTTTGAAGATCGCCCTTGCTGTGGAGAATACGGACCACGGCGTGGATTACGTCAACGGAATTCAGAAATGGATGAACGAGCATCCCGGATACTTCAGAGTCGTCTTCAACGAGAAATTCGAGCTGGGCGGAACCGATTTTTCCGGGCTGCTGCAGAAGATCAAGACCGCGCACGCGGACATCTTCCTTTCCGACGCGCACTTGCAGGACTACGTCACCATGCAGCGCCAGTATCTGCAGGCGGGCATGTACCACCAGATGATCAGCTACGGGGCGCGCGGGCCGGAGGCGGATGCCCGCAAAGCCCTGGGCCCGGGCATTGATTACATATTTGCCGGCGTCTGGTGGTCCAAGGATCTGGGATATCCCCAGGTGAAGAAGTTCGTCCAGGACTACACCGCCTTCACTGGCCACGCGCCCGACTCCTGGTATGCGGCCACGCCGTATGACGCAACGCGCATGCTCGCGCAGTCCATCGAACGTGCCGGCAAACTGGATCGGGACGCGATCCGCGACCAGTTGCGCTCGGGAGAACTGAAAGGCTCGATTCTGCCGGGTCAGACGGTGAAATTCGGGAAGGGCGGCCAGGTGGCTAACCCGTTCGTGATCGTCCAGAACAAACCGGACGGGAAAGTGGACATCGTCTATCCTCCGGATGCGGCTACCGGGCCGCCGGTGGCGCCCAAGCCGCAGAGCTAGTAGCGCGGCCCAGGCAAGCGGGTAACTCTGTCATTCCGAGCGTAGCGAGGAATCTGCTTTTCCAGCGTTTCGGAGCGCACAGCAGATTCCTCGCTACGCTCGGAATGACGGGCTTTGCAGTATTTGCGCAGTCGCTCAGGCCAGCCGGGGGCCAAGGGCTCGATGACATTTGTTGATTACCTGAATCTGTTCATCTCCGCGCTGCTGCTCGCGGGCACCTATGCGGCCATGGCCGTGGGCATGACGGTGATCTACGGCGTGATGAAAATCGTCAACCTGGCGCATGCCGGTTTCCTGATGCTGGGCGCCTATTTTGTGTACGAGGTGCACGAGCGCGCCGGGCTGCATCCGCTCCTGGGAGTGGCGCTGGCTTTTCCGTTTTTCTATTTCCTGGGCATGCTGATCCACTGGGCACTGGGACGGGGCGTGCCCGTTTCCGACGAGCCCACGCTGGCCTCGCTGCTGCTCATGTTCGGCCTCTGGCTGGTGCTTCAGAACATCGGCTATCTGATCTGGGGCACCAGCGACCGCTCCATCCTCACGCCCATGACGTTCGCCACGCTCCGCTACGGGGAAATCACCATCCCGAAGATCGGCCTGGTGGTGTTCTGTACGGCCGTGGTGTCTCTGGTGGCGCTGGAATTCGTGCTGCACAAAACCTGGTTCGGCCGCTCGGTGCGCGCGCTCATCCAGAACCGCTACGCCTGCCGGATCGTGGGCGTCTACGTGGAACGCACCGCACGGCTGACGTTTGGCCTGGGCATCGCCTTCGCCGGCACCGCTGGCGGACTGCTGGCCCTGCTCTTTCCCTTCAGCCCGGATTTCGGCCGGCCGTTCCTGCTGCGGTCATTCGTGATCATCGTGCTGGGCGGCCTGGAGTCGTTCTCCGGCGTATTTCTGGGTGCGTTGATCCTGGCGCTGGTGGAAACCTTCAGCATTTTGGCCATCCCCACCAGTTACCAGCCCGCGATTTCTTTTGGACTGCTGGTGGTCGCATTGATCGTGCTGCCCGGCGGAGTGGCCGGACTTCTGGCGCGGAAGCGTTCCCGCAGGGCGGCATGATGGCCGGGTCCGCGTCCGCAGGAAACGGGCCGTGGCTCCGCGTGGCGCGGGCGGGAATTCCCATCCTGCTGCTCGGGATGCTCGCCGCGGCGCCGCTTGCGGACCTCGGCGCCAACCCCACAAAAGTTCTCTTCCTCACCTTCGTGTGGATCGCTACCAGCGTGGCGTGGAACGTCCTGGGCGGCTTTACCGGACAGCCTTCCTTTGGCTTTGCCGTGTTCTATGGCTTGGGCGCCTATGCCACGGCCCTGTGCATCAACGGGGGGCTCAATCCCTATCTTACGTTTCCGATCGCTGCGGCCGTAGCGGCCCTGGCCTCGCTGCTGATTGGTTTGCCGACCTTCCGGCTGCGCGGGCCCTATTTCGCCATCGCCACGATCGGCGTGAGCGAAGCGGTGCGCGTGGTGATGACCAATCTCGGATTCACCGGAGGCGCCAGCGGCTATCGCATTACGGAGCAGGTTCCCTTCCGCCAACTGGAGCATTACTACACCGGTCTGGGGCTGGCCGCGCTGGCCGTGGCCGCCTCCATCGTGATTCGCCGCTCGCGCTTCGGATTGGGGCTGCGGGCCATCCGCGACGACCAGGAAGCGGCGGCGGACGGCGGAGTGAATCCCTTCACCTCGAAACTGGCGGCGCATGCCGTGGCCGCGGCGCTCACCGGCGCCGCCGGCGGGGTGTACGCGCGCTACGCGGCCTTCATCTCTCCGGACGGCGTGTTCGCTTTCCAGCGCAGCGTGGCCATCCTGCTGATGCCCATCATTGGCGGGGTGAACACCATCTGGGGCCCGGTTCTCGGCGGAGGCGTTTACGGCGTGGTGGAAGAGGAACTCGCCGCGCGCTTTCCGGAGTTCCACCTGCTGCTCTACGGCGTGCTGGTGATTCTGATCATCCTGTTCGAGCCGGGAGGCCTGATGGGATTACTGGGCCATCTTCGCCGGCTGGTTCTGCGGAAGAGGGTTGGGGCATGGCAGCCATCCTGACGCTTGAAGGCGTGACGAAATATTTTGCCGGCCTGGCCGCGCTCGATGGGGTGAGCTTTGAAGTGCGCCAAGGCGAGATTGTGGGCCTGATCGGCCCCAACGGCGCCGGAAAGACCACGCTCTTCAGCATCATCGCCGGCTCCCAGGCGCCAACATCCGGAAAAATTACGTTTCAGGGCAGCGACATTACCGGAGTCAAATCCTTCCGCGCGGTGCACGCGGGAATCGCGCGCACGCATCAGATTCCCAGACCTTTCCGCTCGATGACCGTGCGCGAAAACGTGGAGGTAGGGCTGCGCTTCGGCCGCCAGGGCGCGGGCGCTGCCACGGGCCGCGCTGCAATCGACCAGGCGGTGGAGAAAACTCTCGCACTGGTGGGCATCGAACGCCTGGCGGAGGCGCCTAGCGTGACGCTTTCGGTGGGCGATCTGAAGCGGCTGGAGCTGGCGCGCACGCTCGCCGCCCGGCCCAGCCTGTTGTTGCTGGATGAGGTGTGCGCCGGATTGACGGAAAGCGAAATGGCCTCGATTCTGGACCTCTTGCGCAATATCCAGAAGCTGGGCACCACCATCGTTTACGTCGAACACAATCTGCGCGCGATTCTCTCCACCTGCCACCACGTGGTGGTGCTGAACTTCGGCAAGAAGCTGGCGGAAGGGCGGCCGGAAGAGATGCAGAACAATCCCGCGGTGATTGAAGCGTACATCGGGAAAAATGCGGAGGCCTGAAACCACGGGATCATGGACGAGCTGGTGAAACTCGAGAACCTGGAGATCGCCTACGGCCAGATCCAGGTGGTGTGGGGCATCACCCTCACGGTGCGCGAAGGCACGGTGGTCTGCCTGATTGGCCCCAACGGCGCGGGCAAGACCACCACGCTCAACGCCGTGGCCGGCGTGCTGCCGGTCAAGCGCGGACGCATCCTGCTGCGCGGCCAAGACGTGACCCGCGACCGTGCGCACCGGCGCATCCGCCGCCGCATCGCGCTGATCCCCGAGGGCCGGCATCTCTGGCCGCGCATGACGGTCGAGGAGAATCTCCTGATGGGGGCGTTTCCGGACGCCTTCCGCAAGAAGTCGCAGGAATCACTCGAGCGCGTTTACGCCATGTTTCCCCGGCTGCGCGAGCGGCGGCACCAGGCCGCGGGAACGCTTTCCGGCGGCGAGCAGCAGATGTGCGCCATCGGCCGGGGCATGATGGCCGAACCCGTCTTGCTGATGCTGGACGAGCCGTCGCTGGGACTGGCGCCGCGCCTGGTGGACGAAGTGTTCGCGCTCATCGGCACCATCGCCCGGCAGGGCGTCACCATCCTGCTCGCCGCGCAGAACGCCAACTACGCGCTGGGCGTATCCCACTACGGCTACGTGATGGAGTCGGGAAAGATTGCCCTGGAAGGTCCCAGCGAAAAACTGCGCGCGGATGACCACGTGCGCCAGGCCTATCTCGGCGCCTCCGAAACGGCCGCGTGAGTTGCTGGCTCGGAACTAACGCCCGCGGCGGAACGGACGCCCGCGTGGCGGCGGTGGTGCCGGCGCAGCCGAGGGTGGCATATCCGCCGGGTAAATCACCACGCGGCGTTGTTCGCCTTCCCCTTCGCTCGCGGTGCGCACGCCCTTTTCTCCCGTCAGCGCCAGGTGCACCACGCGGCGTTCCCGCGCGGACATGGGGCTCAGCCGAAACGGCTGATGGAGTTCGCGCACACGCTGCGCGGCTACCTGCGCGGAGAGCCGAAGCTCCGCCAGGCGCGTCGCGCGGAAATCCCCGGCGTCGAACCGCACCAGCTCGTGCGCGCGCGGGTCCACGCGCAGGCAGCGCAGCAGCAGGTGCTCGAGCGCCAGCAACAGCTCCGCGTTGTGCTCCAGGAGCAGCGCGAGGTCCGGCCCGTCGAAGAGCACGGCCACGGCCGTTCCGCTCCCCTCGGGATCCGCGGCCGCTCCGGCCAGGATTTCACAGCGCAGATTCAGCCGGGCGTGCCCCAGGATGGAGCGCACCAGCGGCTCCAGATCCGCGGCAAAAGCCTCGGCTTCAAATTTGTCGCCGGTGAAATAGCGAAATGCCATGGGTGCAGACGCGCCGCGGCTCGGCTCTCCTATTTTGCCTTCTTCTCCCCGGGGCTCTTCTTCCCGCCGCCGTTCTCCTTCTCTTCTTTTATCGTGCGGTAAAGAAACCACTGTTGCCCTGTAGCAACAAGATTGCTTGTAAGAATATAGAGTACCAGTCCGCTGGCCAGGCGCAGGAAGAGGAATCCCATGAACAGCGGCATGAAGTTCATCATGCGCTGCTGCGCCGGGTCCGCGGTGGTCACAGGAGTCATTTTTTGCATGAAGTACATGGTGACACACATCAGGATGGGCAGGATGTAATACGGATCTTTCGCCGAGAGATCGTGCACCCAGAAGATCCAGGGCGCCTGGCGCAGCTCGATGGCCACGTCCAGCATGCGGTACAGCGCGAACCAGATGGGCATCTGGATCACCGTGGGCAGGCACCCACCCATGGGGTTCACCCCCTCGCGGTTGTAAACCGCCATCACCTCTTTGTTCATCTCCTGCTTGCGCGGATCGCGCATCGAATATTTTTTGTAGCGGTCCTGGATCTGCTTGATTTCCGGCATCACCCGCTGCATTTTCATCATCTGGTGGAAGCTGCGGTACTTGAGCGGAAAGAGCACCATGTTGATGATCAGGGTCATCACCACGATCGCCCAGCCGTAGTTGGGCGCGTAGCGGTGCAGCCAGATCAGAAAATCGAAGAGCGGACGCGCCACGATGGCCAGCGAGCCGAAGGTTACCAGGTCGGTCAGCGGCGGCTGGACGCGTTCGAGCACGTCCACCGCCTTCGGCCCCACGAACAGCCGTAGCCGCATGGGACTGGCGCCGGGCTCGGACGCGGCCACCTCCGCCACCGCCTCCGTGTCCTTTTTCCCATCCACCTCGATGTCCCGGTCGTACTTCCAGTGCTCCAGCGCGAGGCCTTTGCCGCCGCCGGGCAGAAACGCGGCGGCAAAATAATGGTCCACGATGCCGCCAAAATCGGAGAGGCCGGCGATGCTGACCGGCTTCGCGGGATCCTTGGAATCCCCGGCTTTTTTCGCGGCGATGTCGCTCAGCGAGCCGCCGCGGCTGTATACCACCTTCACCTGGTCGGCGGCGGCGAAGGCGGTCACGTCTCCAAAGCCCCCGCGCCAGGCCACTGCGTGCGGCACCGGCTTTCCATCCAGCGTCACCGAAGTCTCGATGGCCACGATGTAATCCGCGCCGAATTTCAAGGTCTTGGTCACCGCCAGGTGGCCGTCGCTCCAAGCAAACTCCACCGTGGCGGGAGCGCGCACCGTGCCGGAAGCAGGCGTCATCTGGTAGAGCGCGGCATTCGCGGCCTGCTCCTGCTGCGCCTCTTCCAGCGCCAGCATCAGCGGCCAGCGGCCGGAGGCGCGCGCGGCCGCGGGGTGCACCAAGTCCAGCTTCTTTCCGGTCTCCTCTCGGTACGTGGACAATTGCCAGCTCCGCACGCTGGCGCCGAGGTTGGAAAGTTCCACGCGATACAGGGCACTCTCTACCACCAGGGTCTGTTCCGTGGACGCGGCGCGCGGCGCCGGCGCGGCGGCGGCGGCGGCGGCGGATG
>OCOJ01044257.1_pt1 | contig 36813 bp, 25 predicted proteins | sample 1539251 | NCBI WGS metagenome assembly OCOJ01 (sample SAMN01911457, study PRJEB22624) | soil metagenome | biome: Soil | place: Malaysia | collected 2012-04-30 | depth RA_metagenome m
CCTCCGGCGCTGCGCAGCTCGCCCTGGAGAGTGTTCGCGCCGTCGAAGCCTGGCTCGCGCGCCATCCTGCCCCTTCCGAAGCCGAACTCGAAGAAGTTGTCGTCCGGCTGCTGCGCCTGCAGTCGTCCATGGCTCCGATTTTACGCCTGGCCAACGAAGTCGCGCTGGCCGCCGATGCTCCCGCCCGCGCCCGGGCCCTGGCCACACGGCTGCGCGATTTCCGCCGCTGCCTGGAGCACGCCCGAGGACGGATCGCACGGCATTTCGCCGCTGGTCTTGAAAAAACGCAGCGCGCCACTGCAGCCACGTATTCGTTCAGCTCCACGGTGATTGGCGCGCTCGCCGCCGCGCGCCCTCGTCTCGCTTCGGTCCTTGTGGCCGAGAGCCGGCCCGCCCTGGAAGGACGCATTACTGCCGCGCGGCTGGTGCAAGCCGGCGTCCCCGTGCAATACACCACAGACGCCGGTCTGCTTGGAATGATCCACTCCGCGAGCCTTCTCGTCGTGGGCGCCGACGCTGTGCTCTCACATGCCTTTGTGAATAAAATCGGCACGCGCACAGCCTACCTGGCCGCGCGCGAGGCTGGTATCCCCGTGTTCGTCCTCAGCGATTCCACCAAATTCCTTCCCGAGGAACTCGCCGCGCCCTTCTGGCGGCCCAGCGAGGGACCTCACTCGCAGGTATGGACGCGCGTCCCGCGCGGCGTAACCCTGTGCAGCCCGCTGTTCGAGCACACCGAACTGGCCCACGTGAAGGTGATCACCGAATCGGGCATGCTCGACCCCGCTGAGGTTCGCAACGCGGTTGAGGCAGTTCGCCTCTCCCCACGGCTGAAGCGCCTGGCCGACTGAATCCCCGTGTCGCAAGCTGTGAATTGTATCGTTGCCCTAGACTGTCATCCCCAATCTGGCACCCGCGGGACGAGGGACTTGCTGTTTCCCTCTCGCCCCTTGCTGCGCGCCTGCACAACTCCGGGCCACATCTGCGTTGACACCCGCGCGGCGCGTCACGTATGGTTGCGTTTCTCACGGGAAAGTGCGACGGGCGGCTTCGATTCGGTCCCCCGCGCAGCCACTGGCGACGGTCCACGATGCCCACCACATCTTCCCGGCGAATTCGCAAGGCAGTCCTTCCCGCCGCAGGACTGGGTACACGATTCCTGCCCGCCACCAAAGCCCTTCCGAAGGAAATGCTGCCACTGGTGGATAAACCGTTGATCCAATATTCCGTCGAGGAGTGTGTTGCCAGCGGGATCGACAACATCATCATCGTCACCGGCCGTGGCAAGCACGCCATCGAAGACCATTTCGACGCCTCTCCGGAGCTGGAGCGCTTCCTCACTGAAAGGGGCAAAGCTGGCCTCGCCGTCGAGGTTCGCGAACTCGGCACCATGGTTCAGTTCAGCTACACGCGGCAGCGCGAAGCACTGGGATTGGGCCATGCTGTCCTGACCGCGAAGGAACTCGTGGGCGATGAGCCCTTCGCGGTCCTGCTCGGCGATGTCATCATACGATCCGAGAAGCCCGCCACTCGCCAGCTCATGGACGTCTATGAGGCCACCGGCCAGGGCGCCATCGCCGTCGAACCGGTGCCGATGGACCAAATCCATCTCTACGGCGTGATCAAGCCACCGGCTGAGGGAAGTAAGGGCTCGCCTTGCGGAACGGGTAGTGACACGCTGCGCATCTCCGCGCACATCGCCGAACGCCTTGTCGCTGTCCAAGACCTGGTGGAAAAACCGAAGCGCGAGGAGGCACCCTCGAACCTCAGCATTATCGGACGCTACGTGCTCCCGCCCGAGATCTTCGCCTCTCTGGAACGCACTTCCCCGGGCCGCGGCGGCGAAATCCAGCTCACCGATGGCATGCGCCTGCTGGCTCAGGAGAAGGGGCTGTGGGCTTACCGCTATGAGGGCGTGTGCTACGACGCGGGCGACAAACTCGGCTTCCTCAAAGCCACCGTGGAATTGGGCCTGCTCAACTCCGAACTCGGCCCCGCTTTCCGCGAGTTCCTCAAAAACTTGAAGCTGTAGCGGAGGAGGGCGAGCCCCGAGAACGAAAGCTCGGGATCGGGGTGGCCTTCCTCCGATCTCGGCAATCCCTCCGACCGCTAATGCTTTTCTTTCTTCGCCGGGGTGGATTCTTTCGTGGGGGTGGACTTAGCGGATTCCGTGCTCGTCTCCGCTTTCTTGGAATCGCCCCCGCTCGACTTTCCAGCGTAGTCGGTCACATACCATCCCGACCCCTTGAACTGGATCGCCGGAGGCGCCAGCACGCGCTCCGCCATGGCCCCGCATTTCGGGCATTTCTTGGTCGTGGAGGCTGTGTGCTTCTCAATCCTCTCGAGGCGGTTGCCGCATTTCGAGCACAAATACTCGTACAGGGGCACGAACGATTCCTCCGAAAGGCTCCAAGAAAGTTAGTATAGCATGTCCCTCGCAGCGCCATGTCCGGCAGGAAACCCAACTCGATGCCCGCTCCAGCGGCTCCAGCGGATCCCGCCAGGAGCATGGGAACTCTCTACTTAGTGGCCACACCCATCGGGAATCTCGAGGACATCACGCTGCGGGCCCTGCGCATCCTGCGCGAGGTCCGCTGGATCGCCTGTGAGGACACGCGGCATACCGCTGCGCTCCTCCACCACCACGGAATCACTGCGCGCCTCATCAGCTACCACGAGCACAACGAACGCGAGCGCGCCCTCGAACTCGTGGCCGCGCTGGAACGCGGCGAGGACGGCGCCCTGGTCAGCGACGCCGGGACCCCGCTCGTCTCCGACCCCGGGTTCCGCCTGGTGGCCGCCTGCGTCGCTGGGGGCATTCGCGTCGTCCCGCTGCCTGGGCCATCGGCTCTGCTCGCGGCCCTGGCCGCCTCGGGTCTCCCCTGCGACGAGTTCCTGTTCGCAGGCTTTCTCCCCGCACGTCGCGCCGCCCGCCGCCGCGCCCTGGAAGGCCTGCGCGTCGAGCCGCGCACCATCCTCCTGTTCGAAGCCCCGCACCGGCTCGCCGCAAGTCTCGCCGATGCCGCGGAAATCCTAGGCCCGCGCCGCGCCGTGGTGGCCCGAGAACTCACAAAAGTCTACGAGGAGTTCCGCCGTGGCTCTCTGCCCGAGCTCGCCGCCCACTTTTCGAAATCCATGGTGCGAGGAGAAATCACACTGATGATCGGGCCGCCGGAACAGGGCAGCGCATCCGCCGGAGCGCCGCTTACGAATTCCGGCATTGGGCTTGCCGCCCGCGTCTCGCAATTGATGCGCTCTGAAAGCCTCTCGCGCAACGAGGCACTGAAGCGTGCGGCCCGCGAGCGCGGCATCACCCGCCGTGAAGCTTATCGCCAGCTTCTCCTGGAACGATAGAAACTACCCTCCGCGGGTCCGCATCTAATACAGTGTTCGGTCGGAGGAAGCCGCCTTCCGCGGCGTATGGCATGTCCCGCACAGCGGGGCAGAGTGGGCAGCGCGGCCATCCTGACGGCGTGCCGGAAGTCTGGGTGCCCGTGCGCGGAAGATGCGGTCCTGGAAACGCGATGCCGCACGGCATATTACGCCTGCTGATAGTCCCTGCTTTCGCCGCTGCCCTCGCGGCGTCCGCGACTGCTCAGACCACCGCATCGCAGATTGACGCCGGCCATTCCTACGCCAGCCTATGGATGGGCAGGCAAAGCGAAACCAACCCAATGGTAAACGTGGGGGTCGCACAGGTGGGCGGGACGGTCAGACTCGGCACCCCGGACCCTGTTGCTTCCGCCCTCGAATTCTGTCTGGTCCCTGGGGGCGCGGGCGCGGAGCTGCTCGCCCCGGACGGAACCCTTCGCAGCAACGTCGTGGCAAGGCTGATGCGTTACTCCGCCCTGACGTTTCGCAGCACCGGGGCGCGTGTGCGCCAGGATGGGCGGCTGGAGTTCTCCGGCGAGCTGACTCTCACGCACGTGACCCGCGAAGAAATTCCAATAGCCTGGAACAGCGCGAACAATGGTTACTCCTACACTGACCCAGAAACTTCGAGGATCACTCGAAATGTCACGTTCGTGCTCGCCACTCCGCGGGCCGAAGCCATGGGCCACTACCTCGAGACGCACTCGGATCTCCTCGCCACAGCCACCATTGACGCCGGCCAGTTCCCCGAGCTTCCCGGCGCTGTGCTCGACTCCTTCTGGCCCACCGTAGCGGAGGATCAGGAGTGCGAGCCAGTGAATGCCTGGATCAATACCCGGGATTATGGCGGCTGGGTATGCAACGGAAAAGCTATTACGATCACCCCTTCTCTCCAGCCCACGCCGACAGTCGGGGTGGACTATTCCGGCCTCCGGAAGTACAACGCGCCCGTGCATGGGCCCGTCACCATCCTGCTCCGTCTGAAGCTTGCGCCGTCCGCGCCTCCTCTGCCCAGCAAGTAAACGGATGCTGTAATTCAAAACGCAGGTGACATCCACTCTTTACTGCCGGGCGCGTCCGGAGGTTTAATAGTGCAAGGCCTTGCTACATGAGTCCTGCGCCAACTGCACTGCCCCCCAGCTCCGCAGTCGGCAGGTTTCTACGCGGTTTCAATCTCCTGCTCAAGTCCGCGCAAATGTACGGGACCGATCACGTCCAGACGAATTCCAAGTCCATGGAGGCCTGGAATTCGCTCTCCGGCGCGCTCAAGGAGCAAAAGGGACAGCTCTTGGAACTGGCCGTCACGGAAAAGCGACTGCTCATCAACGGCGAGCCCGTGAAAGTGGGACCCGCGGAGCAAAGCTTTGTGCACCTGCTCGCTGCGGCAGACCTAGCCAGCCTTACCTTCACGCGGAACGCGAATTTTGAGTCCTTTCTGCATCTCGTGCGAATCTTCTCGGAAAATTCCGCAGATCCAGAAAAAATCCTGGGAACGTTGAAACAGGCGTTCAGCGACGAGCCCAAGTCCGGCATCCGCATCAACGAAATCCGGTTTGTCCGCGCCGGCGCCGGCCCGTCCGGTTCGAGCAGCGTAGCCGCGGCCCTTTTGGCCGAGACTTTCAGCGGTGACGCCGCCCAGGTGCAGGGTCTGCTGAACAATCCGGCCAAGCTGCTGGGAATCGTCACCGCCGCGGGAATCGGCCCAGTTGCCCCCGGGCCCGGCAGCGGGCCTCCGGCGCCTGCCCCGCTGGGCGAGGAAGAAACCACTGCGGCGATCCGCCTGCTCGTGAAACTCGCCCGCGATGGAGGAGACGAGGGCACGCTGGCCCCGGCCCAGTGGCGCGACGAATTCTCGCAGATTCCGCAAACCAGCCAAGCCATCCTCAACCGCGTCCTCAAGGAGTTTGCGGAAGCCGTCCCGCCCAAGGAGCCGCCACCTCCGGTTCTGCTTCAAATGGCGGAACACCTGGCCGTCCGCCTGGCAATGGAGCGTTATGAGAGCGGCAGCAGCCGCGTGGACGCGGTAACCGAGCTGCTTTTCCGCATGAATCAGGAGATCGACACGCTCCGCGAAACACTGGGCACGTACGAAGACAGACTAAGAGAGGCTGGCTTCGACCTGAACCGGCCTCCCGACGTCCTCGAGCAGGAGTTCTGGTCCCGCATGCCCGAGCCCGCCAAGCTCGGGGTTCTACTCTCGGACGAGGCTTGGCAGATTCCGTCTCGTCATGTGCGCCAATACGCCGACCACCTGGCGGAGCAAAATGAAACCGAGAAGCTGGAACAGGTGCTCCTCAAATACGTTTCCTGCATCCAGAGCGATTCCGCCGACGCCCGGAAGCGAGTCGCGCTCGGGTTGAAGGATCTCGCCTCCTACTACCCTCGTCCGGAGCGGCGTGCGCTGCCCGTGGCCATCCGCAAGGTCGGGGAACAGCTCCTTCGCGAGAGCCAGCCGGAAATTCAGAAGCTCATCTGTTCCACGTTCGTGCTGCTGGGACAGGAGGCGGCCACGCGCCGCCGCTACCCGGCCACCCTCGAAACGTTGCTGGCCCTTGAGTCCATCGAGAAGGTCAATCCCCACTTGGCCGGGGATTTGCACGCGCGCATCGGGCTGGAAAACCGCATCCCCGATTTTCTTGAAGAAGCGCTGCGCATGCCCACCGTGCCCGGCGAACTGATGGAAGTGCTCCGCCGCGTGCCGCTGACCACGGCGGAACACCTCGCGGGCAGAATCAGCCGTTGCTCGCGCCGGCGCGAACGCGATCGCCTTGTCTCGCTCGCAATGGAACTGGGCAACGCAGCAGCGGCCTCTCTCCAGGACGTTTTCCGCACGCGGCCTCCCGCCAGCGCCGTAAACACGGTCGGCCTGCTCAGCCGCCTCGACCCCGCCGGTCTCGGCGAGGATCTACGCGCCCGGCTGCCGGAATGGAGCCGCGTCTATCATGACGGAGTCGCCCGCCAGATTGCCGCCGCTGGCTCGTCCAGCCGCGGCCGCCTGCTGGCTCTGTTGCTCGACGTGTTCGATCCCCTGGTGGCTCCGCTGGCCATCGACGAGATCGGCATGAGCGAGGATCTCGAGCCTGCCCCTCTGCTCCTGAGCATCGCCGGAGGTGAGCTTTCCAAGTTCGGCAGCATGTTTGTGCGCGTCAAGGCCCTGGAGGCGCTGGGCCGCCTCCGCGTCGTCGAGGCCATCCCACTGCTGCGAAAACTTGTGGAATCGGTGGAATACCAGGGGGCCTTCACCCCCACGGAGTTCCGTATTGTTGCCGCGCAGTCCCTTATGAGGATTGACCGCGAAACCGGAAAAGAAGCGCTGGCCGCGGGCGGCATCAAGATGGCCAACCTCGAGCCCCTTCCCCAGGATCGTTCCGCCGACGCTCCCGGTGTCCGGCAGCGCTATTATCCGCGGCTGCGCTTGACCCGCGAATTGAAGGCCACCCTGACCACCGCGGATGGCGAACTGGATGCGGCCGTGCGCGAGCTCAGCCTGGGTGGCGGGCTCTGCTCCTGCGCCGAGCGCGTTCCCCCCGGCACACCCGCCACCATCCGCATCAAGACGGGGTTGAGAAGTATTCCGGCCAAAGTGATGATCCGCGACGCACGCTCGGAAAACGTGGCCTTTGAAATCGCCGACATGGATCTGGATTCCCGCTTGAGGCTCCGCGCCCTCCTCCAGCGCGCCCGCAAATAGCATGGATCCCGCTTCCCTTTCCACGCTATTCCTCACAGCAGCGAGGTCGACCATCGAACGCGACTTGCCGCGGATCGTCGAATGTCTTCGTTTGCTGAATCAAAAGGAAATCTGGTGGCGGCCGAACGCCGCCTCGAACAGCGTGGGAAATCTCGTCCTGCATTTGTGCGGCAACGTCCGCCAGTGGATCGTAGCCGGGTTGGATGGCGCTCCGGATGTTCGCGTGCGCGACAAGGAATTTTCCGAGCGCGGCCCGTTGCCTCGCCGGGTTCTCATTCACCGGCTGGAGTCAACTATCGAGGAGGCGCTGCACGTGCTCAGCCGGCTTCCCCCCGATGCGCTGGCCCGCAGGCACACCATTCAAGGCTTTCACGTCACCGGCTTGGCCGCGGTTTTCCACGTCGCCGAGCACTTCTCCTATCACACTGGCCAGATCATCTACATCACAAAGCGGAAGCTCTGCAGGGATCTGCGCTTCACCAATCTCCCTCGAGCGTCCAGCAAAGCTGCGAATGGAGCGTTCTAGGCAGAGACAGGCCGGAAGAAGGCGTCTACGCGGTCAAAGACCTCAGTTGTGGAGCGGGCAGTGTGCACCGCCCGGCGCAGCTCCCCGCCGTTGCGCACTCCGTGCGTGAACCAGCACGAGAATTGCTTCATTTTCCCCAGCGCGTCCGGCGTCTCCGACTCCACCAGCCGACGGAAGTAAGCGAGCAGCAGTTCGTAGCGCGCGGTCTCCGCTGGCGTCTCATACGTCCCGGTCGTGACGAATTGCTCGATTTGCCGGAAAATCCAGGGATTGGTCGCGGCGGTCCGGCCGATCATCACCGCGTCGCAGCCCGTCTCGGCCACCATCCGCGCCGCGTCTTCCGGCGCGCGCACGTCGCCGTTTCCGATCACGGGAATCTTGATAGCCTCGCGCACCTCGCGAATTATCTTCCAATCCGCCCGTCCTTCGAAGCCTTGCAGCCGCGTGCGCGGGTGCACGGCAATGGCCTCGACGCCGTTGGCCTCCGCCATCCGCGCCACTTCTGACGCCACAATGGACTTCTCGTCCCACCCGGCGCGGATTTTCACTGTCAACGGAATCCGCACGGCCTGGCGAACGGCCCGCAGTATCGTCTCCAGCAGCGGCAAATCCCGCAGCAGTCCCGACCCGCCGCACTTCACCACTTTTTTCGCCGGGCACCCCAGATTGATGTCCACCGCGTCGAAACCGAGCTCTTCGACGGCCCGCGCCGCCGCGGCCATCGATTCCGGATTCGCCCCGAACAGTTGTCCGGTAATGGGGCGCTCGTCAGGCTCGAAGAACAGGTAGCGCTTCGACCGCCGCGAGTCCCGCACCACGCATTCCGCGCTGGTGAACTCCGTCATGATCAGCCCGCAGCCCCCCAGGCCGCGGATCACGCGGCGGAACACCGTGTCCGTAATCCCCGCCATCGGCGCGAGGATGGTCGCCGGCCGGATGCAGATGTCCCCGATTCTCAGTTCGGCAGCCAGCATGGAGGATCAGCGCGTGACGGGCTCCGGGTTGTGGACGCCGCCGACGCCTTGCAGCGAGGCGAGATGCTTCCCGGACAAATAGTTCGCCATCGTCTCGTAGGAGCCTTCAAAGAAGTACTCCACCACGCGGGCGATGGCCCGCCCCCGCGCTTCGTCCAGTGTCAGGTTCGGCAGATAGAGGAACGCCCGGCCAATCTTCCGCCGGGTCACGAATCCCTTGTGTGCCAGCCGGTCCATGATGGTCAGGATCGTCGTATACGCCCGCGGCCGTGTTGCCGCCAGATTATCGCGGATCTGCCGCACCGTGCCTTCGCCGAGCAGCCACAGACGGCTCATGCAATCCAGCTCCAGCGGCGCCAGATCCAGCAGCGATTTGCGCAGCGCTTGTGCGCGAGAGATTCCCTCGTCCGTCATTTTCTCTCTCCTCCGCCCGGGCCCGCTTTCGGCGCCGGCTCGCCGTCTCCCGAGCCCGCCCCGTAGCGGTCCGTGCGCAGCAGCCGCCGGCCGAGCGCGGCCACACGCCCCGTCCAGATCTCCTCGCCCTCGGCCGAAGGCGCCTCGAGTCCCCGGCGCATCGCGCCCACCCGCGAGTCCAGTTCATCCAGGTAATGAAAGACCACTGCCTCCCGGAACAGTGGCAGCTTCGGCGACCCAAATTCGTATTCTCCGTGATGGCTGGCGATCAGGTGCAGCAGCAGCGTCCTGAGCTGGGGTGGAAATCCCGGAATCGCGTCGATCTTCCGGCTCACCAGTTCGTAGCCGATCAGGATGTGCCCGAGCAGTTCCCCTTCCGGCGTGTACTGCACCGCGCGCTCGTACACCATTTCGTCCAGCTTTCCGACGTCGTGCAGCACCGCCGCGGCGACCAGGAGGTCGCCGTCCAGCTCCGGATAGTGTTCCGCCACCCGCCGGCACAGCCCGCACAGGCTCACCACGTGCTCCAGCAATCCGCCGACGTACGCATGGTGCATCACCTTTGCCGCCGGGGCGCGCTCGAACCGTCCGACGACGCGCGGATCGTCCAGCACCGCATCCAGGAGCTGCACAATCCACGGGTTGCGCACCGCGGAGACGTGTTCCGCCAGCTTCTTCTTCAGCTCCCCGATGCTCTTTTCCGTGTGCGGGATCAGGTCTTCCAGGTCATATTCTTCCGGCTCGGCACGCCGGATTTTCTCCACGGTCAGTTCCAACTTGCCGTTGTAGGTCTTCGACCTCGCCTGGATCTTCACGACGTCGTCGGGGGCTACCGTCGCCGCCACCCCCTCGAATCCATCCCACATCTTTCCGAAAATCACGCCGGTCTTGTCTCCCAGCTCGAGCTGCAGCCATTTGCGGCCCTTCGCTGACGAGCAGATTTCCTTTCCGCACACCAGGAAGTAGGTGACGATGGACTGGTCCGTGCCCAACTCGGATACGTACGGCGATTTCATTGCGACGGCGCTCCTCCGGATGGCTTGGCGGCCGCAGTCGCCGCGCCCTTCTTCGCTTTCTTCCCCTTCTTTTCGGTCTTGGCGGGCGCCGCTGCGGGGTCAACTTCCACAATCGGGCTCCCAGCCACGGCGGCCGTGTCCACGTATCCCGGCTTCACAACCAGGTAGCTCTCCTCCCGCAGCGTAGCCAGGTAGTCCCGTAGCTGCGGCTGCGTGCGCTCGTAGATAATCCGGCTGTCGATTTCGTTTCGGACTTTGTCCAACGGTTGGATGCCCGCGTCGTAGTGTTCCATCAGCATCAGGATGAGGAAGCCGGTCTTCGTCCGGATAACGTCTGTGAACTCGCCCCGCTTCATCTGGAAGACCTTGTCCTCGATCTCCTTGGAGAGCTGCCCGCGCTCGAACGAGCCAAGGTATCCTCCCTCCTTCGCCGTGCTGCCCTCGGAATAGTGCTTGGCCAGTTCTTCAAAGCTGTCGCCCCTGCGGATTCGCGCCAGATATGTGTTAGCCTTTGCCTCGATTGCCGGAATGTCGCTCTCCGGTTTCTTTTCCGTCGAAAGGAAAAATTCGCTCAGCACCACGTGCTCCGGCCGGTTGAAGTCCTTCTGGTGTTCCTGGTAGTACTTCTCCTCGTCATCGCGGGTCACCTGGATATGCGACCCTACCTGCTGCCGGATTACTTCCTGGGTCAGAAAGCCGTTGCGCAGCGTGTTCTTGTAGTCCTCCAGCGAAATGCCCTGCGCACGCAACTGGGTTTCCATTTCATCCATGTCCTTCCAGCCGTACTGCTGCCGCACCTGATCCAGACGCTTGATCACGTCCGCCTCGACGTTCACCCCCAGATCTTTTCCTTTTTGCGCCAGAAGGGATTGGTCGATCAGGTCGCGCAGCAGGTTGGCGCGCTTCGCCTTCAACATCTCCTGGAACTTGTCCGCCGGACAGCCCGGGCAGTCCTGCCGCGTTTCGTCCTCCAGAGCGGCATCGGCCTTCTGGATGTCGGAGAGCGTGATGATCTCGTTGTTCACCCGGGCCACGATTTCCTCGATCACGCGACCCTTCTCCTCCTGTGGCCACAACGCACTGGAAACACAGAGGATAGCGGCTAGTAGTACAGCACGTTTCATCGTTCCCTGCTTTCAGTAGTCTTAAGCCAGTCTAGCGCGAGCTTCGCAGCTGCCGCAACACCGTTTTCAGCGTGTCGAGCATGGTTTTCCCGTCCTGCTTCGTTTCCAGCCACAGCACACCGCCGGGCTCCAATCGCAAGTCCCTGCGCTCCCTCACAATCTCCACGAGCCGCTCAGGCGGCAGGCTGGTCTGGTCGAGAAAGCGCACACTTACTCGGCCGCCCTTCCGCTCCACGGCTTCTACCTGGAGTGGCTCCGCCAGCGACTTCAGCACCGCGTAGTCCAGCAGGTTTTCCACCGGCGGCGGAGGCGGCCCAAAACGGTCGGCCAGTTCGCGCCGCATGTCGTCGCTCTGCTCTTCGGACGCCACCGCCGCTATCCGTTTGTACGTCCGCAGCCGCAGCGGCTCCTGTGGGATGTACGTTTCCGGGATGCGGATGTCCAATCCGAGTTGGATCGTCGTCCGGCGCTCCGGCGCCACTGTCTCGCCTTTCTCCTCCGCCACCGCTCGCTCCAGCATCTGGCAATACATTTCGAATCCCACGGCGCCCACGTGTCCGTGCTGCTCGCGCCCGAGCAAATTCCCTGCCCCGCGCATTTCCAAGTCCAGCGCCGCGATGCGGAATCCCGCTCCCAACTCGCTGAACTCCCGCAGCGCCGCCAGCCGTTGCCGCGCCTCGCTGGAGAGGGGCACGTCCGGCGGCACCAGCAGGTAGGCGTACGCGCGCACGCTCGAGCGCCCCACGCGTCCGCGAAGCTGGTAAAGCTCCGCCAGGCCCATGCGGTCCGCGCGGTTCACGATCAGCGTGTTGCAGTTGGAGATGTCCAGCCCGTTCTCGATGATGGTTGTGGCCACCAGTACGTCCGCCTCGCGCCTCACGAACCGCATCATCACTCGTTCCAGCTCCCGTTCCCCCATCTGCCCGTGGCCCACCAGCACGCGCGCCCGCGGCACCAGCCGCTTTACCAGCCGCGCAATCGAGGCAATCGAGCCGACGCGGTTGTGCACAAAGAACACCTGGCCGTCCCGCGCCAGTTCGTCTTCAATCGCTCGCCCCACCAGCCCCTCGCTGAACGGCGCCACAACCGTCTGGATCGCCAACCGGTCCTTCGGCGCCGTCTCGATCAGCGACATGTCCCGCAATCCCGCCAGCGACATGTGCAGCGTCCGCGGGATGGGCGTGGCCGAAAGCGTCAGCACATCCACCTCACGTCGCAGTTCCTTCATCCGCTCCTTCGCCGCCACTCCAAATCGCTGCTCCTCGTCCACCACCAGCAATCCGAGGTCGCGGAACTTCACGTCCTTCGACAGCAGCCGGTGCGTCCCGATGACAATGTCCACTTTCCCCGCTTCCAGGTCCGCGAGCACCGCTTTCTGCTCCGCTTTCGTGCGGAACCGGCTGAGCATTTCAATGCGCATGGGAAATGCCGCCATGCGCCTCCGAAACGTCTCCCAATGCTGGAACGCCAGCACCGTGGTGGGCGCGAGCACCGCTACCTGCCGCGAATCTTCCACCGCCTTGAATCCCGCCCGCAGCGCCACCTCAGTCTTCCCGTAGCCCACGTCGCCGCACAGCAGCCGGTCCATGGGCTGCTGGCCTTCCATGTCGCGCTTCACTTCCTCAATGGCTCGCATCTGGTCGTGGGTCTCTTCGAATTCAAACGCGTCCTCGAACTCCCGTTGCCACGGCGAATCCGGCGAGAAGCGGAAACCCTTGGCCACCTTCCGCTCGGCGTACAGCTGCAGTAGCTTTTGCGCCATCTCCGTCACGGACTTGCGCACGCGCGCCTTCCGCGCCGCCCACGCCGTCCCGCCCAGCCGGTCGAGCCCTGGTTCCGCGCCGCCCAGCGAGTTGTACTTCTGCACCAGGTCCATGCGCTCCAACGGCACGTAGAGCCGCGCCTCGTCCGCATACGTGAGCTGCATGAATTCGCCGTCCCGCATCGCGGGATCTCCCGCTTCGATGCGCCGCAGCCCATCGAACCGCCCGATGCCGTGGTCCACGTGCACCACAAAATTGCCGGGCTGCAGGTCCGCGAAATCGCTGGCGAACGCGGCCGTTTTCAGCCGTGCCGCTGCCCGGCTCCGCGGCCGCTCCCCGGCAACTTGGGTATCGAACAGGTCCGCGTTCCCGTAGAGCGTCAGCTTCAACTCCGGCAGCGCGACGCCCTCGGCAATCGGCGCACGAACGAGTGTCACCGCCGGCAAGCTCCCGGCAAAGGTTTCCTCGGCAGCCGCCGACGCGGACGGCGCCTCCCCCGTTTCGCCGACGCGATACGGCAACTCCGCATCGCGCAGGATTTCCGCCAACCGTTCCATCTCCCCTGCTGTCGCGGACGACAATAGGATCTGCTCTCCCGCTTGCAACCGTCCCCGAGTTTCGTTCAGGAATGCCGGCAGATTCCCGTGGTACCGCGCCGTGGGCTGGCAAAGCACAGCGGCAGCTTCCCCGGGCGAATACCCCAGCGCCAGCCGCCTGAGTGAAATTCGCTGCTGCGACCCGAGCGCAGTTCGCCACTCCTCTTCTCGCAGCGCAAACGCCGCAACCGGCTCGTCTGGGACCCCTGCCCCGCGCCGCTCATGCGCCCGCTCCCATTTCTCACGGAAATCCTTCGTCGCGGCGGCGATATCTTCCGGCTCGTCCATCACCACCACCGGCTCATGCACCAACTGAAACAGGTTCGTCTCCCTCTCCTCCCCACCGTCCTCTCCGATCTCGACCCCCTCTGCCTCCTCTGCATTCCTTGCTTCCCATGCCCATCTCACTTCCACCAACGGAAGCAGCGTCACTCTCTCGATCGGTTGAACGGACCGCTGCGTCTCCGGATTGAATTCCCGCAGCGATTCCACCGCATCTCCCAGCAATTCGATCCGCACTGGGTACATGCCCTCCGGCGGATACACATCCACGATTCCTCCGCGCACGGCGAACTGTCCCGGCATTGCCACCGTCTGCTCCCGCTGGTATCCCGCACGCCTCAAAAACCCCAGCAGGCTTTCGAGCGGCAACTCCTCATCGTCCGCCACTGTTTTGGCCAGTTCTTGATATCTCCGCGCCGGTAAATACCGCATCAGGGCCGCCGCCACCGGCGCCACCATCACTACTGCCTGTCCGGTTGCCGCGCGCCAGAGTGTCGCCGCACGTTCTTCGGCAATCTCCGCATGTGGCGCGCGCATGTCCCACGGCGTCACGTCTAGCGCCGGCAGTACCTGNCGTCGCCTCCGCCGGACGGCGGCCCATAACCCGCAGGAAGTACCGCGCCGCCTCACCCAGCATGTCCGCGCGCTCGTTTGAGGTCGCCAGCAGCACCACGGGACGCTGCAAGGTCGTGGCCACATGCGCCGCCACGAGCGCTTTCACCGTATCCGCCAGCCCTGCGATCTGCGCTTCGGGCGCGCTCCGGCGCATGGCATCCACGGCGGCTTCCACCGCAGGGTGGTGCCCCACCGTGCTCAATAGCTCGCTGACAATCGGAAAAATCATGGTGCGGGCGGAATGCCAGGGCCAAAAGGGCGGCTTCGCCAAACTACTCCGCTATTGCGGGCAATACTAATTCCTCCGGGCTCGCTTTCAACCCAGGGGATGATGGTGGGCCGGAACTCGAAACACTGACTCGGCAATTCCGTTCCAATTCTAGCACGCTCCCAATCCGTCCACAGGAACGCGCCTACCGCTGTAGAATGCGGCAACCGGAGGATCACCCATGCCACAGTGGCTCGCCACCGACCCGGCAGGACTGAATCGCCGAGCACTGGAACACGCCGCGAGGTCGGCGATTGCCGCTACGATTTCAATTCTCGCATCTCGCCTGTGCCATCTCCCGGAAGCCTACTGGGCTGCGATCGCCTCAATGGTAGTCATGCAGTCCACCCTCGGCGCCTCCCTCTCCATTTCCGTTTCGCGTTTGATCGGCGACGCTCTCGGCGCGCTTTCCGGCGCCATCCTCGCCATCGCGTTCGGCTCAAATATCTACGTGTATGGTGCAGGCGTTTTTGCTCTCGGCCTGCTCGCCGCAGCCGCGCACTTGGATCGTAGCGCTTTCCGTTTCGCCGGAATCACGCTGGCCGTGGTCATGCTCATTCCTCGTCCTGCTTCTCCTTGGATCGTCGCTCTCCACCGCTTCTTGGAAATCTCCATCGGCATCGTCCTCGGCCTTTTGGTCGTTTTCCTGTGGCCCGAACCCCCGACTGCGGCGGTTTCCGCAAAGAACTAACGGGGCCTTACGCCCGCCCAGCAATCGACAAGGCTAAACCACAGGCGGTTATGCCAATGCCAGAGTTGTCTGAGTGCCGGAGGTTTCCTTGTGTTGAGCTACGCCAATTACGGGGCAGAATGACGGAGGCTACTATTCCATCTTGAACTGCAAATCCTGAATCTTCTTAATCAACTCGGTCGTCGAGGGCGCCGGACTGAGCGGAACTGACTCGACCCTCCCGCCCGCTGCTTCCACTTCCGCCCGCCCCACAATCTGGTCTGGTCCCCAGTCACCACCTTTCANCACCACCTTTCACCAGCACATCCGGCAAAACCTTTGCGATGATCTCCCGCGGCGTATCCTCCTCGAATACCGTCACGTAATCCACTGCCGCGAGCGCTGCCAGCACTTCCGCGCGCTCCGCCTCCGGCACCACAGGCCGCCCCGCGCCCTTCATCCGGCGCACGCTCGCGTCCGAATTGATCGCCACGATCAGCAAATCTCCCAGCGCCCGCGCCTGTTCCAGGCAGCGAATGTGCCCGGGATGGAGCAAATCAAAGCAGCCGTTCGTAAACACCAAGCGGCGGTTGCGGCGGATTTCCGCAACGTGCAGAATCAATTTGTCTTGCGGCATTACAGTGCCCAATCCGCCGCTCCCTTGCCCAAAGTGTCAGAACACAGCGGGAATGCTACCACGCGCGCCCTCGCGGAGAAGACCCGCGTATGAAGCGCGTCGAACTCATTCTCGGCGCCTTCGGCGTTGCGCTGCTCGTCTGGGGCGCTCGGTGGATTGCGGCCGACCGCGGGCCCATGCGCGACGTCACACTCGACGGAGGCCCCGCCTGTCCCGCCGCCCCCGTCCTCATCCTCGAGCCCGCAGGTGACAGTCCCCGCGGCTCCGTCGTTATTTTCCACGGCCTCGGCGCCAACCGCATCATCATGCTTACCAATGGCCAGCAATTCGCCGCCGCTGGGTTCCGCGCTTACCTGGTGGATTCGCCCGGCCATGGACACGACACAGCTCCGTTCTCCTTCGCCGCTAACGAAGCCTGTGCCCGCGGTCTGCTCGCCACGCTCGAACGCAGCGGCGAAATCGCTCCCCGCCGCACCGTGCTCTTCGGCCATTCCATGGGCGCGGCGCTGGTGGTGCGTCTCGCCGACTATTTTCCGGCCTCCGCCACCATCGCCGTCTCTACTGCTCCCCTGGTTCGCCCGCACCGGATCCCGGCCAATCTCCTTCTCGTCGCCCCACAATTCGACATGCCCCAAGTGCTTTCCACCGAGCGCGACCTCGCCTCTGCTGCCGGAGCCCCGCGAACTGCACCGGATGATTTTTGCCAATTGCGCGCTGTCCGATTGCTCTCGGTCCGCGGAAATTCGCACACCAGCGCGCTTTTCGATTCCGCCGGTGCCCACATCTTCCTGCGCTGGGCCCTCGATGCCGTGGGCACCGGCAGAGCTCCCGACCCCCACCTTAGCTACCGCGCCTTCGCCGGCGGCTGGCTCGGCTTGCTGGGCATTCTCCTCCTCTTTCCCGCAGCGGCTTCGCTCACTGCGCGCCTGCTGGGCTTCCCCGTCCCGGCGACCGTTGGCGCACGGCCTCCGCAAATGACCCTTTCGTTCTTCGCTTGGATTGCAACGCTGGTTCCCGCAGCAATCGCGTCCGCGCGTTGGACGCCCTTGGCGGCGTTGCATATCTACAGCGCGGACTATCTCGCCTCCCTGCTGCTGCTCGCCGGAATCCCACTCGCCGCGTGCTACGGGATCCACGAGGTCCACCAGCGGCGCAGCAATTCCTCGCAGCGCACCGGCGCGGCTTCAAGACAGCGCCCCACTCACCGCTCGTGGGCCCCCGCGCTATGCGGCGCCATCGTCGGCCTGCTTGCTATCACCGCCGCGGGCGCATGGCTCAATTGGCAATTGGTCGAGGCCTGGCCGATTCCGGTGCGGTGGGCGCGCTTCGCTCTTCTGTTGCTCGCCCTGTTCCCCATCTCCTTCGCTGAGGAGCATGCACTGGGCGATCCCAGGGCGCTGGGCTTCTTCGCCCGGCAGGCGCGCTCAGTCCTTTTCTTGCTCATCCGGGGAACCGTCTGGCTCCTGCTCTTGTTTTCCTGGCTGTCAGGAGTGAGCAGTGCGCTGCTCGTGCTGCTTTTTCTCGCCTATCTGGCGGTCCTTTCGCTCTTTCAGCGCCTGGGCGCTGACGCTTTATGGCACCGCACCGGCTCCGCCCTGGCGGCGGCCGCGTTCAGTGCTATACTCGGCGCGTGGTTCTTGGCGGCAGCGTTTCCGTTGGCCTGAACCCTTCTTCGTAATGCGTGACATCGCTATTGTGGGTGGAGGGCCCGCTGGCGCCCTCTGCGGCGAACGATTGGCCTCCGCGGGCTTCCGTGTTTCCATTTACGACGAGCATTTGGCCTGGGAAAAGCCGTGCGGCGGCGGGCTGACGCAGAAAGCCCTGCGCGCATACCCGTTCCTGAGCGATGGCCCCTATCCGAAAAAGGTGGTCAGTGAGTGCGAGCTGATTTCCAGCTCCGGCCAGCGCGCCCGCCTCTTGCTCGACCGTCCCATCATCATCTATTCCCGTAAGGTGCTCAACGGCCTGCTGCTCGACCGCGCGGCCGCCGCAGGATGCGATGTGATGCTCGCGCGCGTGACCCAGGTGGATACTTCCGGCTCCGAGGTGCGCCTGACCGCCGCGGGGCGAGAGACTCGCGCCGATTTCGTCGTGCTCGCCGCCGGTGCGCGCAATCCCCTCCTGCCCGCCACCACGCCCCTGAAGCAGCAGGATCTGGAACTGACCGTCGGCTATTTCATTCCCGCCGCTTCCGATCGCATCACCATCAAATTCCTTTCCAAGTTTGCCGGCTATATTTGGTCGTTCCCCCGCTCTGATCATCTTTCTGTGGGCATTTGCGGGCGGCTCGCCCCCGGCGGCACGCGAGCCATGAAGGATCATCTGCACAGCTTCCTCGAGAGCGAGCAGATTCCCTGGGAGGGCGCGACCTTTTACAGCCACGTGCTGCCCTCGCCGCAGTTGGACACGCTGCGCCGCCGGCCCGTTGTGGGCCGCAACTGGGGACTAGTTGGCGATGCTGCGGCCTGGGTGGACCCCATCACCGGTGAAGGCCTGCACTACGCCCTCCGCTCCGGCCATCTGCTCGCCGACGCGATCGCCGAAGGCCGGCCCGATTCCTATCCTGCGCGGGCCCGCCGCGAATTTGCCGCAGATTTCGAGTTCGCCGTGCACGTCGCGCGACGCCTCTTCACCGGCACCTTCCTCGGCGGCGCAGTCACCACGCGCATGATCCAGTTCATCCGCCGCAGTCCGGCCTTTTGCGCGCTAATGCGCGACCTCTTCAGCGGCTCACAGGATTACCGCACGTTGAAGCGCCGGCTGTGGCTCCAGTTGGGACTCACGTTCGGCGAGATTTTCCAGAGCTTTTTCCGCCGCAGCCCGTCCGCCCGCGGCCTCGACCCCGTTCCTCACTGACTCGCGGAGCGTCATCTCTTTGCCCACCGATCCTTCATCCCTCCCCGTCGGGCTCGAACACAGCTTCGAACAGGACGTTCCGTTCGAGTTCACCATCGCTCACCACGACCCGAAGCTGCCTCCAGTTCTCTCGACTCCGGCCATGATCGGCCTCATGGAAATGGCAGCAGCACGCGCGGTAGCGCCGAAGCTCGGCCCAGGCGAAATCACCGTTGGCACGCGCATAGAAGTGGACCATCTGAAGGCCAGCCTTCCCGGCGCGCGCATCCGCATCTGGGCGCGTTTCGAGGGCCTCGAAGGCCGCTTCCTGGCTTTTTCCGTCACCGCCCACGAAGGCGAAAAACTCATCGGGCGCGGCCGCGTTTTCCGCGCCATCGTCAACCCCTCGCGACACGGCCGCCCCTCCTGACGCAAACTCACCCGCGCCCTTTTTCGCCTCGCCCAAATTGTTTTTGATTTTTCCTGCTGTAAACCGCGCCGCTAGAACGACACGCGGCGGACGGCCGCTTTTTTCTGCGCGGGAACCACCGTGGCCATCTTCCGGATCATGGCCAGCACCAGCCGTTTGTTTTCGTCGGAGAGCGTCGAGCTGTAGCGTTTAATCTCGCCCAAAAAGCGGATCTCGTCCGCCGAAAGCTCTCCCAGCGCCTTCTTCGCTTCGCGCTCCCGCGCCGTTTCCATGCTGGGAAAGAAATCCGCCAGGCTCATGTCCAGCGCTTCCGCAATTTTGGCCAGCGTTTCGAGGGAAGGAACCGTGTGGCCGTTCTCGACGCGGGACAGGTAGCAGCGCAACAGCCCCGTGCGGCGTTCGATATCGCCTTGAGAGAGCCCGCGCTCGCCGCGGTAGCTCCGGATCACTTCCCCGATATTGACCTTGGGCCGTTCTTTCGGCATAGCCGGGCGTGCCGCGGCGTATTGTTACANAAACCGGCGCGGCTCTGCAACCGGAGATTAGCCCCGCCAGGGGCCTTAGGTCGAGGCTCTGACCAAATTCCCCGGGTTGACAGCCTGCGCGAACGATGAAAAAGTAGCAGGCGCCGCCGGAACTTTCGAGTCGGCGCCACGGGGGTCTGCCGGATGGCGGAAGAAACGATCTCGCACTATCAGCTTCTGGAGAAATTGGGCGGTGGCGGCATGGGCGTGGTCTACAAGGCCAAGGATGCCCGCCTCGGCCGCAGCGTCGCCTTGAAATTCCTCCCCGACGACATTGCCCACGACCCCCAGGCCATTGAGCGCTTCCGCCGCGAGGCCCGGGCCGCTTCCGCGCTCAATCACCCCAACATCTGTACCATCCACGACATTGACGAAGACAAGGGCCGGGCCTTCATCGTCATGGAACTGCTCGAGGGCCAGACCCTGAAGCACCGCATCGACGGCAAACCCATGGACGCGGCCGAGGTGATCGATCTGGGTATCCAGATCGCCGAAGGGTTGGAGGCCGCGCACTCCAAGGGCATCGTGCACCGCGATATCAAGCCCGCGAACCTCTTCATCACCGCTCGCGGCCAAGCGAAGATCCTCGATTTCGGCCTCGCCAAACTCGGTTCGTCGCGTGTCGAGCGCGGCGAAAACCTGGGCGTCACCGCTGGGGCAACCGCCTCCCTCGCCGTGGACAGTCTCACCAGTCCCGGCACATCCGTGGGAACTGTCGCCTACATGTCTCCTGAACAGGCGCGGGGCGAAGAAATCGACGCCCGCTCGGATCTCTTCTCCCTCGGCGTCGTGCTCTACGAGATGGCCACCGGCGCTGCCCCATTCGCGGGATCTTCGCCCGCACTCATTTACAACGGAATCCTGAACACGACTCCTGCCCCTGCGACCAAAGCGAATCCGCGCGTGCCACCCGGCCTCGAAGCCATCCTGAACAAGGCCCTCGAAAAAGACCCCGATCTGCGCTGCCAGACCGCTGCCGAGCTCAAGGCCGACCTCAAGCGGCTGAAGCGCGACCTTGAGACCGGCCGCCGCGCCGCCGCGGAGAAACCCGCTGCAACCGCAGCCGCACATCCCTCTGCCGCCGGACAAAAGCTCGTCGCGGTCCTTTACTTCGAAAACCAGGGTGGCGCCAAGGAAGACGAGTATTTCCGTGACGGCATGACCGAAGACATCATCACCGAACTGTCCAAGATCGGTCAGCTCCAGATCTTCCCTCGTTCGGAAATCCTTCCCTTCCGGGACAAGGTCGTGACCGCTCCCCAGGTCGGCCAGCAATTGGGTGCCGGATATGTGCTGGAGGGCTCCATCCGCCGCGCCGGGAGCCGCGTGCGCGTGACCGCTCGCTTGGTGGAGATCGCCACCCGGCTTTCCGTATGGTCCGAACGCTACGACCGCCAGATGGACGATGTCTTCGCCATCCAGGAAGAAATCGCCCGCAGCATCGCCCAGGCCCTTCGCATCACCCTCTCGCCGCAGGAAGAGAAAGTCATGGCCCGCAAGCCCACCGAAAACGCGCAGGCCTACGACTTCTATCTCCGCGGCCGAAATTACACACGCCGCGAAAACCTCGATTACGCACTGCAGATGTTCGAGCAGGCCATCAAACTGGACCCCAATTTCGCCCTCGCCCATGCCGGCATTGCCACGGTCTGTGGCCTGGTCTTCGAGCTTCGCGACCAGGCTCCCAAGTGGCTCGAAAAGGGACAAGCCGCCTGCGACCGCGCCACTGCTCTCGCGCCCGACCTGGCGGAAGTCAACGCCAGCCGCGCCCGCATGTTTTACGCGCAGAAGAAGTGGGAGGAAGCTTACCTCTCCGCCCTGCGCGCCATCGAGCGCAAGCCCGATTGCGAGGGCGCCTGGAATGTTCTCGGCCGCGCGTTATTCGCTTCCGACCGCTGGGAGGAGGCCGCAGCATTTGCCAATCGCGCGATCGAAGCCAACGGCGACGACTACAACGTCTACATCCCTTATGGGCAAACCCTGCGCCGCCTGGGACGCAAGGACGAGGCCGCGCGCATCGATGCACTGATGGTGCGGGCTCTCCGCCAGCAGCTTGAGCTCAGCCCCGAGGACGTTCGCGCTCGCATCCTTCTCGCCAATCGGCTCGCCGAATCCGGCGATTCGGACGAAGCCATCCGCCACCTCGAAACCGCGGTCGCATTGCGCCCCAACGATGGCAATACCATCTACAACGCGGCCTGTACCTACGGATTGCTCGAAAGAAGAGCCGAAGCCCTGGACACCTTTAAGAAGGCAGTGGCGGCGGGTTACAGGAACATGGATTGGGCCAAACGCGACTCCGACCTTCAACTCCTTCGCGACGATCCCGAATTCATACAGCTCGTCTCTGGCGCTAAATCCGCAACCTGACCGCTCCTCACTCTTTAATCCCGCACTCCCGCAACAGAAACGCGTAGTCGTACGCCACTTCCCGCAGCGCATCGTACCGACCGGACGCGCCACCGTGCCCCGCCGCCAGATTCACTTTCAGCAGCAGCGGGTTCGAATCCGTTTTCAGCGTGCGCAGCCGCGCTGTGTATTTCGCCGGCTCCCAGTACATCACTTGGCTGTCGTTCAGCGCCGTGCGCAGCAGCATTGGCGGATATGCCCGGGCCGTGAGATTCGTATAGGGGCAGTATGTGCGCATGTAGGCGTACTCCTCCGCGACCTGCGGATTGCCCCACTCCTCATACTCACCCACCGTGAGCGGCAGCGTGGAGTCCAGCATCGAATTGATCACGTCCACGAATGGCACGTATAGCAGCGCCACGCCGCAGATGTCCGGACGCATGTTCAGCACCGCGCCGATCAGCAGCCCGCCCGCGCTGCCTCCATGAATGGCCAGCCGTTCGCGTGCCGCGTAGCCTTCCGCCACCAGATAGTCCGCCGCGGCAATGAAATCGGTGAATGTATTTTGTTTTTTCAACATCCGCCCCTGGTCGTGCCAGGGCTTGCCCATTTCGCCCCCGCCGCGCACGTGCGCCAGCGCAATGGCAAACCCCCGGTCGAGCAGGCTCACGCGGCTGGAACTAAATATCACTGGCAGCGGGTAGCCGTACGAGCCATAGCCCACCAGCAGCATCGGCCCAGCGCCATCCCGCGGCCGCCCCCGCCGGTACGCGATCGAAATCGGGATGCGTGTCCCGTCCGCCGCGAGCGCGGAAAGCCGCTCCGTCACATAATTCGCCGGGTCGTACCCGCCCAGCACCTCGGTCTGTTTCCGCAGCCGCCGCTCCCGCGTAGCCATGCGGTAGTCGAAGATGGATCGCGGGGTCACCAGCGACTCGTAAACGAAACGGAATACATCCGTATCGAACTCGAAATTCTCTCCCGGCATTGCCGAATACGCCGGCTCGGGAAATTCGATGCGGTGCCATTCCCCGGTGCGCAGGTCTGTTACCCGCATGCGCGGCAGGCCGTCATCACGCTCCTGGATCACGGAATGCCCGGCGAAGAAATCCATTCCCGCCAGCATCACGTCCGTCCGGTGCGGAATCTCTTCCCTCCAGTTCTCCGGCCGCGGGTCGGCCACGGGAGCGGAGAACAACGCGAAATTGCGGCCGGTACGGTTGCTGCGGATGTACAGACAGTCCCCGTGATGATCCACCTCGTATTCATGCTCGGCTTCCCGCGCTGCCACCAGGCGCCACTCCGCGCCGGGGGCATCCGCGGGCAGGAACAGCCACTCGGTGGCGGTGTGGCTCGCGGATTCGAGGAACAGGAAAGCGTGGCTGCGGCTGCGCAATACGGTCAGCCGGAAGCGCTCGTCCTTTTCCTCGTAGAGAAGTGTATCGGACGAGTCCCCGAGCCGGTGGCGGTACAGGCGGTAGGCGCGCTTCGCATCGTCTTCCACCACGTAGAACAGCGTGCATCCGTCCGCCGCCCAGGCCAGGCTGGTCACGTGCTCGATCGTATCGGCCAGCAACTGGCCGCTGCTCAGGTTTTTCACCCGCAGTGTGTATTCGCGGAAGCCGCTGAAATCCGTCGTGTACGCAAGCAGCCCGCCGTCGTCGCTCACGTCGTAGGCGCCCAAGGCGAAGAACTCATGCCCTTCGGCCAGCGCGTTGCCGTCGAGCAGGATCTCTTCCGGGCCCTGCTCGCTGCCCGCGCGGCGGCACCAGATTTGGTACTGCTTTCCTTCCTGCGTCCGGGAGTAATAGAAATACTTGCCCTGCCTGGCCGGGACGGTCAGGTCGGTCTGTTTGATGCGCCCCAGGATTTCCGCGTAGAGCTTTTTCCGTAGCCCAGCGGCCGGTGCCGTGAACGCGTCGGCATACTCGTTTTCTGCTTCCAGGTAGGCGCGTACTTCCGGGTTGGACTTATCGCGCAGCCACGCATACTCGTCCACGCGGCGGTCGCCGTGCACCTCGATCACGTGCGGTTCTCGGCGGGCTACGGGCGGTTTCCCGTGCACCGGGATGGCCACACTCGTCTCCTCAGGCATCGATTCGTTTTTCGTGGATTCCGGCGCTTCCGGCCGCCGGGGTTCAGCGCGGCGCGTACCCCTCCGGCGTGAGACTCAACGGCGCATCCAGACGGAACTCCAGCAGAGTCTCGCTTGGAACTTTCACTTTTTCGCCCTTCGTTACGATGTTGATCGTGGTGCCCGCGGCAGCCCCCGCTCCCGCGCCGATGGCCGCTCCTCTTCCTCCGCCAGCCAGCGCGCCAATGATGGCGCCCAGTGCCGCACCGCCAACGGCTTTCTTCGCAGTGCTGCCGCCGCGGCCTTTGCCCGCAAGCTCATACTCGCCCGTCACCAGCGGCACCAGGTTGTCATGGAGCAACATCCCGGTCAGTTGCAGTTTCAGCTCGGCGTGGCCGGCCAAACGGCCCGCGCCCTTCACGTTGGCCAGTTCCCCGTACACTTCCGTGCCCCGGCGGGCCAGCAGGTAGCCGTCCTGTTCGAGATTTGTCTCCAGGCTGGCGCGGAAGTGGTCACCGACGTGGTTCCTCTCCGAATCCACGCTGTCAATCATGCGCACCAGGATCCGCGTGCCCACCGGTAACGTCATTCTGTTGGAAGCCGTCTGGGGAGCGGCTGGGCCAGGGGCCACTGTCAGGCCAGTGGGTGCGGCCGGGGCCGCGGCCGGACCCGAATCTCGCGACAGGCTCGCCACGTCGCGCACGTCAAACGTCTGCACAGTGCCATCCACGTTCATTTGAATGGCGTCAGCCGTCCCGCCGATGTATTGCCCGCGGATCACCCGCCCGTCCTTCAACGTCAGCGTATCTGCCCATGCGGACGCCGCCAAGAGCAGCGCGACGGACAGGGCGCGTACGAGTAGCCATACAGTCTTTGCTCTCATCAGTTCACCTCGCAAATGCACGGGGTCGTGGTGCCACAGCAGGCGCCAGCCCGGCCCCTTGGCTCCATACTACACCGGATGCGCCATCTGCCGCTCCGGCTGCATAGGCACGATTCGCGAATGGACCAATGAACTGCTTCGGGGTCCCTGTTGGTTTCCCGCCTGATGACGCTTACGGGCAGGTCCCAGGTTCCTGCTTTCTGGGCGGATAGTCGCTCTTACCGCTCGCCCGTGCGCCGCTGGGGCTGGTAGTAGTAACCTGAGCGTGCCTGCACGGTCAGGTCCTTGTTTTTCACGGTCAGTTGGATGCGGTGATATCCCAGCCCGGGATTTTCACGGTCGGGTGTGTAGCCAAGGCTGTACTGATTGCGTAGCTCGTCCGCGATCTCAGCATAAATCTGTTCGATGGTCTGCTTTTTGGAGACCTGAAAAAGCCGGCCGCCCGTCTCGCCGGCAATTCGCTCGAGCACCTTCTTTCCCTCGGGCCGTTCCGGTTGCGGATACCGGCCGCCGCGGCGCCCGCCTCCCCAGCCGCCATAGCCACCGCGGCTGTAATCACTTCCTTCCTCGCCGGGGAAAAAGATGGCGTAGACCAGCGAGTCGGCGCGTTGTGCGGATTCAACCGCGTTCTCCAGTGTCTCCTTACTGCCGCGGTCCACGCCGTCGGTGAGCACAATCATGGCCTTGCGCCCTTGCTGCTTCAGGAGGATTTCGTCGCCGGCCAGATAAATTGCGTCGTAGAGGAGCGTGCCGGCCCCTCCGCGGTGGTGATGCGGGCCGCTTGCGCTGCCGCCAGCACCGCTGCCCCCGCTGCGAGAATAGTCCGGCCTGGGCAGTTCGAGCCAGCTCAGCGCCGTTTCCAGCTTCGACCGCGATCCCGTGAGGTCCTGCAGCAGCTCCACTTCGCGGTCGAAATGGACAAGGAAGGCCTTATCTTTGTCCTGTCGCAGCAGATGGTCGAGGAAGCCCTGGCTTGCGTTGCGCTCCTGCTCGAGGACGGTCCGCTGGCTCAGGCTCGTGTCCACCAGTAGCCCCACGAGAAGCGGCAGGGTGCTCTCGTGTCCAAAATAGCGAATGACTTGCGGGCGTCCGTCCTCGTCCAGCGAAAATTCTTCCTGAGGCAGGTTGGAGACAAGTTTGCCGTGCTTGTCGCGCACCGTGGCGTACACGGTCACGACTTTCACTTCGATGGAAAGTTTGGGCTTCTCCTGGCCGTGCGCTGCTGCCGCACACACAACGAGTAGAAATCCGGACAAGACTGCCCTCCCGGGTCGCCGGATTCTGCGGTGCGCAGCGCGAAGTGGGTTCACAGGCTTATGATTGTGCCACTGATTCCGGCGGGGAGGCGAACGCACAGGTGCGTCGCCGCAATCACACAGTCGAAGAAGTCTTACTCATTGCCCGGCGTGGGCGGTCGCGGGCCGCGCGGCGTTTCTTCCCGCGGGCCTCGGAAGCGCTCGCGGCGGTGTTCCTCGCGCATCTCCCGGAGTCTTGCACGCTGCTCGGGCGTCAGCACCTCGCGCACGGCCAGGCGGTAGTGCACAGCGGCCTTCACTTCAGCCTGCCGCGCCGCGCCCACTTCGTCCAACTTCTTGTCGATGGCCGCGCGGTCGGGAGTTTCGGCGCGAAGCAAATCCTCCAGCTCAACGCGTTTCACCGCAACATCGGCATGTGCGCGGATCCGGTTCTTGCGGAATTCCGACGTCTGCTGGTTGATCTTCACCACCTGCTCGGGCGTTAGACCCAGCCTTTCGCGCATCGCGGGGTCATTGGCCAGGCGAGCGAGCGCGAACTCGCGCCGGCCGTCGTACCGGCTATGCATTCCGCGGGACCCTTCGTGGGCGCGCCAGTCTTCACGGTCGTACTTGCGGCCTTCCGGTTCGCCGGACGTTCTATGGTGCCAGGGACGTGCAGCATCGTCCGGCGAACTCTGGGTGGGATCCGGCGCAGGCGCTTGGGCAAGGAGCGGAGAAACCGCCAGCGCGCCAGCAAGAACTGCTAGAGAAAGTTTCGATAGCATCGGCTTGCCTGTCCTTTGGACGCCGCGAGTATCCCTCGATTGCGGAGGCTCCTGGCGTCTATTGCATATTCGGATTTGATGGCCGGAAAGTTCCAGGCGGTGGCGAGGGGGGCACTACCCACCGCCGCCGGCGAGCGGCTAGCGGACAGGCCCCCTCATCGTGTCGAGCGTAACCCTTCAGACGCGTGCGAAAGGATAAAAGGCAATCCACGCACCAAACCGCAGTGTCACGCCATGCCCTCCAATTTGTTCAGGAATCGAGGGTTGCGTGAACAGGTAGGTCAAACCCGTGCCGCGCGCTGCGAACAAATGTGAAGATCTTTGCGCGCTCGCGGGCAGATTGCTTCCCGCACGGGTAGCCACGGTCAGAGCAGTTCTGACCGTGGGTCTTTGCTCTTAGGCCGAACTGGTCAGAACGTCAGCTTCAACGCGAACTGGAAGCTCCTCGGCCCGCCCCCGCCCAAGATGGGATTCCCGATCCCGCTGTCAACGGTAGCCACGATCGGGAAGAAGCCCGAGAACCGGCCGGCCGCGTTCGGCGATGAGAACCCCGAAATGTCGTCAAAGAACGAAGGCAGCAGCGGGTTCGAGAAATTCGGGTGGTTCAGCAGGTTGAACGCATCCGCTCGGAGCTGGAGAGTGTAGCGCTCGGTGAGCCGCGTGTTCTTGATGATGGAGAAGTCCCACTGGCGAAACGCTGGGCCAAGCAGAGCGTTGCGCCCTTCCGTGCCGAAGTGCCGCGTGCCGGAAAGGCAATTGGCCGCCGCTGTTCCCGTTCCGTCCAGGGTGCATTGAACCGCAAACGTGGACAGATTGAGGAACTGCGCCGGATTGCCGTAGTTATAGATCGGCTTCGCAATCAGGTCCGGCCGGCCAAAGAACTCTCCGGAACCGTCGTAATCGTCCAGGCCGTTCACCAGCTCGAACGGGTGGCCGCTCTCGATCGTCAGCACACTCGACACGATCCAGCCCTCGCCAAGCCGGCCTAGCGACTTCGCCTTCGGAATCGCATATTCCGCGGTCCAGATGAAGTGATGCCGCTGGTCAAAGTTGGACGGGCCGTAGTTCGAGAAGTGCGGATTCGTGCTGTCGTTGGGCTGCCCGGTGTGCGGGACGTAATCCTGTCCGTCGCTGGCGTCGTCCAAGTTATGCGACCACGTGTAGTTGATTTGTTGCGTGATCCCGTGCCAGTTCCTCTGCGTGATCGAAACCTGCAGGGCATTGTAATTGGACCGCGCGCTCGTCTGGAGCTGCTGGAGATAGAACGGCGTTTGTGGGGCCAGCGTGCTCATCATGGCTGCATTGTCGTTCTGGCCGGGAAGCTGAATTCCGTTGGGGTTGCTGGCCGGGTTGTTGAAATTCCGCGGCACTTCAGTGGTTCCGCAGTTCACCGCGGCCACGGTCAGCGAAATCCCCAACCCGCCGGCGCAGGTCACATCGTACGCTTTGATCGCCGCCTGACTCGGCTGGTTCAGGTCCACGATGCGTTGCAGCTTGCGCCCCTGCGTGCCCACGTAGCCCACCTCAAGCACCGTATTGGCGCTGAGCTGCTGCTGCACGTTGAGCGTGAAGGTGCCTACGTAGGGCGTGACCAGGTGTCCCACGGTTGACGCGTCCGTCGTGTCCACGCCCAATGCCGCCGCTGTATTGTCGAACACCGGCGCACCCACTGCCAGCGCGCCCGGTATGGCCGATCCTTGAAGCACCGGGTGGCCCCCAACGGCGTTGTACGCCGGGCCGGTATTGTTCGTATTTTCAAAGAGCTGGCCAAAGAAGTAGTCGAACGAGAACGAATCGTAGAAGACTGCGGCGCCCGCCCGCACCACCGTCTTTCCGTTCCCCAGCGGATCCCAGGCCAGGCTCACCCGCGGCGCGAAATTATTCCAGTCGGGCTTGTAGGGCTGGTTTTTGGAGATCAAGCCTAATGTGGGATCGTAGATGCTGATGCCGTCGCTGCCCTCACGGATCACCCCGAAGTAGTCCCAGCGGATTCCCGCGTTCAGAGTAAGCCGCGGCAAGATCTTGTACGAATCCTGGATGAACAGCGCGTTGGAATCCTGATGGCTGTACCGCTGCGTCGTGCCGTAGAAGATGTTCCCGCCCGTGACGTCGCCCGCAAGGAAGCCGGTGAGATCGGCAAATTTCATCCGCCCGCGGAAATTGATGTCATTCAAGGAGTCCACCGAGGTGTGTCTGTATTCGTATCCGAATTTCACGTCATTCTTGCTGAACTTCCAGGAAAAGTTGTCCACGAACTGGTAGTTGCGGTCAATACGGTCACGCGGGTTGGCAAAGCGGGAGGAACCCAGCCCGGAGAGCCCGTTCCCGAAAGTTATCTGCGGCAGCCCGTAATTCTTCGGGTCTGCTGTACCCAGGGCCGTCGCCCCGCAGGTGGCGAACGTGGTGCCGCTCAGCGTGCTGGTTACGTCTCCCAGGCAGGTATTCAGTCCGATGCTCGTGACGGGATTCCCGAACACGCTGCCATCCTGTGGGTTAAAGCCTTCGTGGAAGCGATTGAAGCCAAACCGCGCCTCGTTCACCTGCTTGGCGGAGACCACGCTTACTAGGCTCACCGAGGCGAGGTTCACGTCGGTCGGTGATACCGTGTTTGTATTCGGGATATTATTGCCCCCGCCCGTGCCCAGCGGCAGGCTTTGGTTGCTATTCCCGTAGAAATACCGCCCGGTCAGCGTATTGCTGGCATTGAAGGAGTGGTCCACCTTCACGATCACGCTGTCGATGTCGTTCTTGGATCTGTCGCTCGAAACGTTGTTGAATCCTGAAGGCGTCGCGGTAATGTTTGCCACCGGCCAAGGAGAAGTTCCGCCCGAGCAGCCCCCCTTCGTACTGCACAGGTTATACAGATTCTTGATTACGGGGTTGATGACTCCGGCGGGCTGCCCGTTGATGCAGGCAATCACGGTTGTTGTGCACGGCGCGGCCGTTCCCCCCAGCGCCACGACGGACTGCGCGTAGTCCATGCCCGCCGGCGCGGCCGGGTTATTCAGCGATGGCACTGTATTCAGCGACGTCAGCCCCAGGCCCTCGCGCTGCCCCTCGTACGAGGCGTAGAAAAACGTCTTGTTCTTCACAATCGGCCCGCCGATCGCGCCCCCGAACTGGTTGTTCCGGAAGGCGTCCTTGGGCCCCGTCGTGTCGAAGAAATTCCGCGCGTTCAGCACGTTGTTGCGGAAGTACTCGAACACGCTGCCGTGAAAATCGTTGCTCCCGCTCTTGGTGACGATGTTGACCACCGCGCCCGAACTCCGCCCGTACTCGGCATCAAAATTCGTCAGCACCCGCACCTCTGAGATGGACTCGATTGGCAGGACCGTCGCCGGAATCGCGAACACCCCGCCCTGGTTGATGGCCGGAAGGTTCCGGTAGCTGTCGTTCATGTCCGTGCCGTCCAGCAGAAAGTTATTAGAACGGTCGCGGTTCCCGTTGGCGCTGAACTGGCCATACGAACCCGGCGACCCGCCCGCCCCGCTCGGGTCTCCGGTAACGCCCGGGCTCATGATGTAGAGTTTGTCGATGTCCCGGCCGTTCACCGGAAGGTCCACGATGTCCCGGTTCTCAAACTGTATCCCCAGGTTGTTGTTCGTGGTTTCGATTGGGGTTCCAGCTTCCTCGGTCACTTCGACCCGCTGGCTCACCTGGCCGGGCTTCAGCGTGAAGTCCACATGGCGCTCCCGGGCCACTTCCACGGAAACGCCGGTGGCCACGGCGGTCTGGAAGCCGGGCTTCGTCGCCGTAACCTCATAAGTGCCAACGGGAAGCTCGGGGATGGAATAGCTGCCGTCCGTCGAAGTATCCGTCGTGCGCGCCAGACCTGTGGCCGTGTTCTTGGCCGTCACCGTGGCCCCCGCGATCACCGCCCCGGAGGGATCGCTCACCACTCCGATGATCGTGCCTCGAAACGTCTGTGCCGCCGCCGGCAGGCACAGCGCCAGCCCCGCCACCAGCAGCATAGCCACGCACACCTGGAACTTCCCCACCCTTTTCTGCTGTTTCCGCATGGAACTAGTCCTCCCCGGAAAAACGCCTGGCACTCCGCGGCGCAGGAATCCCCCGAACAGAGCGGTTCCGCGAGCCGGACGTAATGAAGAAACAAATCCCCGAAACGCCCCGGAACTACCTGTCACGGTAGGCGATTCATGGGATGCCGTCAAGAACGTTTTGGCCCTTCTGCACACGATTGAAACAGGGAGGCCAAGCAAACCCGCGAGGGCAGGCGCGTGGTTTTTGCCGCGGCGCCGCCAGTGGCCTGTGCTACTTTCTTTCCGTATGCGGCTGGCTGACTGTCGTCCATCAACGGAAAGAACCGTGCGCCGCCGGTCCCCGCTCCCGCCTGCTGGAATCGCCTTGGGGACGCTTCTGCTGGCGGCTGCGCTCGCCACGGCTGCTCCCTCCCTCCGCCCGGCTCAGGAGAGCGCTGCCCCTGCCGCGTACGCAGGGGTGGTGCTGAAGCTAGCCCAGATTCCCATGCCGGACGGCATTCACCTGGCAGCCAACCTGTTCTTCCCGGACGGCGCTCGTCCCGACGAACGCTTCCCGGTCCTCCTCGAATACCTGCCCTACCGCAAAGACGACTGGAGCGCCCAGCGCGATTACGAACTCCACAGCTACTTCGTGCGCCGCGGCTTCGTCTCAGCCCGAGTGGACATCCGCGGCACCGGAGCGAGCCAGGGTCGCCAGCCCGATCGCGAGTATTCGGACCAGGAGTTGGAAGACGGCATGGCCGTCATTGACTGGGTCTCTCGACAGCCCTGGTCTAATGGAAAGGTCGGCATGATGGGAATTTCCTGGGGCGGCTTCAACTCCATCCAGATGGCCATGCGCCACCCTCCCGCGCTCAAGGCCATTCTCGCGGTGGACGCCTCTGACGACCTCTTCCACGACGACATCCATTACATTGACGGCATGATGCACGCCGACGAGTTCGAATTGTCCATGGACCTCACCAACGCGCTCTCCCCCGCGCCCGATTTCCCCATTGACGAAGCCACCCTCGCCGCGCGCTTCGACACCCAGCCGTGGTTCCTCATCTACCTCCAGCACCAGCGCGACAGTGCCTTTTGGCGCCGCGCCTCGCTCCGGCCCGACTACAGCCGCATCAACATTCCCGTCTTTTTGATCGGTGGCTTCCTGGACGGTTATCGCGACAGCATTCCGCGCATGATGGCTGGCGTGCGCGCGCCCGTTAAGGCCATTGTCGGCCCCTGGAACCACACCTTCCCGCACGAGGCCGAACCTGGCCCGGAGATCGAATGGCGTGAAAAGGCCGTCCGCTGGTGGGACCAATGGCTCAAGGGCCGCGACACCGGCATTCTCCGCGAGCCGCGCTTGGACGTGTATCTCCGCCACGCCTATCCTGCCGGGCTCGCGCTCACTGAGGTCCCCGGCGAATGGCGCAGTGAAGCAGCCTGGCCTCCCCTAGGCCAACGCGATGCCACTTATTACCTCACTCCCAGCCACGCGCTTTCGAGCGAGGCCCCGGCCAAGGGCGCGCACGCGCTGCGCTGCATCCCGTCAACCGGCATTGAGGCCGGCTTCTGGTGGGGTGATCTGACCGCGGACCAGCGCCCGGCGGACACGCAGAGTCTCGTTTACGATTCGGAGCCGTTGCGCGAAGAAGTTACAGTGCTGGGTCTTCCCCAGGCCATTTTGAGCGCCACGGCCACCTCCTCGCTCGCCAACTGGTTCGTTCGCCTCGAAGACGTAGCTCCGGACGGCGCCGTCACCCTCGTCACCGGGGGCGGGCTCGCCGGAGCGCAGCGCGACTCTTCCACCGATCCCAGACCGCTCCAGCCCGCGCATGTCTACGACTTTCATGTGCCCCTGCATTTCACTTCCTGGCTGTTTCCCCCGGGCCACCGTATCCGAGTCGCAATCTCCAACGCCCTCTGGCCCATGATCTGGCCCACGCCCTATCCGCTGAGCACCACGCTCCATCTCGGCGAGTCGGGCGGCTCGCGCATCCTTCTGCCTCTGGTGCCCCGCAACGCGCCGGCACAGCCGTTGTTCGCGAAGCCGGAGCCTTCGCCCCCGTTTCCCGGCTACTCCTCCGCGGGAGAAACGTGGCCTGGCAACTACCACCTGGAACGCGACGCTGCCCGCGGCACTACTCACATCACCTGGGCCGGCAAATACCGCATGACGTTTCCCTGGGGCTCGGAGGAATCTCACGAGGAGATGATCTACGACCTGGAAGACGCGATGCCGTCCGACAATTCCGTCCGCGGCGAAGCCGATTTTGTCGTCCGTGTGCGCGACACGGTGCTCACCTGGCGCGTCCATCTGCTGCTGCGCAGCGACGCCCATCACTTCTATTACCAGTTTGAGCGCGAACTCCTCAAAGACGGCTTCCAGCTCCGTGACCGCGTCTGGAAAGCGACCATCATCCGCGATTTTCAGTAGCTTTTCTCTCTCGCGCAGTCGCGGCGCGTCTCCCGGAAGATGGGAGATTACCGTGAGGGCATCGGATGCCGCGCTGCTTCCGCGTGGGGAACCAGCTGCTGGTACACGGGTGCGGGAATATTCGACCGCCAGTGCCCTGTTGTCTTCGCAAAACCCACGACTCCCAGAAACAGTGCCGCCACTGCGACCGCCAAGACCCATCCCGGCACCCGGTTTTTGCGCTTACTCGGTGAGAGAATCCGCGGCAACGACATCGCCAGCGCCCCCTCCGCCGGGCAGACCGCCACGCACAACATGCATCCCGCACATTCCGCGGAATGGACGGAAACGAGACGGTCTACGGGCAGCAGGGCGGCACACGCCTTCGCACATTTTGCGCAATCGATGCAGGGCTCGGGATCGCGGCGGATTCCCAGCGGGCTCAGCAACGATGCCAGTCCCAGCAACGCGCCGTAAGGGCACAGATAGCGGCACCAGAAATTCGGCACCAGCAGCGACGCCGCGGCCAGTCCGCCAATCACCGTCCATCCCGTCGCTCCCAGGTAGCGGAAGAAATTGAGCATCTTCACGTCGGCAATCAGCCCGTACGGGCTGTGCATGAATTCCTGAATCGCTCCCGCCGGCATGCCGGAGACGGCCCAGACAAAGAACCCCAGCAGCAGGTATTTCAGTCCGCGCAGGGGAATGTCGAGCCACCTCCACAACTGAAACCCGCGGCCAAATAGCCGCTGTCCCGCCCGCCAGAGATATTCCGATAGAGTGCCGATCGGACAGAGCCAGCTACAAAACGCCTTCCGCAGGAGAAACGCCATGGCCAGGAAGGTCACGAACAGGAAGAGAGCCGCCCGGTGGATCTCCGGTAGGTGCCCGCTCGCCAGCCAGTATCGCAGGTTCATCATGCCCGCGATCGGTAGCCAACCCTCCACGCCTGTCGGCCGCTCGGAGAAAGGCCCAGCGCCGCCGACCTCGAACTGGCGCACCCATAAGTAAAATTCGCCCGCCAGCCAGATGTTTAGCGCTAAGAATGCGAATTGAAAGCCCCGGCGCAACTGCTGAGAGTGATCCGGGCCCGCGCGCCGCAGCAACTTCTTCTTCGCTTTTGCTGGCTGGAGCCCGCCGGTAGGCCCCTGGAAAGGCTGCCACGGGGAATTTCGACCTCTCGAACCGTCGCCACTCACGGCCACGCTGGCCATCTCGCCTCCCCAGGAGACGAGGTTAGCGATGCGCCGCTTACTGCTCTGTGACGCAAATCACAAGCAATTGTGACGCCTGCGCACGGCCTCGAGCTTCTCCGGTTTGCCCTCCCGTTTTCCGTTTCCCGCTTTCCGTATTTCGCTTTTCAAGTTTCGCGTTTCGAATTTCGCATTTTTCCTGACACCATGGCCTCCGCCAGATGCACAGCTCTCCTTCCTGTCTCCTGATAAATCTGCTCCCGGCAACTGAACCCATCCGAAACAATCACCGTTTCTTCCGCCGCTTTCCGCACCGCCGGCAATAGCACCCTCTCTCCCACCGCCTTCGATATCGCGTATTTCTCTCGCTCGAACCCGAACGGCCCCGCCATCCCGCAACACCCGGCGTCCAGCGATTGCACCTCTGCCCCCATTTTGCGCAGCAGCGCCTCCGCATGGCTCATCTTCATGACCGCCTTCTGATGGCAGTGGCCGTGGAGAATCACATTCCGCTCCAGTCGCGGCGGCTCATACCCCGGCGCATGCCGTTCCAGGAATTCGCTTAGAAGAAACGTCTGGCTGCGCAGCCGCGACGCCCGCTTGTCCCCCGGCATCAGGTTGCGCAGCTCATCGCGAAACACGGAAGCGCAGCTCGGCTCCAGCATCACAATTGACACGCCTGCGTCAATCTCTCGCGCAAAAACTTCGAGAACACGTTCCAGGTATTTCCGCGCCTCGTCCAGCATCCCGAAATCGTAGAGCGGGCGCCCGCAGCAAGGCTGCTGCCGCGGAACCCTCACTCGGAAGCCCGCCTCTGTCAGCACCTCCAGCCCCGCCCTCAGCGTCTCCGGATGAAAATGATTGTTGAACGTATCCGCCCACAGGATGACCTCGCCCCCGCCGGATGCCGCATCCCTCGGCCCGCCATCCCCGTCTCGGCGCTCATTTCTTGCCCAATCGAGAAAGCTGCAGCCCGCCAGCCTGGGTATCTCCCGTTCCGGCGCCAGGTGCAGCGCGCCGCGCAGCAGTTGACGAAACCCGGGCGCATGACTCAGGAAATTCGCAATAGCCGGCGCCACCGAAGCCAGCCGCAACCATTGATCAATTTTTCCAAATGCGTGGGCAAAGAGCGGCCGGCCCCGTTCCTCGTAAAAGTGCGACAGGAATTCCGCCTTATACGTGGCCATGTCCACGTTCGCCGGGCATTCCGATTTGCACGCCTTGCAAGCCAGGCACAGGTCCAGCGCCTTTTTTACCTGCACGTCCTTCCACCCCCCGCGCACCACTTCGCCCTGCAACAGCTCAAACAGCATGTGCGCCCGCCCGCGCGTGCTGTGTTCCTCCTCCAGCGTCACCATGTAGCTGGGGCACATCCCGCCCGTATCGTTCTTTCGGCACATCCCCAGCCCGATGCAGCGCTCCGCCGCCTTCGCGATCGAACCCTCGTCCTCGGGATATTGGAAATGGGTAACCGGCCGCATCGGCTTGTAATCCACTCCCAGACGCAGGTTTTCCGCGATGGGATACGGGTCCACCACTTTGTGCGGGTTCATCCGGTTCGCCGGATCCCATGCTGCTTTGAACGCCGCGAAGGCCTTCATCAGCTCCGGCCCGAACATTTTCGGCAGAAGCGCCGCGCGGGATTGCCCGTCGCCGTGCTCGCCGGAGAGTGACCCGCCATAAGACAACACCAGATCCGCAGCGCGCTCCATGAACTCCGTAAACTTCCGGATGCCGGATTCGCTCAGCAGGTCGAAGCTCACCCGCATATGCACGCAGCCGTGCCCAAAGTGCCCGTAAAACGCTCCCACGTAACCGAATTCATTCATCAGCGCGCGAAGGTCCCGCAGGTACGGTCCCAGTTTTTCCGGCGCCACTGCCGAATCGTCCCAGCCGTCCCATTGCGGCGGCGCGCCGGGATAAAAGGCCGAGGCCCGTGGTCCGGCCTCGCGAATCTGCCACACCGCCCGCGCCTCCGCCGGCGTGTACAACCGCACGGTCGGGGCTCCAGGCAATTGTGCAATCCGCTCCACCATGCGCCGCGCAATGTCCCGCGACTCGCCCGCATCGTCCGTTCCGAATTCCACCAGCAGAAGCCCGCGTCCTTCCGGCAGCAGCTCGAGGTTGGCCGCGCCCTTCCTCTGGAGCCCGTGAATCA
>OCOJ01040565.1_pt2 | contig 36623 bp, 31 predicted proteins | sample 1539251 | NCBI WGS metagenome assembly OCOJ01 (sample SAMN01911457, study PRJEB22624) | soil metagenome | biome: Soil | place: Malaysia | collected 2012-04-30 | depth RA_metagenome m
CGGGAACTTTCCGCACGTCCTTGTTCCGTTATTCCACTTGATTGGAGAGGCGATTGATCCCGAGAATTGAAACGTTTTAATATAGCCTGCATTGTGCCAGGCTCCCCCGGCCTCGACTTCTCGTTTTCCTCGCAGGAGATTTCCCGGGTCCTGCAAGGAGGATGACATGCGCTCCCAACCTCGTCCGATCGTGCCGCTCTTCGCTTGCTTGTTCTTGTGGTCCGCGCCAAATGCCCAGGCGGCGGTCTCGGCCTACATTCGCGTCAACCAGATCGGCTACGAATCCGGGCAGCCGATGCGCGCCTACCTCATGACTTCCCACACGGTAAGCAGCGTCAGCTTCACTGTCGCGAATTCCGCAGGAGTCGTTGTCGCCTCTGGCTCCGCGGGCGCAACGCTCGGCGCATGGGGAAAGTACAGCATCTATCCCATCGACTTCCGGCTCTCGCAAGCGGACACCTACTCTATCTCTGTCACAGGGCCGGTCAGCGCGACGTCTCCCACATTCCGCGTCGACACGCCTGAGAATCTCTACACCACGCCGCTCGCCAATAATCTTTATTTTTACGAGAACGAACGCGACGGCCCAGATTTCGTTGCCACGCCGCTGCGCACCGCGGCCGGTCATCTCAACGACGTAGCCGCGGCCGTTTATCGCTCTCCGCGCTTCGACAACAACGACAATATTGTTGGCAAGCTCGACTCGACCAGCACGACCATCAACGCTGCGGGCGGATGGTGGGACGCCGGCGACTATCTCAAGTTCGTTCGGACCCACAGCTACGTGGTCGCGCTCATGCTGATCGGCATTCGCGACTTCCCGCGCCAGATGGGACGTCTCTCGACCACTTCCGATTTCACTGACGAAGCCCTGTTCGGACTCAACTGGCTGCAGCACATGTGGAACGACGACACAGCAACTCTCTACTACCAGGTCGGCATCGGCACCGATTTTCGCAGCTTCGACTTCGTGAGCGATCACGACATTTGGCGCTTGCCACAGGACGATGACACTTTCGCCGGGACCGACCCGGTATATAAGTACATCCGCCACCGCCCCGCCTTCGTCGCCGGGCCCGCCAGATCGAAGATTAGTCCTAACCTTGCCGGACGCCTGGCTGCCGATTTCGCCGAATGCTTCCAGGTCTTCGCCGCCACCAATCCCACACTCGCAAGCCAATGCCTTTTCGCCGCTGAACACATTTTTGCGCTGGCCGATACCTCACCCACCGGGAACCTGCTCACAACCGCGCCGTTCGATTTCTATCCCGAGAATGAGTGGCGCGATGACATGGAACTCGGCGCCACGGAACTCTACTTTGCTTTGCATGAAGGCCTCGACCGCGGCACTCTCCCGCAGGGCCTGCCGCACGCCGATCCGAATTTCTATTTGAAGCTTGCGGCGCATTGGGCGCACGCCTACATCGACGGACCGAACGACGCCACCGACACACTGAACCTTTACGATGTCACCGGACTCGCGCATTTCGAGCTCTATCGCGCCATCGCGCTCGCCGGAAACCCACCTGGCCTGGCGGTTACGCAAACAGACCTGCTCAACGACATCGCTAAGCAGATCACCTCCTCGATCGGCCAGTCCAACGATCCCTTCGGCTTCGGCTGGCCCTGGGACAGCTTTGATACCGTCTCTCATGGAGCCGGACTCTCCGTGATGGCCAAGGAGTACGCCTACCTCACCGGCGACGAGACTTTCGCCACCTACTCGCGGCGCTGGCTGGCGAACATCTCCGGTGCGAATGCCTGGGGAGTGACCTTTACGGTCGGCGAGGGCGACACTTTTCCCGACTGCATGCAGCACCAGGTCGCCAATCTCGTGGGATCGTTGAACGGAGAACCACCGGTGCTCAGCGGCGCTGTCGTCGAGGGGCCGACCAGCGCGGCGTCTTCCGGTCTCGTCGAACACATGCTGGTCTGTCCACCGACCGGCGGCGACGTCTACAGAAAATTCAACGGTAATGGCGCAGTCTACAAAGACAACGTGCAATCGTTCACGACCAACGAGCCCGCGATCGATCTAACAGCTACTTCGTTTCTGATGTATGCGTGGAGAATCGCAGGCGCGCCGCGCAGGATCGGCCAGTGAACACGAACTGCGCCCACAAAGCTCAGAATCGAAGCGTGCAGCCTGGTGCGGCCCCGGGTTTCCGAAGCTGGTAAGTCTTGGCGAAATCTGTTACGAATTCCGAACACACCTGCCAGAGCGAAATCCGGACCACCGGCGCCCTATCTACTTCACTTCATCATGTTGTCAGGGCACTCTCCGTGCCGGGCAAGGCCCACCGCCTGTTCGGAAAACGTAACAGACTCTGGCAGCGACAAATTTGCGTCACTCGAAGACAACCTGTTCCCACTTTGGTATGATGTCCCCCGTATCATGGGAGGCGTTCCCGCAATGCTGCCAGCCGGAAAGAGTCTTCGCGCGCTGCGCGAGAAGCTCGGCCTCACGATGCGTGACGTCGAGACCTCCAGCGCGCGCATCGCCGACAAGTATCGCAACGAGGAGTTCTCCGTTCCTCCCAGCCGCCTGTCTGACATCGAGACCAAAGGTATTTTGCCTAATATCTACCGGCTCTACACGCTCTCGGTGATCTACCGACGCGACCTGCGCGAATTGCTCGCCTGGTATGGCGTCGACATGACGAATCTCCCCGCGGACCTCGGTCTGGTTGCGCCCCCGAAATCGCATGTCTCCAACGCGCTCGCAGGTCTGGCCTCGGTGCACGTTCCGCTGTGTATGGACCCCGGTTTCGATGAGCGCCGCACCGTCAATCTCGGGCGCATGGTGGAACAGTGGGGACTGGTTCCGCTCGCCTACCTAGCCCAATTCGAGCACAGGGATTTCACCTACGGCTACATCGGCAACCAGGACTTCACCATGTACCCCATACTGCCGCCCGGCAGTTTTGTTCAAGTGGACGAATCGCGCAACAGAGTGGTGGAAGGTTCGTGGCGCTCCGAGTACGAACGGCCCATCTATTTCGTCGAGACCCGCGACGGGCACACGTGCTGCTGGTGCAGCATGCGCCGCGACGACCTGGTTCTTCAGCCCCATCCCCTCTCGCCCGTGCAGGTCCGTATCCTTCGCCATCCGCAGGAGGCTGAGGTGCTGGGCCAAGTGGTGGGAGTCGCTATGAAGTTGACCGAGTGGCACGCCCTGGATGTTTCTGCAGGCTCAAAAGCGCCACCAGCACTGAATTAAGGTGGCTGGCGGCCGGCGAGTCCGTACGTTCTCCCGGTAACAAGTCGTCGAAGTGCTCTCGCATGTCTTCCACGTAAGCCTCGGCGGAAACGCCGCTGGCCTCGCTCGATTCGCGTAGATCCTCTGCCAGCTCCGGCAGCGGCTTTCGCAGCATGCTGCTCAGCACTTCCGCATGAGCCGCTTTCAGCGCCCGCTCGGAAGATTCCTCGCCATGCACGAGTGCCATTCCCCAGTGCTGATACGAACCTCCCTTGCGGCGCAACGAGGCCAGATAACTCAACTTCCCGAACAGTCCCGACACCGCGGCCAGCGTCGTTTCCTTCACGTCCTGTAGGGCCGATTTCAGAGTCATCTGTTACGAATTCCGAACGCTCCCGGGTTTAAGAACGGTTGCGCATACCTCAGCTTGTCATGGAAATATAACGCCTCAAATTCCACTCAACAAGGAGAAAACTACCGTGAAACGCATGTTACTCGTACTCGCCGCAGCTGTGCTTTTCCTCAATACCTTCGTGGTTCCGACGCCGGTTCGAGCCGACGGAGCTCCAAATCATACCAGTTGTGATGGCGGCGGCGGCTGCAAGCCCTAGTCACGGGTTCGACTTTACAAAACGCGAACACGCGTGGCCATCCTTGGTTGCCTGCAGCAAGCTAGGGTATAGTGCCTCTGGTTATGCTGCAGGCACATTCTCTTTTCTGGCATTACCTGTGGCTCGCGCCTCATATCCTGCAGGCTATCTTAGCGGGTCTGCTCATTCGTCGTGGACTGCACCGACTCTTCCCTGTTTTCCTCACCTACCTTCTCGTTGAGATGATGGAGGAGTTCACGCTGTACGCGATGGATGTTCTTCCGTCAGTCACATGGGAGGCGTACTGGCGCGCCGTCTGTATCGGGTTAACCATCGAAGGTCTGCTCAAATTTGCGCTGATCGGAGAATTGTTCTCTCGCCTGGTTCGTTCGTGGCCGACTGTCGCCAAGCTGGGCAATCGCTTGCTCAGNCGGTGTTGGAGCAGTTCTGGTGCTGCTCGCCACTGTGGCCGCGGCCTATGCGCCGATTGACAATCCTCAACACGCCATCATCTCCCGCGAACATATTCTGGAACAGACTCTATACATAATCCAGTCGGGGCTGATTCTGTTCCTCTTCTTGTTTGCCTTCTATTTTCGTTTGCACTGGGACCACCGCACCTTTGGCATTCTTCTCGGTTTTGGAATTCTCGCTTGCCAGCACATGGCTATATGGGCAGTCACGGCCAACGGACTCCTGCTCGAACGGCGCAATCTCCTGGACTTCCTCGACATGGGCACCTACCACGTCTGCGTGTTGCTCTGGTGTTACTACATGCTCGTCCCCCAGAAGAAAGCTGTCACTAAGTCTGTGGTTCCGTTGCCCGCGCACAATCTGGAGGTCTGGAACCGGGAATTGGAGCGTCTGCTGCACCAATGATTCTGGCGATTGTTCTCGTCACCGCTGCTGTCCTGTCGCTCGTTGTCATTCTTCGCATCGCCGTCTTGCGCAGTCTCCAGGTTTCGGCTGACTCCGATATTGCCGGCCAAATCGAGCCGATTGACGTGGAAGCGTTTCGCAATCTGCTGAACCGCGACGACGACGAGTATCTGCGCCACCGCCTGCCGCCGGCTGCCTTCCGCCTGGTCCGCCAGGCGCGCTTGCGGGCCGTGGCCGCGTATGTCCGGGTGGCCGGAAAGAACGCCACGCTGCTGGTGCGTATGGGCGAGGCGGCTCTGGCTGCCGGCGACCCGCGCACCACACATGCGGCTCANGCAGCTAATCAACGAGGCTCTGCTTCTGCGCAGCAACGCTACCTTGGCCATCCTCAAGATCTATGTTTCCCTCGTCGGGCCTGAGTTCGGGTTGCGTGGGACGCACATCGCCGATGGTTACGCGCGCTTGAGCAGCACGGCCAGGCTTCTGGGCCGGCTCCAGAATCCCGCCGCTCCCGTACGAATCTCTGCCTCCCGGCTGTGATTCCCGTCACAGACGCAGGTATGTCGTTTTGCCATGCTCGCTGCTGCAAAAAGGAGCAACGCTCCTGCGGCGCCGAGGTAACTCGTGCACGAGCCGTTTTCGTTCTTTCTTTCTTTCTTGTTTTCCGGCTATCTTCTGGTGTAAAACCCACCGGAAGTCACGCTGTCCCTAACGATCCTCGTGCGCACTTCGTGCATCTCCGCCGGAAGTATTTCCGCCGTCTCCTCGCCTCCGCGAGATCAAGGGAGGATTCTATGACCCGCACCGTCCGAGCAATCTGCTTCGCATTGGCTTTCGTTCTGCTCTCCACCCTCGCATTCGGCCAAGGTGGCGTGGCCACCGGCGATCTGTACGTCACGGTTAAAGACCCCAAAGGCAGTGTCGTGGTCAACGCCACCGTCACGGTGCGCAACGTGGCCAAGGGTCTGGAGCGCACGGGCACAGGTGACGGCCAGGGAGGCTATAGCGTCCGCTTGCTGCCGCCGGGTGTTTACACCGTCTCGGTCACTGCCCTAAGCTTTGCCCGGGCGGAAGCTGCCGATGTCAGCATCACCGTCGGTGGTCTCGTCGAGCTTCCGGTGACTCTCGCACCCGCTACCGGCAAGGAAGTGATCGAAGTGAGTTCGCAGGCCGAGCTGGTCGAGACTTCGCGCAGCTCCACCACCGACACGATTGGACAGCGGCGCATCGACAACCTGCCCATCAACGGCCGCAATTACATCAACTTCACGCTCACCGACTCCCAGGTCGTACACGATGCCGCTCCCAACCTGGGCGCTGCGCCCACCTCTGGCCTGAACATGAGCGGCCAGCGCGCACGCTCCAACCTGGTCAACGTTGATGGCACGGACGCCACCGACAACTCGGTCAACGGCGTACGCTCTACCGTCTCTCAGGAAGCCGTCCAGGAATTCCAGATCATCACCAACAATTACGCCGCCGAATATGGCCGCGCCTCCGGCGGAGTGGTGAACATCATCACCCGCTCCGGCTCCAACGATTTTCACGGCGACGTATATGGCTATCTGCGCAACCGCAATTTTCAGGCGGTCAACCCCTTCAGCACCGTCCCCAATCCGGCCTACACGCGGGTGCAGGCGGGCACCGCCTTCGGCGGTGCGCTCAAGAAGGACAAGACTTTCTACTACNTTTTCTTATGAGATCACCCGTCGGCACGAAACCGGATTCGCCAGCATCGGCGCCAACAACTTCGGCTCGCAGCTGCTTGACGTCACAAACATTTTCAATCCTCTGGCTCCCGCCGGGACGTTCGTCTTGCCCGCCAGTTCGGACCAAGTTACGTTTCTGCAGCCCTTTGTCGCGTCCGGCCCAGCTCCCGTACCAGTGCAGTTCTACACATGGGCGGCGGGCGCTTCCGCGTATATGGGAATCAACGGAAATCAGGGTTCGTTCGCCGCGCTAAGTCCCTTGTTCGGCGCGCCCCCGGAGGCCGGACCTCAGCAGTTTCCGTCCACCTGCAATCTCCTGATTCCCATCTGCAACGGACTGCCCAGCTCATTCCAGTCCCTGAGTTCGCAAACCGGGAATTTCCCCGTCTTCGAAGGGACCAGCCTCTACTCGTTACGCATTGATCACAACCTCTCCGCCAGCAACCGCCTCATGTTGCGCGCCAACGTCAGCCCCAGCACCGTGACTGGCATCGAGGTCAGCGGACAAGACCAGCCCTTCGGCCAGAACGCCTACTCGCGCACCTCGCAACAGACCTACCGCGATGTCGCCGGCACCGCACAGGACACCTGGTCGATCGGCACGACCAAAATCAATGAATTCCGCTTCCAGTACGCTCGCCGCGGTCTTTCGTTCTTCTACAACACACAGATTCCCAGCGGACAAGACCCGGCCGTCAACATCCCTGGCTTTGGCTACTTTGGCCACGAGCCTTACTCCTACATTCAGCGCAGCGAGATACGGTACCAGGCTACGGACAACTTCTCCTGGAGTGTCGGCCGGCACAACATGAAGTTCGGCGCAGACTTCAACTACCTCCCGTTGAGCGCGATCTTCACCGTCAACTACGGGGGCGTCTATGACTTTGGTTCCTTCAGCCTGGCACCCTTCGGATTCCCCAGTTCGTTCCCGAGCCTTTCCCCGGTCCAGGCTTACGGAGCCGGCCTGCCCGGCGACTTCATCCAAGGTTTGGGCAGTCCCAGCGATAGCTTCAGGAACATTCCAATCGGTGCGTTCTGGCAGGATTCCTGGCGCGTCAATCGCAACCTTACTTTGAACTATGGCGTCCGCTACGACATCGAGGTTCCGCCCACGTTCAAACCAATCAGTCCTCTGGCCCAGGCTGGATATAGCTTCCTCGGGCTGCAGAAAGGGATCCAGATCGCCAAGAAAAACGTTCAGCCTCGCGTCGGCCTCGCCTGGGATCCCAAGGGCGATGGCAAGACCGTCGTTCGCGCCTCCTACGGAACTTTCTATGACCACCCGCTGTTGGCCCTGTATTTCCTCGGAGACGCATCCGACGCTTCTAGCAGTGTGCAGCTTGCGTTCGGTCCTGGCTTACCCTGCTCCGGCGCGGGCAAACCCGGCAACCTGAACGCGATTACCATCTTTCAGGGCTTACCCGTCAACGTTGCCAACGCGGAGAATCCGTGCGCAGCCACCGTCAGCCCGGCAACGGCCACCGCTCTCGACTTCACGCCCAGCCAGCAGCGGTTTTCCTGTGCTGCGTCGGGCACCGGTTGCGGGGTAGTCTCACAGTCGGTTTTCATCAACCAGAGCTACCTCAATCCGTCGACGTTCCTCCCGCTCGGCTTTCAGCCCTTCGGCTATCCTCAGTCCAAGAACTTCGTCTACGCGTATTCGCAACAGATCAACTTCAGCGTTGAAAAAGATCTGGGCCGCGGCTTCGCCCTCAGTCTGGCCTACAACTTCAACGGCGGCCGTCACCTCAACCGCCCCATCAACGCAGATGCCATTCGCGGCGATCTGATGGTGAGCAATTTCATCGCGGCCAGCGCTTTCGCTCAGGCCAACAATTTGACGCCGCCAGCCAGTCCTTTCACCGTTTCGGGCTGCGGTACCGGCCCGGCCGGTCCTTTCATCGATTCGTCCCTGATGAATTTCTTCCGCCCCAGCGGAATTAACGCCTCGATCGCCGGAGCCTACGCCGCAATTGAGGATCCACTCGGTTGCATCGGCAAAGCCATGACTCTGGCGCAGTCGCTGGGATTCAACCCAAACTGCAATCCGGCGACGCTCTCCGGTTGCATCCCGTTCAGCGACATGGACACCAACTTTTCCAACGGCAGCTCTGTCTACCATGGCTTGAGCGCCAACTTACGCAAGCGCTTCGGCAACCACTATGAATTCCTGGCCTCCTATACCTGGTCGCACGCGATCGACGACTCCACCGACCTGCAGGCCACGCTGACCCCGCAGGACAGTTACTTCCCTGCCGCGGACCGCTCCAGCTCCCTGTTCGATCAGCGTCATCGCTTCGTTTTCAGCGGGGTCTACCAGACCGGCAAGATCAATGGCAGCGGCTTCGCCGGCAAGGTCTTTAGTGACTGGACATTCGCTCCCGTCATCGAGGTGGGTTCCGGGCGTCCGTTCAACATCATCACCGGCAACGGTGACAATCTTCAGCTCTCTTCGCTCACCGGGAGACCCAACACGTTCGCCAACCCCGCCTGCGGGAAGGGCGTGCCGTCGAAGCAGTCGCCTACGGGTGTCTTTCAGGAGCCGTGCGGCGCGGACTTCAACGGAACTCTGCAGTCGCTCGACGGCAACCTGGGCCGCAACGCCGGAATCACGCCGTGGGTTCTTTTCAACGATCTGCGCGTCTCCAAACGCGTCAACTTCAATGAGCGCTTGAGCCTCGACCTGATCTCCGATATTTTCAACATCGCCAACAGGATGAACGTGGCCGCGGTCAGCCCGCTCTTTACCAATGCCGGCCAGGCCACCGCCGCTTACGATCCGCGCCAGTTCCAGTTCGCCATGAAGCTGAACTGGTAAGAGTCTTCTCAAGCTTGTCAGCGTGATCCGCGCGTTAGCGCGAGAGGGACCGGGTGTTTTCAAGCTTGTCATCCCGAATCGCACGTCAGTGCGAAGAGGGATCCTACGTTGGCCGCCCGCCCCGATAAGACCGGTGGGACCGCAGAGATGAATTCAGTGTGAGCCGTCTCAACACGGCCACCTCAGACCTGCCTTCAAAATTGAAACGCCAGCCCCGCCGTCGGCGTGATGGGCAACCCTTGCAGCGTCTTCACCAGCGCTTGCCCGGTATTCGGGTCAATGCCCGATTCGACCGCGTACCTGGCGTTGTAGTGGTTGGTCAGATTCAGTACTTCCCCGTACAGCGTTAGCTTCCAATGCTGAAACGCCCAGTCCTTGTCGGCGCGTACGTCGAGCCGCTGATAAACCCCGAGCCGCTGTGTGTTGAAACCGGTCAACACGTATTGCCCGTTGCCGAGCGAGGTGTAGGTGCCGCTGAGAATTGGGAACCCTGAGCCATACAGGAATTTCCCACTCAGGCTCAGGCTCGGTCGGAGGCGATACATGGCGAACACGTTGAGCGTGTGCCGCTGGTCTTCCAGGGTCGGAGAGTAGAACCCGGAGTTGAAGAACAGGGTGAATTGAGGATACGGCACGGAAATTTGATAATCGCGCTCCTGCGCCTTAAGCAGCGTGTATCCCAGCCAGCCGGAAAGGCGGTTTGCGCTACGCCTCTGCAACGTCAACTGCAGCCCGTGCGAATAATCGCGATGAAACGTCCCTCCGGGAAGAGGCTGCAGCACAGGACACGAGCCCGAATTTGAATGCGAAGAAACAGCTGCTCCCTCGGTGTAAGAATCCTTGCGCTGAAAAGCCTCCAGCCGGATCCGCGTGTTCTCACCCAGCCTCTGCTCCAGCGCTGCGTTATAGTGTTCCGATTCTGGCGGCAAAGCGCCATCACCGAGACAAAACCCTGGCGGTGGACCGAGCGTAGAAGCGTCAGCCTGCGTGTATTGCCCAGCCCCGATCTGGAGATCCGTCGAGCGCGCCATCCGCAGGTCCATGGAGAGCTGCGGCGAGAGACGCTGCGGAACGTCGGCTTGAAAATGATCCCATCGCAGACTCCCCAACAAGTGAACCCGGCCTCGCAACAATGCCGATGCCTGCTGCAGATAAGCGTTCTGGTATCGCGCCTGACCCGTGAACGAGACTGCGGTCTGCACGTTTTGGTTGTTCAGGTAGGCCTGGTATTCGCTGTCTCGCGGTTGGCGCTCCGTCCATCCCGCCTGTAGAACCTCATCCTGGGCCCAGGCCCAGGAAACACCTGCGCCTCCGCTCCATTCGCGATGGTCGGTCTTGGTGACGAGCACATTTCTGTTATCGAACAATTGATCTGGCTCACGCACATAGGCCCCGCGGGCCTCGACGAGCAATCTCGGATTCAGCGTCCATCGCCATCCCGTCCTCACGAGCGTGAAATCGCTGTTACCGCTGGCATACTGAAAACTGGTCAGCGACGACAGATCGTTCATTTCCATATTCGTATGCCCGTCGGTGGCAAACAGACTCACGTTCTGTCGCGGCGTCAGGTCGTAATTCAGTTTCAGATCGGCGTCTTCGAACCCCACGTTCACGGCGTTCCCGACCCGGCTCTTGATCAGGTAGTTGATGTAGCTCTTGCGAGCGGAGAGCAGCCAGGATCCTTTGCGGGAATCGCCCAAGCCACCTTCTCCCAGAATCTCGCTCGCCGCGACTCCCGCGGTCAGGCGAAACAGCGGCGCGCTGCGGCTGCCTTCCCGCGTGCGAATGTCAAGCGCCGCTCCGTCCGCGTCGCCAAACTTCTCTGGATACGCCGCCGGCATCAGCTTCATTTCCTCCACCACTTCACTGGTCAGCACTCCCAGCGACGCTCCCTCGCTGAAACTCCCGATCTCATGAAACGGGTTCTGCACCAGCACGTCGTCGATGTAAATCGACACACTCGAAAACGGTGCACCCATCACCGAGAACTCCGCGAAGAACTCGTTGTTGCCCTCCGCCGAAACTCCCGGCAGCGATTGCACCGCGCGAAAAGGATCGTCGGCGAAGACCGTGGAGGTCTCGCGGATCTCCGAACTGGTGAGATTCATTTCCGGGGTCGCGGGCGAATCGGCCAACTGGAACACGTCCGCGTGCACCTCCACCTTGTCGGTGTGATGAAAGTTGTCGGGCACCAGCGTGACGGCAAACTCCTTCACGTCATTTTCTGCCAGTGTGAACGGGAGAGTCAGCAGGCGATAGCCGATCGCATTCAGGCGCAGCGTGTAATTGCCGGCCGCAAGACCGGAAATGTCGAATTCCCCGCCGATCGACGTAGTCGTGCTGGCCTTGGTCTCAAGCACAGCGACGTTGACCTGGCTCAACACCTCGCCGCCCACCGCATTTGTGACCTTACCCTTGATCTCGGCCGCGTGGAGGACGCCGCCCGCCAGCAGGAGGACTGCCGCAAGACGAAGAAGCATGAATTCTCCGGGCAGGGGACGAGTCGGAATACACAGAACGATGCAGGATACGCTTCTTGCGCTGCCTGCTGCGCAAGATCAGTGCGTGGAGCCCCGGACACGTTTGTCCGTGTAGCCCCGGACGCATTCGTCCGGAGCATCGTAGCAATGCTTTCGGCGGACGGGGCCGTCCGCCGCTCCCATGGCCGCCCCGATGTTAGACTTTTCTTTCACCCATCCTTGGCGCTTGCCCGGAGTTCGTCTCTCCATGTCTCAACCGCAAATTCCCACGCCGCGGACCCGTGTGGTCCGCGAGGCGCACCGCGGCGTCTACGATCGCGAAACGGTCTACCGCATTCTTGACGAAGGTTTCCTCTGCCACGTCGGCTTCGTCGTTGACGGCCAGCCCTTCGTCATTCCGACTTCCTACGGACGCAAAGATGCGAACCTTTACATTCACGGCTCGACCGCCAGCCGCATGCTCCGCCAGATGAAGGAGGGTGTTCCGGTCTGCGTGACCGTCACTCTGCTTGATGGACTGGTGCTGGCGCGCTCGGTCTTCAACCACTCGATGAACTACCGCTCGGTCGTCGTGCTGGGCAAGGCCACGCTGGTCGACGATCCGGAAGAAAAACTGGCTGCGTTGCGGGTTTTGTCCGAGCACATCCTGCCCGGCCGCTGGGACGACGCGCGCCAGCCCAACGAGCGCGAACTCAAGCAGACGACTGTGCTGCGCGTGCCGGTCGAAGAGTTCTCGGCGAAAGTGCGCACCGGCCCGCCCATCGACGATCCGGAAGATATGTCGTTCCCCACCTGGGCAGGAGTAATTCCCTTNGGAGATGAAGTCCGGGACCCCGATCAGCGACCCGCAGCTCGATCCAGCGCGCGAAGCGCCGGCGTACGCGAAACACTACTCGCGCGGCTCCTAGTTCGATAAGATCTTCCAGCAGCAATTGACTCCACCGGTAAAGAAGTATATACTTTCAGTAAAGATGATAAGTAAAGAAACAAAGTACTCCAGTTCCATTAGCTCCAAAGGGCAGGTAACGGTGCCGCTGGAGATTCGCAGTAGGCTCGGGCTTTCTCCTGGAGATCGTGTCGAATTCGTCATTGAAGGGGACCAAACTGTGATTCGCCCATCCCGGGACAATCCCGACCCATTCGCCAAACAGATGGGCGTTCTTGGGCCGTTTCCGGGCGGCGAAGCGGGCATCAAGGCATGGATCGCCGATATGCGCGATGACGACGAACGATAACCGTTTCCCCGGGTGATGAAGACTGCCCTCGACTCCAACATATTGTCTTCGCTTTGGTCGGGAGAGCCTTCCGCGCCGCGCATCAGACAGCAATTGATCGAGGCGCGAGCCCAGGGCAGCATCGTCGTTTGTGCCCCGGTCTATGCCGAGCTCGCCGCGCACCCTCTGGCCTCGCTTGGATTGGTCGACCGGCTCCTTGCCCAAGCCGAGATCGTGGTGGAGTTCGTGCTGGATGAGGCGGTCTGGCGCACGGCCGCAAAAGGTTTTGCAGCTTATGCCAAGCGTCGTCGTGCCTCAGGCGGGGACATGCCCAAACGATTGCTGATTGACTTCGTGATCGCGGCGCATGCATCGCTTCGCGCCGACCGCCTCATTACGCTCGATGCCAGCCGCTATAAACTGGACTTCCCCAAACTTCGCCTCGTCTGAGGTGCTGGACAGTGAGTCGCTGACAGTCGATTTGTTTTTCTCTGCGTCCTCGGCGTCCTCTGCGGTGAGTCTGTCTCTTATGGAATCAGCAGCAACTTGCCGGTTGTCTTGCGCCCTTCCAGATCCCGGTGCGCCTGCTGCGCGTCTTTCAATGGATACGTGTGCTCGATGCGCAGCTTGAGTTTCCCGGCGGCGATCATCCCAAACACCGCCTCGGCTCGATTGACTAATTCCTGGCGCGTCAACGTGTAGTGTCCCAGCGTCGGGCGCGTGATATACAACGATCCCTTCTGCGACAGCCCGATCAGATCAAACGGCGGCACCGCGCCGCTCGAGCCTCCGTAGAGCACCATCATGCCGCGTGGACGCAGCACGTTCAGGCCCTTGTCGAACGTCGTCTTGCCGACCGAGTCGTAAACCACATCCACGCCCTTGCCGCCGGTCAGCCGCTTCGTCTCCATTTCGAAGTCTGCCTGGCTGTAGAGAATGACCTCATCCGCCCCGGCTGCGCGCGCCAGCTTTGCCTTTTCCTCGGTCGAAACCGTCGTGAGCACGCGCGCTCCGATGTTATGTGCCATCTGGATCAGCAGCAGCCCGACGCCGCCTGCTCCCGCATGCACCAGCGCGGTTTCGCCGCGCTTCAATGGATACGTGTCGTGCGACAGATAGTGCGCCGTCATCCCCTGCAGCATCGCAGCCGCCGCCTCGCGATCGCTGACTCCCTTCGGCACCGGCACCAGCCGCTCGGCCGGCACTGCGGCATACTCGGCATACGAGCCGAGCACGCTCGCCCACGCGACATGGTCTCCCACTTTCACGGACTTCACATCCGCCCCAACTGCCGTAACCGTTCCCGCGCCCTCCTGCCCCAGCACAAACGGCAGCGGCACCTTGTACCGTCCCTCGCGGTTGTAGACATCGATGAAGTTCACGCCCGAAGCGGACAGCTTCACCACCGCCTCGTTCGCCTTGGGCTCGGGAACCGGCAACTCCACTAGTTCCATCGCCTCCGGCCCGCCCGGTTGTTTGACTTGAATGGCTTTCATGAATTTCTTGGATTCGCAGCCGAATCATAGGATTCGAGCACGACGCGATTTTACCTTGTTCTGAGCGTACAATGCCCTCGCCCAGGAAATCAGATTGGAATCCTGGCTGGGAGGATGAAAATCATGAACAAGCACTTGGGAAAAATTTTTGTCAGCCTGTGTGTTTTCGCGGTGTCGGTTCTCTGCTCCGCGTCAGCACACGCGCAGACGTCAGAAGTGAAAGAAAAACCGCCGATGTATTCGTACGTCGGATTCTGGAGTATTCCTCGCGCACAATGGGCCGATATGGATAAGGCCACCGCGGCCGATCAGAAAGTGCTGGAAAAGGCCCTGGCCAGCGGAACGCTGGTGGGATACGGCAATGACACCAACCTAGTTCACCAGCCCGATGGCTTCACCCACGACGGCTGGTGGTCGTCCAACTCGATGGCCGGGGTGCTCAACGTGCTCGAGCAATTCTACAAGTCGGGGACTGTAACTACTCCTGTCTACGCCAGCGCCACCAGGCACTGGGACGCGATCGTCGTGAGCCGGTATTACAACTGGCATGCCGGCTCGTGGAAAGATGTGTACNGTGGAAAGATGTGTACACGCACGTCGGCTTCTACAAACTCAAGCCCGACGCGCCCCACGATGCGCTCGAGACGCTCAGCAAGAACCTGTTCGTGCCTCTGCTCGAGAAGTTGCTGGCCGACGGAACGATCCACGAGTATGAAATCGACACCGAGGCGATCCACACGGAGGACCCCGGCACGTTTTCCATTGAGTACCTCGCGGCCAACGCGGAAGCGCTCGACAAGGTCAACGAGGCCGTACGGGAGGCCACGAAGGCGAGTCCGTTATCCGGCCCGGCCTTTGGCTCCTTGGTCGACTTCACCCCGCACCGCGATTTCCTGTTCCGCACCACCGCCACATACAAGTAGTCCCTTCACCCGGTCCGCGAACTGGCTTCAGACTCGGAAGCCGCCCTCGGACCGGCTTCACTCAAGGGTTCTTTCCGGTTCTGAAATTCTCCAACTGGGATACCAGAACTACGACCGCAATGCTGCCCATTCGGCGCACGAGCCGCGTTGCTTGGCGGAGGGAGGGTGGGGACTCTGCGAACTAATTCTTCTTTCCACTTCCGGCGTTCTTCAGAAGTCTCGCCAGCAAGTTCAACGCCTGTGTCACGCGCCTGCGATCCCCCGTAGTGCACAAATCCAGCAGTAGGCCCCGCGTGGCGGCCAGCAGCAGCGTTGCCTCAGCCGCGCGGATCGTCGGGGGAGTTCCCGTCTTCTCCGACAGCTTCCGCCAGTACTCGATCGGGTCGGTCAGGACGCCCGGATAGTTCCGCGGATCGCGCAGCGCCAGCGCGTACAACTCAAAGATCAGGCGCACCACCGACCGCAACTGCGGATCGCTCATCCGCCGCCAGTAGAACAGCAGAAATTTCGGCAGCGTCGGCGGCGCCTNTCGCCTTGCGGAACCAGTCCCGGATGAGTGTGTCCCCGCGTTCCCTTAATCCAGCCAGAATCTCCCGCATCAGTCCTTCCCGCGAACCGAAGTGGTAGACGAGCATGCGCGCGTTGGTCTTAAGCGCCTTGGCCAGCGGACGAAGCGTCAGGTCCGCCAAGCCATGAGACATCACGTAATCAACGGCTTGCTCCCGCAGCGCCGCCCGAATCTCAGGATTGGAAGGTCTCGCCATAAACCTTGACTATTAATGTAACATATGTTACATTAACTGGCAAAATGTCGCCGCATTCGTCAGCTGGAAATGCGCAAGCGCTGCCAGAAAAGGAGACTCTTATGCGTCAGGCCATGCTATGGATATTCGTTTTCGCCCTCTGCCTGCCCGCCGCCGCTCGCAAACCCACTGAGCAGGAAACCAACAAAGCCGTCGCCCGCAGCTTCTTCGAGCAGGTGCTTGATCAGGGCCACCTNGGAGAAATACGCGGACTCGCATGGCCCGGGCTTCGTCGCCCACGGCCGCACTCACGATGTGACACTCGAAGAAGACCTGGCCACTGCCCGCGAAGAGCGCAAGGCCGTGCCCGACATGCGCATGAAGATCAACGAGATCATGGCGGAGCGGGACCTCGTCCTCGTTTACTGGACGGCTTCCGGCACCAACACCCACGAAGGCATGGGATTCCCGGCCACGGGGAAAAGCTTCAGCGAGCCCGGTATGACCTTGTTTCGCTTCAAAGCAGGAAAGATCGTCGAGGAATGGAACGTCTGGAGCATGCTGTCCATCATGCAGCAACTCGGCTTGCTGCCGCCAATGCCGCCGCGCCAGTGAGGTGAGTGCCCCACTTCTCGCCGCTTTTGCGAGAAGTGGGATAACCCGCCCTGAGCCTGTCGGACGAACTCAGTCGCTCTCACCCTTCGCCCGCCTCTGCTACACTGGCACGTTTCCTACCAGGAGCCCCCACATGTCCGAAAAGAAGCCGCAAACCTTCGCCAACCACGTTCGTCTCGATCCGCCGTTTCACTTCTTTCTGCTGCCGTTTTTCGCGCTCGCCCTGCTGGCGGCGATCGTCCACTTCTTCTGGCACATCACGCAACGCGGAGTCTGGCACCAGATTCACGCGTTTCTGCTGGTTGTGCTCGCCCTGGCGATGGCGCTCCTGCTCTTGAAGACGCGCCTCTATGCGCTCAAAGTGCAGGACCGCGTGATTCGCCTGGAAGAGCGCCTGCGTCTGGCCACCGTGCTCAGTGAACCGCTGAAGTCGCGCCTTCCTGAGCTGACCGAAGATCAGCTCATCGGCCTGCGCTTCGCCTCCGACAGGGAATTGCCTGGGCTGGTGGAACGCACGCTCAAAGAGAATCTCACCCGCGCCGACATCAAGAAGGCGATCAAAGACTGGCGCCCAGACTACTGGCGGGTGTAACGATGTGGTGCGGGCACTCCTGTCCGCCTCCCCGGGCTTGCGAGCGAGCGGGAAGGTAGGGCAAAAAGAGAGAATCCTATGGCCTCACTTGCAGACCCTTTGGTAAGGCAGCTATTGGATGGACGATATATCGCGGCACTGGCGACGGAGAGCCCCAGCGGCTCCATTCACATGGTCGCCGTGTGGTACTGGTTCGACGGCACACATATCTTTGTGGCCACGTCCTCACGCAGCCGCAAGGCACGCAACCTGCAATCAAAAGCCAAGGTTTCGCTGATGGTCGACTCGCGCGACCCGGCCGCATCGTGCGGTGTCACGATCGCCGGCACAGCTCAGATTCTGACCGGCGACCTGTCGCGGCAAGCGAATGCGCAAATTCATAAAAAGTACTTGAGCGAGGCCGCCCTCGCCGACCCCAGAGTCGGCCCCCTCTTCGCTGCATGGGACGACATTACGGTCCGGATCACCCCAGCCTCGGTCATCGCTTGGGACATGCGCCAGGCGGATCGTCAGTTCTTCGGCGGCGCGTTCGAGAGCAATCCCTCATACCTGTTCCCGCAGCAACGGTGAGCGGAACAGCTTTGGAGCCAGACGCGGAAAGCCGGAATCCGACCCCGGCGGGGGTAACCGGCTCCGGGCTGGTGCCCAAAGTAACCATCCTTGTATCTTTTCGGCGATTGACCCCGTCGCGACGGCCGAGTACGATTCTTGCTAGAATTCATCGGACGTCACCCAGGGAGGAACCCGTATCTCATAGCAGAATATGCCAGTTGCAAAACTCTAGCTGGGATTGGCCGTTGCTAAATTCATGACCCACAACGGACACGAAGTTACACAAATGCACCATTCCTGGAGATTTCCTTGGCAGGGCTTTGTGTCCCTAATGGTGAAGTCCAGACACCACGTCCGGATCGGCGCACTGATCACCCTGACCTTGGCGGCCTGCTCCTGCCAAACCGCGCAGAAGCCGGTTTCCCTTCTGCCGCCCGGAAACGCGCCTGCACTGCAAGCCGCACCCCCCGCCGCAGCGGCCACGCCGGCAAAGGATCCAGTCCCATCCCAGCCCAAGACTTCTCCCAACCAGGCCCAACCGACCGAAAAGCCAGATCCGCCTGCAAACTCTTCGCTCGCGGCCCAAACGCCCGCCGCCTCTGACGCCGTCGCCGATCTGATCGCGCGCGTCGAGAAAGAGTATCAGGCTGGGTTGGACAACTATCACGCGGGCAAGACCGACGCAGCCATGCAGAACTTCGACAACGCCTTCAACGCGCTGTTGGGCAGCAACTTCGACATCCGCTCTGACGATCGCCTGCAGAAGGAATTCGACCGCCTCGTCTCTGGAGTCGATCAACTCGAAATTGGCGGTCTGGCCGGCGAAGCTGAGACGACGCAGGAATCGCAACAGGAGCCGCAGCAGAAATCCGAGCCCGCGCCCATCGACGAGACCAACGGCATCACTCCGACGGTGGACCCCAACATAAAGGCCAAGGCGCAAGCCGAGATCCTGAACACCCACTCTGACCTGCCGCTCATGTTGACCGACCCGGTCGCTGCCTACATCAACTATTTCTCCGGCTACGGACGCGGCGTCTTCGAGCGCGCTCTGGCCCGCTCCGGCCGCTACCGCGACATGATGATCCCGATCCTCAAGAAACAAGGGGTGCCGCAGGATTTGATCTACCTGGCGCAGGCCGAGTCGGGATTCCATGCACTCGCCGTCTCCCGAGCGGGTGCTCGCGGCATCTGGCAGTTCATGGGCGGGCGCGGCGCCGGATACGGCCTCCACCACAACCAGTGGGTTGACGACNCGCCAGGATCCCGAGAAATCGACGCGAGCCGCCGCCCGTCACTTGAAAGATCTTTACGAGCAGTTCGGCGACTGGTATCTCGCCATGGCCGCGTACAACTCCGGCCCAGGCACGGTCCAGGCCGCTGTCAAGCGCACCGGCTACGCCGACTTCTGGGAGCTCTACCGCCGCAACGTTCTTCCCAAAGAGACGCGCAACTACGTTCCTATCATTCTGGCCGTGACCATCATGGCGAAGAATCCGTCGCAATACGGCCTCGACGAAGTCGTGATGGATCAGCCGGTCGACTTTGATACCGTCACCATCAACTACGCCGTCGACCTGCGTCTGGTGGCGCAGTGTGTAGGCACGTCGACGGCCGAGCTGCAGGATTTGAATCCCAGCCTGCTGCGCCTGACCACTCCCCGCACCGGCGAGTTTCAGCTCCACCTGCCCGCGGGAACCAGAGATCAATACGAGACCGCGATCGCCGCCATTCCTGCCGACATGCGCCTGTGGTGGCGCTATCACACCGTACAGTCCGGCGATACACTAGCTTCCCTCGCCCGCAGCTACCACACCACGGCGAAGGCGATCGCACAGACGAATCATCTTGGAAGAGATGATCTCAAGATTGCCGATCTCAAGGATGTCGACCTCGACACCGACGCCAAACTCGTAATCCCGGTCCCACCCGGCAAGCATCCACTGAGCGATGCGCCGACCTACGCGCACCGCATCACACGCTATCACGTGCAGAAGGGAGACACGGTCGAAAGCGTGGCCGAAGACTTCGGCGTGCCCGCGAAGATGGTCCGCCGCTGGAACGGCCTGCGGGGCAACAGCCTGCAGCGCCGTCGGGTCCTCGCCCTGCATTTGCCAGTCGCGCCAGGTTCACGCGAGGAGCTGGCCGAATCGCACACCGGCCAATCAAAACGCAGCACGAAGCCTACGCAGACCGCAACTAGCAAACCTCCCGCGAGCAACAACGCGCTGATCGAAAAAGAGCGGACCGAGCAGGTCAGCGTCGTTCACCACAAAGTGAAGTCTGGCGAAACCCTTTACTCGATCGCGAACTTGTACAAGACCACTGTCGCCGCCCTCAAACGCGACAACCGCAACGTCGCCGTCCTCCGCCCCGGCATGATCCTGATCGTGCAGCTGGGAAGGTAAGCACAGTGGACAGAGGTCAGTTGTCAGGGGCCAGTTATCAGTTCTCACCCGCCCGACTTCGGGCCCAAGACCTCAGACCTAAGACGGAGAAACTCTGTGCCGTTGCCCCACCCTTCTCGCGTCCTTTGCGAGAGAGCCTGCCCTGAGCGACCCGAATACAATGAGGGGAGTCGAAGGGGTGGGGACTTTGACTTACTCTTTCACGCTATTAGCGGCTACTGTGCGCTGTTCACGACGTGCACGTCCGGAGGCGCGATGGCGATCGGCTGGTTCCAGTCGTAGTAGATGACACCATTGATCCGCCGCGGCAGGTGGTCGTGCTCGCTGATACAGATCTCCTGTTCGTCGTTCACCCCGCGCTGGCTGCTGAGCGCTCCCCGCACTTTCCACACGCGGCATGTTTCTCCGCGCACCACCTCGGTCTCGCCGCGCGTGACGATCGACGTACGGACTAGGTGATCCCAATCAGGAATGCGTTGTGCACACACCGCCACACGCCCTGAGGTCACCTCCCATCCGCTCGAGGTCCAGCTGCCGGACGCAGGCCAGAAGACCCGCCACATGGAGTAGTGCTTCCCGCCCACGTCGACATTATGTTTGATGCTGATCAGCCCTTGCTGCGCACCCTCGGCCACCTGGTCTTTCCACGTCGATCGCGCGGCCGATGGACAGGAGACCTCTTCCTCCTGAGAAGACAAATCCGAGGAATGAACTGAGCGCCAGCTCGTGGCTGAACGCCAGGCCTGCTGCGAGCGCCGCAGCTCACGATCGCCCGATCTGGGAGTGAACCCCCACCACAGCAGAAAAGCAATGCCCAGAGTCGCAAACAGCAGCCGAAAGAACAGAACGGCCCAGTACGCGCTCACCGTGCGCGGCAGTCGGAACAAGGAAAGGAATCGCACGCCGAATGAAAGTAGTCGGCCGTACCATTCGGAGATGTCGTGGCTGTCCATGGCAGGGTGCTTCTGCGAAGTTGCAACTTCGCCAGAAGCTCGACCTCGAGTGTAGGTGGCGCTCAGGGGAAGGACAAATTACTTACGTGCCGCAGAAGGATCCCAGCGGGGAATCTCAATGGAATGGTGAGCGGAGCAGCCCGTGATTCGTTGGGGCCCCCGACGCGAATGTCTGCCGGCCTTCAGTCCGCAGCCATCTCCTGCGCCTCAGGCTCCCAGCTTTGTTGATCGGGACGAACGGCTTTACCTATCTTTTCGCCTCGCAATTGGGCCTCGAGTGCGGCAAGCTGGGCTTCAATGTCCTCCGCTGCTTTCCGCTTGCGGATGATCTCTTCGCGGTAGCGGCGCAGGAAGTAGTCGATGGTCTCGACTCGGATTCGGATCGATCCGGTCGGCTTGTTCTCGTCGAGATCTTTGAAGCTGAAGTAGGGCGTGCCCGACTGCTCGATGATGCCTTCGATCACTCCGTAGATCGGCGCATCGTGCCCGCACTTGAAGCTGGAAATTTCCAGCGCCACGAGATTGGGATGCCGCGCCGTGAACTTCGCGGCCCACACTTTGTGGTTGGTGCTGCACGAATACGAATTCTTCCAGGCATCGCTGATGTCGAGTGGGCTTGAGATGACTCCCGCGCGCACCTCGTCGCCGAACAACCGTTCCAGCATGTCTTCGTCCAGCGGCAGCGTGTTTTGCGAGAAGATCGGGTAGCCGAGCTTCTGGAACTCGTCCAGGATCTCGTGATTCAGGCCGGGATCGTGGTGATAAGGACGGCCCAGCATGACGATGCCGATGCGGTCTTCGCGCTCCAGTTGATCGAGCACCTGGCGCGCCCGGCGGCGGATATTAGTTTCATAATCCTTCAGCGCCGCAAAGCCCGATTCGATGGCGCGGTCATTCTCTTCTTCCGACAAACCCAGAACCGGCTGCCACGCCTGCAACATCTGATAGGAGAACAGCTTCCGGTCCGCGAAGTTGAGCACCGGATCGATATATTTCACGTTGTGCTCGGCGAAGACGTCATTTTCCTTAGTGAACGCCGCCTTCACAGTCTCAGGCGTTGCGGTTACGGTGGGGCAGGCGTTGGCGCCGACAATCTTCACCAGCGGTGAATGCAGCACGTCATACATCGGGAAGAAGATGGCGTTGAGCGGCTTCTTGCGATGCTTTTCCTGAATCAGGTTGTAGACGTGCGAGATCCCGATCTTGGCCGGGAAGCAGGGATCGATCGCGCCGCGGCTGGCTCCCGCCCGGTATAGCTCTGAGCTCGTGTAATCGGAGTAGATGATGTTCTCCGGCTGCACTCCCAGGCTTTCAAAATAGGCGTTAAAAAGCGGTGCGTAGGTGTAGATATTCAGCACGCGCGGGATGCCGATGCGAATCTTGCTGCGGTTTTCCATCAGCGCGCGCCGCTCTTTCGCGCCCTTGCTCCAACCGGCCCAACCCCGCGTCGGCAGCGGATCGGCAACGCTCTTGGCATTCGTCGGGCGGAAGACTTCCTTCGATGCGTAGTCAACAAAGTTCGGATACTGGTCGCGAATTTTGTCCAGTCCGGCCTTGATGTCTTTCATTTCCTCGACATCTTCGACCGTTCCCTTTTCGCAAGTGGCGATGATGAGCCGCTGCTCACCTAGCATCAGCGGAACCTTGGTGACACGCTCGATCGGAATCAGGTCCTTGGCCGGCTCCGTCCGGACATCGATGAAAGTGCGCAGGCAATTGTTCTTGCAGAAGTAGCAGCGCGTCGCCTCGTTGCGCGTGGTGCGATATTGGATCTTGCGGACCGCATCCAGGCCGACGAACGTGGTCTCGAGGCCGTTGCCCCACAGACGCAACGCTTCCTGCGCTGCGCCGATTGCGCCGGATTCGCCGCAATGCTCGTGCACGATGATTTCCGGCTTTCTGCCCGCCGCGCGGAAGCTGTTACGGATGAAATCCACTTCTGCTTTCACGACGGCCAGATTGTTCTGCGTCCCGCCCTGCAGAACAAAACGCGTGCCCAGCGCCGCCAGATTCGGAATGCTGGCGACGTATAAGAAAACATTTTTCGGCAGCACCGCGGCAAGGCCCGCGAGGATTTCCTCTGCCTGCCACCCCTGCCGCTGGAAATTCACGATATCTGACTGCATGAACACAGCGCATCCATAGCCGAACACCGGCATCGACTTGGCCGAGAAGGCTAGATCGGCGTATTGATGCACACTCAGTCCAAAACCTTCCGCTGTAGATTGCAGGAAGTATCCGTTGCCGGCCGAGCACTGAGTATTCAGCTTGAAATCTTTCACGCGGCCGTTGTGCAGGATGATGATCTTGATATCCTGCCCACCGACATCGACGATAACGTGCGGATCGTCGTAAAACTTCAGCGCCGATTGCGTGTGCGCGACCGTTTCGACGAGAGCAACGTCGGCTTTTAGCACATCTTTAAGAATATCTTTCGCGTAACCGGTCGTCCCCACTCCCAGCACTTCCAGCTTCGCTCCCTGTCCTTCCACCTGGCCACGCAAGCTTTCGAACATCTCCATCGTGTCCTGGATGGGATTGCCATTCGAAAGCTGATACGACTTGCAGAGAATGTCGCCCTGCTCGTTCAGCAGCACGGCTTTGGTAGAAGTCGATCCGCCATCGATGCCGATGAAACCGCCCACCGTGCTGCCCTTCTGGAAGGTCGCGGGCGTGAATTTCGGCCGCCGATACTCTTCGCGGAAGAGATCCAGATCCTTCGGGTTTTCGACTAGTCCCTTGCCGCCGGATTTCGCTTTCTCTTCTTGCCGGCCGTAGTCGATATAGTGCAGCAGCTTTTCGTAGCCCCAGTAGCACCCGATGCAGTCGTCTTCGCTGCGGCCGAACTCGATCGCGCCGAGAGCCGCGAAATACTGCGCGTTCTGCGGAACCTTGATGAGATCTTCCGGCTTGGCGCCCTCCGGAACTTGTACCTTGCGCTCTTGCCACATGCGCGGGATGTTCGCCTGCCAGGCTTCGCGCATGCCGCGGATGAAACTGTTCGGCCCGCCCAGCAACAGCACATGCGGGCGCAGCGTATTTCCGCGCGTGAGAACGCTCAGGTTCTGCAGCACGATGGCTTCAAACAACGACGCCATCAGTTCATCAGGCGGCGTGCCCACTTTCTGCAGGCCGTTGATGTCGGTTTCCGCAAACACGCCGCACTTGCCGGCAACTTTGTGCAGCTTGATGCCGTGATATCGCTGCTCGGCGAGCAGTTCAGTTGGAATTTTCAGCTTGGCGTTGATCTTGTCGATGACTGCGCCCGTGCCGCCGGCACACTTGTCGTTCATCGAGGGGATTTTCTTTTTGCGCCCCGTCTCTTCGTCATCTTTGAAGACGATGATCTTGGCGTCCTGCCCGCCCAACTCGATAACCGAATACACCTCCGGATGCAGTTTCTCCACCGCGAGAGAAACCGCCGTAACTTCCTGCACGAACTTCGCGCCGATCTGATCCGCAATTCCCGTGCCGCCCGAACCGGTCAAAAACATCCGCGTGTTATGGCGGTTGATGCCAACGTCCGCTCCCATGCGCTTCAGGAATTCCAGAGTCTTTTCCGGCTGCTTGGTTTCGTGGCGCTGGTAGTCCTGCCAGAGCACCTCGTCGCTCGCGGCGTCCACGACTACCGCTTTCACCGTGGTCGAGCCCACGTCGAGTCCTACTAAGAACTTGGTGTGGTGGTCGTGCGGCTTCTGGGCATGCTTGATCTGCTGAATGCTGGGAGCCTGCGGTTCCAGCGGCGCGATCTGAATCAGCGTGGGACCTTGATGATCGTGCATCATTCCTCACTTGGGAAAAACGAAAATCGTAAACCGCAGAGAACACAAAGACCGCAAAGAAAAACAAGTAAATGGATTCTTCTATGCCTTTGCATTCCCGTTATTCATCGCTCTAGTCGCCAGAAACCGCTGCCGCCGGTTCCTGGACGCGCACCCGCGACCGCTTCCAGAAACGCGTGTCCTTATCGATGCGATCGCCAACGTGCAGAATGAATTGCGCTGCGGTCCCGGCAACTCCTTCCCGGTGCGGCACATGATAGAACGGCCGCTTCAGCTCGGGATGTTCTTCCACGTACTCACGAATCTCATTCAGAGTCTTGCCCGTCGATTTGAGGCACTGCTCGAACTCCGCCTTGGCTTTCACTTTGGCTTCGCCGAGCGCCATCTGCACGCGGCTGTGGGCGTTGACCTCGCCTTCGCCGGACGTCTCAATCGGCAGGAAGATCATGTCCTTGAACTTGTTGACCACTGCCGATTGCACGCCATCCGACTGCGACGATGGCATGCATCCAAACGGCTTCAGCGCCAGCACCATGTGGCAGAGCTTGTGCACGGTGTAATAAACGTTCTTGCCCACTTCCAGGTGCCCTTCGCCGCCGCGCGCGAATTGGTTGTAGAAAGGATGCGCCAGCTCCGCCAGCTCGGTCTGCGGCGCGAGATGGTGCGTGATCCCGCCCAGGTTCTTGATCGTGCGATGGTAGAAGAAATTCCACATGCGCTGGCCGGCGCCAATCCCCCACAGTTTCTTGCGCAGGCCGATGTAGTTCGCAAACTGCTTCTTGAATTCGTACCACTCGGGGTTCTTGTGCGGACGATTCACCGGCCACTTGGCAATCGCATGCGCTTTGGCTTGGTACATCAAATACGCAACCCAGGTGGCGATCGGCTCAACCAGAACCTGCGCGCCCTCGCGCTCCAAGAACTCGAACATGTGGAAGTTGCCGTCGCCCTCGGTGATCTGCGCCCAGAACTCGCCGGTGATTTTCACCAGCGGCTTCACCCGTGTGCGGTCGACTTCAATCGAGTCCATCTTCTCGTGCGCCACGCGCAGGGCGTTCAGATAGTCTTTGCCCCACATGTGCTCGTGCCACTTGCCGAACACGTTGAAGGTATTGCGCAGAATCTTGTTGCTCTTGAATTTCGGCTTCGCCCAATCCGGCGCCCGCTCCTCGATCTCAAACGCCTTGCGGTTTTTCAGATCCTCGCACAGTCCATCCACCATTTCGCGGAACACGCGGTCGGTTTCGCCTTTGTTCGCCTCGTACGGACGAATCTGATAAATCAGATCGTTGATCACGTCGCCCAGGTGCATGGCGTTCAGCATGCCGAAGCCGAAGTCGATCGTAAACTTCAGTCCCGGCTCACCCGACGCCGCCTTGATGCCGTCGCTGTCTTTGAACAGCAGGACGCGGAAGCCGTCGAAGCCGGCATTCTTAAGGGCAAAGCGATACTCCGCCTCATACATGCCGAAACGGCAGGGACCGCATGAACCCGCAGTGAAGAAAACATAGTTGTCCAGAATCTGCTGGCGCGAGAGGCCTTCCTTCTCCAAAAATTGCAAGTACTGCACCAGATTGCCAACTGTGAAATACGTCGGATTGCACTGGCCGTTATTCCCGAATTCCTTGCCGGTCTGGAACGCGGCAACGTCGGGGACGGGCAGTTTCTCGCAGCGGTAGCCGCAGCCCTGAAAAACAGCGCGGATCAGGTCTTCGTGCTTCCACGTGAACCCGCCAAACAGGATCGTGGTGTGAGCCCGCTGCTCGGCGGTGAAAGCGCGCTCTATCGGACGCTGGAAATGCTTGGGCGTGTCGAGTCCCGCGATCTTCCGCAGGCGGATGCGCTCTGCTTCCAGGCGCTGCCTGATTTCCGAGTCGTTTTCAATCTGGACGAGATTCGTCGCCATAAATTCCTCCAGCGGTTCACTGTAACATGTGAGTGGTTTGGGAAGTGACGAACAGAGGACAGTTTCGGAAGTGACCTAGTTCAACGCGGACGACGGCGCAGGGAGATGCCAGGAAAGAGACTGTGCTGCCGACCTCGCAGCTTTCGCTGAGCCGCATGCGAACTCCAAAAAGCTAAACTAGGGGCCCAAGTCGAACGCCGACAGAATACGTTCGCCTGTAAAAGACGAATGCCCATCTCTGAGAGACAGACAGCTGAGGAGGCGGTTGCCTCAGTTCTTCCCCAAGAGGCCCACAAAACCCGTAGATTTCTTTTTTAACAGAAACCGCGCTTTGGGTTCAAGAGCGCACACTACTTTTCCAGCGCTTTGCGCAGGCGAATCGCTTCCCGCTGTTCGGCCGTCGCCTGATCCGTCTGTCCCATCGAGGCATAGACTTCGGCCATGCTCCGATGGGGTTCGGGCTCCTGCGGCTTCAGCTTCGCCGCTTCTTCGAAATAGTGCAGGGCTTCGCCGTACTGTTTCTTGTCCCTGCTATGGCGCCCGACTCGAAGCGTAGTGAGGTAGAGCAAGTCCTCCGTTCCCGAATCCTGCGGATTGAGTTGCCACGCGTGCCGAAGCGCCTGGTAGGCGGAGGCATCCTCACCCAGCTTGTACAGCACGGCTCCGTAGAGCGAATTGAGCGGGAACAAATCCGGCCAGCGCTTGAGGGCCCCTTCGAGCGGCGCGCGCGCGTCGTTGAACTGACCTAGATCGTAATAGACCCGCGCCAGGTTGTATTGCATCTGCGGCGATTGCGGAGCCANACTCCGCCGCCCGCTGCAGGGGCTTCAGTGCCGCCACGAAGTCTCCGTGCTGGCCGTAGATCGTGCCCAGCTCGGTCAACTTGTCGGCGTTGTCAGGATCGTACAGTTGGTCACAGAAGGCGTGCGCTTCTTCGCGCGGACCCTGATCCAACTTCTGTGCGCACTCCATCCGGAGCTGACTGGCTTTATCGTCGCGCCGGTGAAGCTCCTCGGAAAGTTCGACGGCCTTTTTCGCTTCCTCTTCTCGACCCTCCCTGCGGTATACCGCGACCAGCTGATAAGGAATGCGAGCGTCCTGCGGATCGAGTTGCGCCGCCTCCTTCAGCCATTTTTCGGCGGCTGGTAAATCGCCTTGCTTCAGGTATGCAAAGCCGAGGTAGTACGCCGTGTCGGGAAAAGGAGGTTTGACCGCGGCTTTGCTCAGTTTCGCAATCGCACCGGCGAAATCACGATCCTCCAGATCGAGCCTGCCCAAGTAGTAGAGGACGTTGGGGTGATCTCCGACTTCGCGGTGCATGGCTTCAAATTCCTGGCGGGCTTCGGCGGGCTTGTGCATCTCGAACAGCGCCTCAGCCAGAGGGAATCGTGCTCTCAGACCGAGTGCCGGGTCGAGCTCGAGGGCGGCGCGGAATTCGCTGACCGCCGCTTCGAATCGTTCCTGCTTCAGCGCGTCGTAACCCCGGCCCAGATGGGTTTCCGCCGTGTAGGGCGGGGTCGGTGTCGCCGAGGATCCCTGGCCCCAGGCTCGGCCTTGCCCGGCGAGCAGCATGAGCGCGGCCAGCAACGCTGCGATCCGCGGTCTGATGTAATGTTTCTGCATCGCAGCCCGGCTTGTCCTCGGCCTACCTCGCGATCATTATAGTGGCGTGGTCGGCGCCTTTAGTAAGGCGAGGACTCCGGCTCAGGTGCGTGTTCTGCGCCGTTTTGCAGCTCGCGCATGATTTGAACTCCCGAGCTGGTGCCGACCAGGTCCGCCCCTGCATCGAGGAGCTGGCGGACTTGCGCCAGCGTCTTGATTCCACCTGACGCTTTGATGCGGATGCGTCGCGGCGCCATACCACGCAGAAAGCGGATTTCCTCCGGCGTGGCTACGCCCACCGCTCCGCTGCTCACATTCTTCAGGTAGGCTACGTTCGCTTCGATGCTGAGCTGTACGGCACGCTCTTTTTGCCGGGCATCCAGCAGCGGAAGCTCCAGCATGATCTTCACCGGGACTCCGGCTGCGGCCTCGACGACTCCGCGGATGTCCTCGAAATATTCCTTCTCCATGCCCGAAAGCAGAAAGCCCAGGTTCGGCATAAGGTCGATTTCTTCGGCGCCCGCTTGCACAAGCTGCGCCGCCTCGTNACGCTTTGCCGGCGCTGGTCATGGTGCCATAGGGAAAATCCACGAACGAAGCCGTCCGGATGCCGCTGCCCCGCAAGACTTCCGCCGTCTTCTTCACCCACGCGGGAGGAATCATCGCCGCATGAAACCGGTAGCGAAGGCACTCATCGATGTGCTGTCGCCACCTCGCCTCGGTCAGCACATTGGAGATAAGTGTGTGCTGGATGCGGTCGGCGACACCGAACTTTTCTCTCGACAGTTCTGGTTTGATGTGCGCCTCGCCTGAGGTCACGATGTTTGTTCTCTTCCTGCTATCGCCCGGATTCTAGCTTGTGTGCCCCACTTCACCCGAAAACCACTCCGGGAGCGCCAATCCGCGCTGCCGATAATGTTGGACCAAATCAGCGCGGCGAGGCAGCGAAGGAATCACCCCTTCCTTCGTTACGGCCAGGCCGCCCGTGACCACAGCAAACTCGACCGCGGCGTTCACGGTTGCTCCGTAGGCCAGCGCCGTTGCCAGCCCGGCATTGAAGGCGTCCCCGGCGCCGGTGGTGTCGACCGCCGTCATCGGTGCCGCGGGAAAATACGCAGACGATGAAGCGGTCACCAGCAAAACCCCTTTTTCTCCCAAAGTTATTACGACTTGTTTGACCCCGCCGTGAATCAACTCTCGCGCGATCTGTTCTAACTCGACCGCGGCATCGGAATTTCGCCCCGCCAACACCTTCGCTTCGGTCTCATTGGGCGTGAGGACATCCACCAATTCCAGGATCGAACCTGGCAGGGACCGCACCGGTGCCGGGTTCAGAATCGTCATCGCGCCCGCCGCCCGTCCCAGGCGGAGCGCTGCTTCCGCCGCAGCGGCAGGAATCTCGAGCTGCGTCAGCACTATCGCCGATGACTTGATCGCCGAAGCGCATTCGCCAACGTCCGCCGCAGTCAGCCGTTCATTCGCACCAGGGTCGAGGACAATGCAATTGTTTCCGCTAGCCTCCTCCACCACGATGAAGCCCACGCCGGTGGGCGCATCGGCAACCTGCTTCACATGCGCAACGTCGATGCCCTCAGCGCGATAGAGTCCCAATGCCATCTCGCCAAAAGCGTCGTTCCCGATCCTGGCGACGAAATGGACGCGTGCCCCAAGCCTAGCGCAGCCCACGGCCTGGTTCGATCCTTTCCCGCCATAATCCACGCGGTACCCACTACCCAACAGAGTCTCGCCGCGACTCGGCAAGCGCTGGGTCTTCATGGTCAGCCCCGTAGCGTAGCTGCCCACGACCGTAATCTGAGGTTGGGTCAACGCGAAATACTCCCGTGCTTCGCTGATCGCCCTGAGACGCGGCTAGCCTACCACAGGCGCAGTCGTCACCGTCCTCCAGGTCGGAGGCATCGGTCGATTCGCGATGGTTGAAAAAACGTCTCAATAGCCGTCGCCATCGAAATACTGAGAATAGAAGGGAGGACCTTCGCCTCGCGCAAGGTCCACTCCGCCTCCGGCTGGAACCGGCCGGCCCCAGGGGCTTGGCAAGTCGCCGGGGATAGAGTAGGCTATGGCTTCTCGTATGAGGAGCGATCCACCCCCAGTCCACCGCAACGACCTTCCTCTGCAGGATTTTCGCAAACAATGTAAGCAGGCCGAGCGCGAGCAGGAGTCGAAGAAGCTGGCCTTACTCATTGAGCGCGTGAAGCGCCAGCTGGCCGAGCGCCAGGGAACACCTGGGCCGCGAGTGGCGTGATTTTGCGAGGAACTCTTTCACCAGCCTCCTAACGTGCTGAAAAAGAAACCGACTCCGCACTTGTCTCTACTGGGCTTTCAGGAATAACTTCGTAGAACATGATTCCTGCAACGGGCAAAACTCCCACAAGCCACGCCGCGCCAACGCAACCCACGCCGACTCCAATCGTCGAGCGGAAACACCCTGCGGCTTATTGCCCGAACTGCTCGACGCCACTCAAAGACAGCCGGTGCAAGATGAGCTGTCCGAAATGCGGGTTCTACTTAAGCTGCTCGGATTTCTACTGATCGCACGCATTAGCCGGCGGCCGTCCTGGCTGACAGCTCTTCCGTATTCCGTCTACAATGAACCGCGACGTCCAGAACCATTCATAGACAGGAGAGAATCATGCAACGCAAGGCCAGCGCGGTGTGGAAGGGTGGACTCAAAGACGGCAAGGGCACAATTTCGGCGCCCGGCGGGGTGCTGAACAATACGCCATATTCGTTTACCACGCGGTTTGAAAACGCGCCGGGGACGAATCCCGAGGAACTGATTGCGGCAGCGCATGCGGCGTGTTTCTCGATGGCGCTTTCGGCACAGTTAGGAGGCGCGAACCTGACGCCCACGAGCATCAACACCAACGTCACGCTGACGATGGAAAAGCTCGATTCGGGCTGGACGATTACTGCGAGCCACATCGACGTGATGGGCAAAGTTCCCGGCGCCGACGCCGCAACTTTTCAGAAATATGCCGAGGCGGCGGAGAAGGGCTGCCCCGTGTCCAAGGTGCTGAACGCCAAGATCACGATGAACGCGAAGCTGGAGTAGGGGATGCGCGTCATGCGTGCGATGCGGGCCCGCAAAAAAGCGAGGCAGTCGCACGGCGCGCCCAGGTCCCTTCGGCGTGCGCCTCAGGGCAGGCTCCTCGCTTCGCAAAAAGCGCTCGCTCGGGATGACAGGAAGTGGCTTCCTCGGCAAGCGGCTGGTTTGACACCCTGAGGCGGCCTTGTAAAATAGGAGTGTCGATCTCCTCAATTGGCGGCTGTAAAGCCGCCGTCCGAACGCAAGTCCACTGGCCGAAGTGGCGGAATTGGCAGACGCGCATGGTTCAGGTCCATGTACCCGCAAGGGTGTGNGGGGTTCGAGTCCCTTCTTCGGCACCAAGTATTCTGAGAGGTCCTTCCCCTTCTGCCCTCGCTTCGCTCGGCACTCAGGGTCAAACCTAGATATCCGCTTGCTTCCCGTGGGTGCGCACGTAGACCAAAGAGAACCTTGTGCCCTTGCCGTCCGGTTTGACTGCCACAATGTGCTGGTTCTCTTTCGTGCCCACCTTCAGTTCGACGTTCTGGCCGCCAGTGCCGGTGCAGGTCAGCTCGTTGGATTCGTGTTCGGAGCCGGAGATCCGCATGTTCAAATCCAGATCCTCCGACGTGTGGCACACCAGAACGTTCCCGTACTTCTTGAGCTGATCGTGATAAAAGGCGACTACCTTGGCGGGCGCATCGTCGGATTGATATTCCAGAGCCACGACTTTAAGGCCAAAACCGAAGCTTGAGATGTTGACGTTGGCGCTGCTGTTGTCGTGGTCAGAGTCTTTCTCGCGCAACCGCGCTCCGGGATACACCGGCAGGCCGGTATCGGACGCTTCGGCGTCTTTACTCACGTGAATGCCGCCCACGGGCGTATTGATATCAACTTGCTTCTCTTCCCCGTTCTTCTCTTTTTTGACGTTGACGCTGCAAGCGGACAGTAACACGAGCGCAGAAACTGCGATCAGCAGCGCGCAACTGCCACGCCTGGCAAACTTAATTGTGAACATCTTAGGAACCTCCCTGGGCAACCTGCGCCGGCCGGTCGAGTCCCGCGCCCCGCTGGGCGACATTGGGAATCGTGACCGGCAGCCGGCCGTGAATGGCCATTTCGCCGAACAGCGCTTTCAGCGCGGCTATTTCGGAGACCGTCGCATTGGAAAACGTACACATGTAATTCTCGATCTTGGGGAAATCGCTCGCGAGATACGGATTCCCCATCGCCACCACCGCTGTCTTTGCCGCCGCATGCTCGAGCACGCGCTCGAGCAGCGTGCCCATGGCATCGGCCATCGCGACCGAGTTTCCGACTTTGCCCGCAGTCGGAATCACGTAGACAGCAGCCACTACGGCCTGTGCCTCGTCCACAGCTTTCAGCACCTCGTCGCTCATCCCACCTGCGATGCGCGGATCGACATAGATCACATTCGCGTCCGGAATGCGGGCGCGGAACTCACGCCCGAAGGCGCGGCCCGACTCCATGCGCACATCGTCGGAGAAGATCACGGCCACAAACTGGTTACGAGTCTCCTCCACCGTTGTATACGGAAGTCCGGCCTTCACAGTTCCCTTGGATTTGAGTGGCAGCACCTTGCCGTTGTCGCGAACCAGCGTGACAGCCGCATCCGCCACTTGCTGCCCGAAGGCCAGGTTTGCCGGCTTGCCTACGATATTTGCGATCGCGCCCACGTCGACGGTACGTGCATTTTGCAGTCCAAGCGACGCTTTTGCTTTCAGAACTTTGAGTACGGAGCGATCGAGCCGCTGCCGCGAGATTTCGCCCGACCGCACGGCCTTGACCATGGCTTCGTACGATGCACCGAGATCGGCGGGGATCAGCAGCAGATCGTTGCCCGCTTTAAATGCCTCGACGGCAGCCCGGCCGATGTCGTTGGCAAAAAGATGCGTCAGCCCGGCCATGTCGAGCGCGTCGGTCACGACCAGGCCTTTGAATCCGAGTTCCTGTTCCAGCAGGTCGGAAACGACCGCGGGAGAAATCGTGGCGACATGATTGGGATCGGCGTCCAGCGCCGGAACCGTCACATGCGCCACCATCACCGAGTCCACGCCCGCCGCGATCGCTTGGCGGAACGGAGGCAGTTCGATGGAGTCGAGATGAGCGCGGTCTCCGTTCACGCTGGCCACGCCAAGGTGCGAATCCGTGGCGGTATCGCCGTGGCCGGGAAAATGCTTAACCGTGGTTAGCATCCCCGCTTCGTGCGCGCCCTTGATGTACGCGGTGACCAGATCACCGACCTGCTTCGGATCTTCTCCGAACGAGCGCGTGTTGATGATGGGATTCGCTGGATTGGAGTTCACGTCGGCGTCAGGAAAGAAATTCCAATGGACGCCGATCGCCCGCGCTTCATCGCCGGTGACGCGCCCGAACGTCTCGGCATCCTGCACTTTCGCGTCGGCGCCAAAAGCCATCGCGTGAGGAAAGACGGTGGCTCCCTGCAGTCGCATGGAAACGCCGCGTTCAAAATCGGCCGCGATCAGTAGTGGCAGCTTCGAATCCCGCTGCAGACGATTGAGCAGTTCCGCCGCTTCGTACGGTTCGCTGCGCAGAAGAAACGGCCCGTCGACGTGCACGGTCATGGCGAATGAGCCGATGTGATACTTCTGCATGGCGTCGCGCCATTGCAGGTACTCGGGATTCTCGACGTTGAGAAAGCTGGCGCGGCACCAGATCATGAACACCTGTCCGACTTTTTCTTCCAGCGTCAGCCGGCGCAAAGTGCGCTTCGCCCAGCGTTCCCCCTCGCGCGTGAGATGGATCGCGGGCTGCGCTTTCGGTTTTTCTTTGGCTGCGCAGGGGATAGTCAGGGCAAGAACGAGGAAAACCACCGCGAGATGTCGGGACATAGCCGCAACGATAGCAGAGGCAACTGCCGCTGTCAGGTACTGCGGTCGACAGATGTCGGGCACGAAGGCCCTTCAAGGAGCAAAGAACTCCTCAGGCGTGGCAAGCCCAACTCTCGCCGCTCGCCAGCGATGGTTCACCCAGGGCGGCGGCTCAGGCTCGACGGAAACCGGCGCGCTACGCCGGTTGCCGCTGCGGCGCTCCCGCTCCCATTCCAGGCGCACCCCGGTATGTGGCGCTTCCGAAGCCGAGAATCAGGTAGCCGATCCCACACAGCAGAAACAGCAGGATCACTCCCCACGCCGCGCTCTGCCCGAACGCCTTGGCAATATCGATCGACAGCAGGATGCTGAATACGATGTTGACAAAGGGAATCAGCAGCATCAGCAGCCACCAGCCCGGCCTGCCCGCAATCTTGATCAGGATATAGGCATTGTAGATGGGGACGATCGCGGCCCACCCCGGCTGACCGGCCTTGGTAAAGACCTTCCAGAGGGCGACGATGAACAGCAACACGATCGCTAGCCATACGAGTCCCATGACGGCGCCGACTGCGGCGCCGCCAGCGTTGCTGTTGTCCTGCAGCAGAAAAGCGCAGATTATGTTCATTGAGCAGCCTCCTAGACCGCGCACCTTCCGTCTGTCGTCGCGGCGGATACGTTCATGTCACAGAGGATTCGACCCGGGCTCTGGACAGAGGGGAACAGCAATCATCCAGAACACGCGCTACATTATGGTCGCCGCCTGTAGCCGCGTCAATCGAATAGTGGTTTGAGTAGTACGTCCGTATCATTCCCTGATTCTGTGCTCCAGAAGTCATCCCGGGTGCCCCCTTCTTGCCGTGAGCGAAGCCGAAGGGTTTCGCGCGGTTGGGTGAAAAGTGGGCGATGTTACGGTCGCCGGGTGCCCCATTCTTGCCCTGAGCGAAGCCGAAGGGTCTCGCGCGGGTTGTGCGCGAGATGCGGGTGAACCCGCTCGGCGGCGCCCTGTTGAACCTCGGGATCGTCCCCGAACCCATGCAGCCAGTGCACTTCGGGCTCGCGCCGAAACCACGTCATCTGCCGTTTGGCGTAGTTGCGATGCGCCTGCTGCGCAGCCTGCAACGCCTCGTCGCGCGTGAGTTCTCCGCGCAGGAACTGTGCCGCCTGATTGTAGCCGAGTGACGCCAGGGGCCGCGCTTTCTCGCCGTATTTCTTGAGAAGAACCTGCGTCTCGTCCACCAGGCCGCTTTCAAACATTCTCTTCGCGCGCCGGTTGATCCGCTCGTAGAGAGCGCTCCGGTCGGGATCAAGCCCGATTCGCAGAATGCGAAAGCCGCGCAGCGTATCGCGGCCCTGCCGCCAGAGTTCGGTTATCTTCTGGGAGCCTTTTTCTCGCGCTGTCAGGCAGACTTCGATGGCACGGATCAGCTTGGGCGTGTCGTTGGCATGGATCTTTTTGGAAGCGGCGCGATCGAGGCGCCGGAGAATCCGGTGAAGATAGCCGGGACCGCGCGCAGCGTGCGTGCGTAAACGTTCGCGCAATTCTTCCGACCGCTGCGGGCCGGGAAACAATCCTTCGAGCAGCGCGCGCAGATAAAGCCCGGTTCCCCCGACGACGATCGGCAAATGCCCCCGCCCTCGGNATCTCATCGAGCACCTGCCGCGCGCGGCGGGCATATTCCCCTGCGGTGACATAGTCGGTCGGCTTGACGCAATCGAAAAGATGATGCGGAACGCGCCCGCGTTCAGCGGCCGTAGGCTTGGCCGTGCCGATTTCGAATTCGCTGTACATCGCGACCGAGTCGCAGTTGACGATCTCGCCGTGAAAACGCTCGGCCAGCGCCAGCGACAACGCGGTCTTTCCGCTTGCCGTCGGGCCCAGGACGACCACCAGCAGCGGGTCCGGCGCAGCTCGCTCCGAGTGCGGCGCGTTCACCGTCAGCGCCAACTCCAGTGGATTGCGTGCCAGTAGCGAATGAGGGTGAGAAGCAAAAGCAGAAGTGCGATCAGCAACAAGCCCGTGCTTTCCGTGGCGTAGGCCGCGTGCCGGTGATGCTTGTGCGAAGAATCGTGCTTGGATGCAGACACGGCAATATTGTAGCGCCGAGCGCAGGTCTTAGGATTTCGGTCTTTGGATGCCGACGCTCGGCGGCGTCATCCCGACGGCCCGCGCTGTCACCAGCGGGCCGAGGGATCTCGCGTGCGCTACCGTTACACTCCGCGCCAGATCCCTCGCTCCGCCTGAAGAACGGCTTCGCTCGGGA
>OCOJ01059083.1_pt5 | contig 36609 bp, 31 predicted proteins | sample 1539251 | NCBI WGS metagenome assembly OCOJ01 (sample SAMN01911457, study PRJEB22624) | soil metagenome | biome: Soil | place: Malaysia | collected 2012-04-30 | depth RA_metagenome m
CTTGCCCTTCTTTTCCGGCTTGAGCTTTTTCTTGGGCTCCGGCTTGATGCCCGCCAGGTTGCGCAGAATGCGTTCGGTATCTTCCGGCTTGCGCACCCGGCCTTTGAGCTGGAGGCTGAAGAACTTTTCGAGGACTTCATCAAATTTCGGTCCGCGCTCCACGCCGAGCGCTTCCAACTGCGCCACCGGCAGCGAACTGCGCAGCGGCTTCCATTTGGTGAGATACATCTTGACGCGCGAGAGGACCGCGGACTTGCGCGTATAGGTGAGCAGGAAGGCGATGGTTTCCGTGGGCAACTTCTCCAGCGTGTCGAAGGCCAGGCGCGGATCCTTCATCTTGCCGCCGGCCAGCAATTTGACCGCGGCGTCGGCCTGCTCCTCGAGTCCCGCCACAGCCTGAAGCTCCGCGGCGCGCAGGCCCAATTGCTTCAGGGTGTTGTTGCGTTCCAGCCGGCTGAAACGGCCAAAGGTGTAGTAAAGCGTGGCGGCGGTAAGGCGCGCGCGGCGGTTGACGGCAAACAGTTCTTCGCGCCCCTGCATCAGCGCTTCCAGGCCCTTGTAATCCGGCTTGCGGGAAGCGAACTTGGGGTGCACCACTTCGAGCAGGTCGTGCTCTTCCCAGGACTTGAGCGCGGCCGCGGCATTGTCCTCCTTGCCCAACTGGCGCACTTCGTCGGTGATGTCCGCGGCGGGAATGTGTTCGTGGTGTTTGCGGGAGAGGGCCAGATCGAACCAGCCGGAGGTGCGTTCCTCGAGCGCGTAACCCAGCCGGGCGGCAAAGCGCAGGGCGCGCAGCAGGCGCACAGGCTGATTGGTAAAGCCGTGCATGGAGAGGATGCGGATCTCGCGCCGCTCGATGTCCGCCAGCCCGTTGGTGGGGTCGAGCAAAAGGCCGCGGGAGGCGGGATTCAGCGAGAGGGCGATGGCGTTGATGGAAAAATCGCGCCGCCGCAGGTCGTCCAGGATGGTGGTGAAACGGACCTGGGGCTTCGCGCCGGGATGCTCATAGATTTCGTCGCGGGCCGCAGCCAGCGAGCCGTCCACCTCGCCGTGGAAGACCAATTCCACGCAGCGCAGGTCTTCGTTCTCACCCAGGATGCGGGCGCCGCCTTTCTCCAGTTCGCGCGCCATGCGCAGCGGATTCCCTTCCACGACAAAATCCAGATCGCGGATGCTCATCCCGCTCACCAGGTCGCGCACCGCTCCGCCGGCGAGGTACACGTTGGATTCATGGCTGTGCGCCAGTTCCAACACCCGCACCACCACCGCGCGCTGCTCCGCAGTGAGCCGGCTTTCGAGCAGATACATATAGTCCGGCATACGCCCTCCTGTTTCCTTTCCCCCGGCTGTTTCAGGTGACCCGCAGCCCCCCGCCCCAGAGCCTGGGGAAGCAGATGGCCGCCTTCCCTGCCTGCTGCACTCCTCTGTCCACACGCGCCGGCGGGGCGCTAGGCCCGCGGATGATGCCGGCGATAAATCTGCCGCAAACGCTCCTGCGTAACGTGCGTGTAAATCTGCGTGGTGGAAATATCCGCGTGCCCCAGCATCACCTGGACGGCGCGCAGGTCCGCGCCGCGCTCCAGCAGATGCGTGGCAAAACTGTGGCGCATGACGTGCGGGCTGAGCCTTTGGGGCAGTCCCGCGCGCCGGCCGTAAGCTTTCAGCACCTTCCAAAATCCGACGCGGCTCATCTTGTTCCCCAGGTGATTCACGAAGACATAAGGCGAAGCGCGTCCGCGGAGCAGCCCACCTCGCGCCTTGTGAAGATACAGCCGCAGGGCCTGGATGGCGCGCCGGCCCAGCGGCACGAGCCGCTCCTTGTTCCCTTTGCCCACGCAGCGCACGCAGCCCATGGCGTGGTCCACCTCGGCCAGGCGCAATCCGACCAGCTCGGAAACGCGCAGGCCCGTGCTGTAAAGCACCTCCAGCATCGCCGCATCGCGCAGGCCGAGCGTTTTGGCGGGGTCCGGCGCCGCCAGCAATTTCTCCACCTGGTCCAGGGAAAGAAAGGCCGGAAGGCTTTTCCAGATCCGCGGGGACTCCAGATTGAGCGTGGGATCTTCGCCCAGCATGCCCTCCGCCACGGCAAAGCGGAAAAACACGCGAAGGGTAACCAGATGGCGGGCCACGGAACGGCTGCCCAGTTTCTGCCGGTAGAGGCTGGAAAGAAATTCGATCACGGCATCACGGTCCACGCGCTCCAGCCGGATTTTCTGCTGGGCCGCATAGGCCGCAAATTTGCGGAGATCCCGGCGATACGCCGCCAGGGTGTTGGCGGAAAGACCGCGCTCGATCTGCAGATGGCGCAGGAACTGTTCCATGGCCACCGGAAGACTTCCCGGAGGACGCTCGGCGGCGGGCGGTGCGTGCAGCACGGTCATTTCCTACCCCCCGCTGAGCGTGCGCGGACCCGAACGCCGCGCCACGCCCCACACTTCTTCCACTTCCGGACAGCCGATCAGCCAGGTGATTCCGATATACGCGGCCGTGGCCACGGCCAGGATGCCGCCGAACAACCCGAGCCGGGGAAGGAAGCGCGTCTGCCCCTCGAAGTGGAACACCCGCAGCATGGCCCAGCACAGGCCGCCCATCAGCGCCGAGGAGGTGGAAATCTTCAGCAGCGAAAGGAGCAACGAAAACGTTCCCAGGCGCCCGAAGCGCTGGCGGAACACGATAAACAGCATCAGGAAGTTGAAATAGGCGGCGATGGAGGTAGCCAGAGCCGGCCCGCCATTCTGAAACGTCTGGAACAAGGATTTCAAAAACAGCGCGTTCAGCGCGAAGTTGACCACCAGGGCATACGCGGCCACCACCACGGGCGTGCGCGTATCCTGCGTGGAGTAAAAGCCCGGGACAATCAATTTGATGGCCGCGAAGGCGGGCAATCCCAGCGCGTAGTAGAACAGCGCGCGGGCGGTGAGGTCCGTGGAGGCCGCGCGGAATTGTCCGTGCTCAAAAAGCACGCGGATGATGGGCACGCGCAACACCACCAGCCCCACCGCGGCAGGCACGGTAATATAGGAGACGATGCGCAGCGCGAAGGCGAAAGTTTTCTTCATGCCCTCGAAGTCATGCGCCGCGGCCTGATGGGACATCATGGGCAGGATGGCCGTGGCTACGGCGATGGCATAGCCGCCCAGCACCAATTCCATAACCCGGTCCGCCACGTACAGCGCGGTAATGCTCCCGGAAGGCATCTTGGAAGCAGTGGTGAAGATCGTGTCCACGAAAAAATTGATCTGGTAGATACCGATGCCGAAAAACCCGGGAACCATCAGCCGCCCCACGGCGCGAATTCCGGGGTGACGCAAGGAAAATCCGAGATGGAAATCCATGCCGTGGCGCACCAGGGCGGGGATCTGCATCAGCAGTTGCAGCGTGCCGCCTACCAGCACGCCGAATCCCAGCGCACGCGCAGGATCCCCAATGGCCCGCCAAACCAGGCCCGTCGAGAAGGTGATGATGGATATATTCAACAAAATGGGGGTGGAGGCAGGCAGGCCGAACACGTGGAAACAGTTCAGAATGGCCATGGACAGAGCGGACAGACCAATGAAGAAGATGTAGGGAAACATGATGCGGTTGAGCGCCACGGCCTGGTCCCACTTCTGCGGCGCGGAACCGAAAATCGTGAAAAATCGGATGACCTGGGGGGAGAAGAGCATCCCGGCCACCGCCAGCGTGGAGAGCAAGAGGGCCAGCGTCCAGAAGAGCCGGTTGGCAAAGTCCCAGACTTCTTCGCGCGGCTTGTCCGCCAGGTAGCTGGTAAAGACGGGGATAAAGGAGGCGGTCATCGAGCCTTCGCCCACCAGCCGCCGCAGCAGGTTGGGGATGCGATAGGCGAGTACGAAGGAGTCGGCGGCCAGCGTGGTGCCCAGCAGCAGAGTGACGCGCTGATCGCGCACGTAACCGAGCACGCGGCTGACAACGGTGATGGCGGTAATCAGGGACGCAGACTTGAGGATCTGCTTTTTATCGGTCAACGCCAGACGCCCCAACTAAGGCTAATGTTTTCAACACATTACAGTCGAAAGTCTTGCAAGTGTAACAGGGATTCGGTATTTTTGCAATGGATCTTCGGGGAACTGCGAATTGCCGCGTTCAAAAGACTCTCCGACCAGCCACAAAAAGGTCTTCGTGGAGACCTTTGATGGCCGTACGCTGCCTGGCTACGTGACGCCGGCGCTGCTGGACCGTCCGGAAGGCCTGGAGTTGCTGAACCCGAGCGGAGAAGTCGAGGTGTTGGACTGGCGCCAGGTGCGCGCCGTCTACTTTGTGAATGATTTCCAGCACAAGTTCCAGCCCGAGCGCAAAAACTTCCTGAGCCGGCCGAAACTGGACGGACTGTGGGTGCGTCTGAAATACCGCGATGATGAGGAACTCGAGGGCGTGGTGGCCAACGATCTGCTGGCGCTGCTGGACCGTGGCGTGCACCTGATTCCCCCGGACCCGGCGACGAACTGCACGCGGATGTTTATCCCCCGGCAGGCGATCAGCGCGCTGAACGTGCTGGGCGTGGTGGGCGTGGCCCGGCGCACGCCGGCGCGGCGACCGCCGGTTCCGCAACCCACGCTGTTCAACGAATAGATGGCCTTGATCTCAGCATGCCGCTCATGACCGTTTGCCCAGGACGAATCGGCATGTCCAAGTCGCTGGCCGGACCAATCCTTGGGGTGCTGGCGGCGATTGGCATCACCTCCACGATGGATGCCACGGGATTCTCCACTTTCAGTGCTCTTCCCTTAGCGCCGCTTTTGGGACTGTGCTGGTCTATGCAGCGCATGCCGCGGAGCACTGTGGGCTTCCGTTGGGGCGAGCGGAAGCCCCACTTGCTGGCCGTGCTGTACCCGCTGATGGTGGCCGCGGTCATCCTCGCGGCGGCCGGATTGGCCGGAGCGATAGACGTTTCTCAGACCAATTGGAAGAAAACCGCGCTCAACTTCGTACTGGTTGCTCTTTCAACAATTCTGGTGGCCTGCGTAACGGAGGAGGGCTTTTTTCGGGGGTGGCTATGGGCTTCTCTCGAACGGGCGGGCCTGTCCGCGGGCCACATCCTGATTTTTACCAGCGTGGCCTTTTCGCTTTGGCACTGGTCCGCAGTAATTCTGAAGACAGGTTTCGACCCGCCGCGCGACCAGGTGCCCGTGTTTATGATTAACGCCGCAGCGATGGGCGCGGTATGGGGCATGATGCGTTGGCGGTCTGGATCTGTGATCGTCTCCAGCGTAAGTCATGGCGTGTGGAACGGCATGGCCTACGTCCTGTTCGGGTTCGGAAAAAGAGTAGGCGCGCTGGGCATCAAAAACACCGGGCTGTTCGGACCCGAGGTTGGAGTGCTGGGGCTGGTCCTGAACCTTTTGTTCGCGGCCGCTCTGTGGACCTGGCCTAAACCACAGGATCACAAAACTGCTGGGGGAATGTGATGCGCCTGGCCGCACTGCTTTTTCTTCTTACGGGCATTGCCTCCGCACAATCCGCGCTTCCGCAGCAGATTCGCGCCATCGCTGAGCAGGCCCAGGGCAAAGTCTCGGTGGCTTGTTCCCTGCCCGGCAGTTCCGTGAACTGCGACCTCGAGCCGCATGCCCATCCGCCGATGCAGTCGGTCTTCAAATTGCCGCTGGCGGTGGCGGTGCTGCACGAGGTTGAACAGGGACGCTTTTCGCTGGACCAGCCCATTCGTTTTCTGGCCAGCGACCGGTTTTTTCCGCACGCGTACAGCCCGCTCCAGGAGCAATATCCGGAGGCGGAGGTGGACGTCCCGCTGCGCGAACTGCTGCGCCTGGCGGCATCACTGAGCGACAACGCTGCGGCGGATATTCTGCTGCGCGTCGTCGGTGGTCCGGCCGCGGTGGATGCGTATATCGCCTCGCAGGGCGTGAGCGGATTCCATCTGGAGGATTCCGAGCACAACCTGCACCGCGACCCCACCGCTCAGTACCGCAACTGGTTTGAGCCGGCCGGCGCCGTGGCGCTCTTGCGGCGGCTGAGCGACAATTCCCCGCTCACTCCGCAACACACGCAACTGCTGCTGCAATGGCTGAAGGATTCTCCGGTCGCGGCGCAGCGGCTGAAGGGCAGCCTGCCGGAAGGAACCGTGGTGATGCACAAAAGCGGCAGCTCGGGAACGCGCGACGGAGTGACCGCAGCCACCAACGATATCGGCCTGATCACGCTGCCCGACGGCCGCCGCCTGGCCATCGCCGTGTTTGTTACCGACTCACGCGCGGACGACGCCGCGCGCGATCAGGTAATCGCCCGCATCGTACGCGCAGCCTATGATGCCTGCACCCGATGACGAAGGAGAGGCCATCACCAGATGGTTTCGACTGCGCGGGATTTGCGAATGACACGGTCGGCGGTGACTAACGGAAGACCATGCACCAGCGCGGTGGCGGCGATGATGCGGTCCGCAGGATCGCGAGGAAAAGAGGCAGGCAAGCCGGCCATGCGGGCACAGGCCCGGGCAGTGATGGGAAGGACCGTAAACCTGGACTCGGTTTGCGCCAGGAATTCGTCGAGCGGAACCGTCAGGCTGAACCTTCGCCTGCCGAAGGCGATGGCCAGTTCCGCCAGGGTCATATCGGAGATGGCCAGCGCTTCCTGGCTGCGCTGCGCCGCGCCGATCGCGGCACTGGCGCGCGCAGAAAGTTTGCCCGAACCTTCCGCAAGCCAGAGGACAACATGAGTATCCAGCAGAATCACGCCAGATTGCCCCATTCCTTCAGGCTGAGGATCGGGCCGACTACGTCGCCCTTGATCTTGAGCTTCCCTTTCATGTAGCCATAAATCTCGTCTTTTTGGGAACGGATGGGGACGACTTTGGCCACGGGCTTCCCGCGCTTCGTAATGATGACGGTCTCGCGCTTGGCTTGCACTTCATCCAGCACCGCCAGGCACTTCGCCTTGAACACCGCTGCTGCCATTTTCTTCATCATCGCCTCCCATGTGACCATGGTCATATTACCATAGTCACTTCGAGTCTTGCCGACCCGGCCCTTCGACAGTTCCAGCCTACTGGACACCCGGATAGAACCAGCCCGCCGAGGGAAACGGGGGCGCGGCGGTCTCCGGAAGGCAAGGAGAGCCTGCATCAGCTCAGTCCCCCTGGTGTAGAGTGTCACTCCTTGACTGCGTGCCGGGACCAAGGAAGAGGTCAACATGAAGCTGAAAGAGATTGCGGAACGGCTGGGATGCCCACTGGAGGGCGATGGGAACGTGCCGATCACCGGGGTGGCCGGAATCGAGCAGGCCGGGCCGGGCCGGCTGACGTTTCTCTCCAATCCCAAATACCGCCGGGCGCTGGCCACGACGCGCGCGGCCGCGATTATCGCGGCTCCTTCCGCGGGGCCCATGCCGGTGCCCGCGCTGCGCTCGCAGAATCCCTATCTGGATTTTGCGCGCGCCGTCGAACTGTTCCATCAGCCGCAGCGCTATGCGCCGGGGGTGCACCCCAGCGCGGTAGTCGCGCCCACGGCGCGGCTGGGACCGGGCTGCCATATCGGCCCGTTCTGTTTTGTGGATGACGGCGCTATTTTGGGGTCGAATGCGGTGCTGCACAGCTTTGTCTCCATTTACCGCGGGGCGCGCATCGGCGACGATTTTTTCGCGCATTCCCACGCCGTGGTGCGCGAAGGGTGCACGGTGGGCGACCGCGTGACGCTGCAAAACGGCGCCGTGGTGGGCGCGGACGGATTCGGGTTCGCGCGGCGCGAGGACGGAAGCTGGATGAAAATCCAGCAGACCGGCCCCGCGGTGATCGAAGACGACGTGGAAATCCAGGCCCATGCCTGCGTGGACCGCGCTACCGTGGGCGAAACGCGCATCGGCCGCGGGGCGAAGCTGGACAATCTGGTGCAGGTAGGCCACGCCTCAACGGTCGGAGAGAACAGCTTGCTCTGCGCTCAGGTGGGGCTGGCGGGGACGACGGTGGTGGGCAAAGGCTGCATCCTCGCCGGACAGGCAGGCGCCGCAGGCCATCTGACCATTGGAGACGGCGCGGTGGTGACGGCACAGAGCGGCGTGCCGAATGATGTGCCCGCGGGCGCGCAATACTCGGGCTATCCGGCGATGGAAAGCCGCCAGTGGCGCAAGTGCGTAGCGGCTTTCCTGCGGCTGCCGGAGCTGGTGCGCACCGTTCGCCGGCTGGAAGAACAGCTCGAAAAACCGCGCAGTTGAGGGCTGTAGGGCTCACTCCTTGAGGAGGCGGTTCCTTCGGCTGGCTTCCAACCCCGCCCGGCACGCGTGCGCAGCCTGGAACTACGTGCGGTGAACAGCGCCGGCTCAGAAGAGCGCGGCTTAGTTTCCGAGTTGCCGACAACTCGCCCATAACCTCGTCTTTCGGGATGGTCGGTGATAGGATTCGCCGAGAGAAACCACGAAGGCGATGCGGTCTTGCAAGAGCAGATTCGGCCTATTTACACTGGCATTCCTTCTCGGCTCGGCTTCTGTTCGCGCACAACTTCCCCCGGAGACAACTCAGCCGGCCGTTCCCTGAAAGGATTCCACCAACAAGGCGACGCTGAGTGAGCCGCAACAGCCTGCGCCAACGCCCGCTGCTGGCACGGTGAAGGAAAATCCGAAAGACGGACTCAAGTACGTCTGGATTCCGCCGGGGACGTTCATGATGGGCTGCTCGCCGGGAGACAAGGAATGCTTCGACCGGGAGAAGCCGTCGCACCAAGTAACGATCACCAAGGGGTTCTGGATGGGCCAGACGGAGGTGACCGTGGCGGCCTACCAGCGCTTTGCCGCGGCGACCGGCCAGGAGATGCCCCAGNGTGCCCCCTGGCCTGGGCATCAAATTCGACTGGGCGAATCAGAACATGCCCGTCGTCACTGTAAATTGGGAGGAGGCGCAGGCGTATTGCCAGTGGGCTGGCGGGCGATTACCGACAGAAGCGGAGTGGGAATACGCGGCTCGAGGGGGGAGCACACAGTCGCGCTACGGCAACCTCGATGAGATCGCCTGGTATTCCAAGAACAGCGGCGGTGGGGCAGACGAGGTGGCCCAGAAACAAGCGAACGGGTTTGCGCTCTACGATTCGCTCGGAGACGTTTGGGAATGGGTGAACGACTGGTATGACCCCAACTACTACTGGAGCAGCCCGTCGTCCGATCCTGCAGGGCCTGCGACCGGCCGTCTCCGCTTCCGGACGGATGACGGCTATCCGGAAGCTAGCTTGGTGTCAGGTCAGCGTTCAAATGCTCCGCCGGCTCGATTTCAACGCGAAGCAGCGGAGGGCCAGCGCTACGAGGCAGGCTGTTGCTCCGGCGGCAAAGCGCTGGCGATGGCCGCGTGGATGCGCTCGGCCAGTTCCCTTCGCGTATTGGGAGTGTAGTCCGCCGCCGGCACCGCCGGGTGGAAGACCACGCGCGCTTCGCCCGGACGGATGAAGAAAGCATGGCGCGGGAGCAGGCGCTGCGTGCCGATCACCGAGACCGGCACGATGGGGACGCCGGCTTCGATGGCCAGCAGGAAGCCGCCGCGCTTGAACTCTCTCAGCCGGCCATCGGGGCTGCGCGTGCCCTCCGCAAAAATCACGTAGGAAATTCCCTGGCGCAGGTAGCGCTGCGCCAGGCGCACGCTGGCGCGCGCCGCATTGGGATCGCGGCGATTGACCGGGACAAATTTTCCCAGGCGCATGGCCCAGCCGAGAAATGGCAGGCGGAACAATTCCCGCTTGGTGAACATAGCCACGCGGCGCGGAATGCTCCCGATGACTACCGGCGGGTCCAGATTGCTTACATGGTTACAGACGTAAACGCAGACGCCCGGTGGAATGTGCTCGAGACCTTCGGCGCGCGCGCGCACGCCGGCGATGCGCAGGCCCATCTGCGCGCCGCCTACGCAAACCGGATAGAGCAGGCGGACGGAACCGGTGAGCAGGGCATGAAGGATGAAAGGCGGGCCCGCGAGAATCGCGTAGACCACCAGGAAGAGAGCAGCAGCGAGCGTCCTAACGAGCGCGACCGCGGCCATTTCCCTTCCCTCCCTTTCCCGCCGGCATGGAAAAACGATCGCGCCGACCCTGAGCGGCTCAAGCCGCGCGTGTCCCAAGCGGCGCGCGGCACGGCCCTTCGTGGCTCAGGGCAGGCTAAAGCCGTACCCTGAAGGCTTCTCGGTTCGCGCGGGTGCGCACGTGGCTGGCGCGGGCGCGCACCCTTCCGCAGTCAGGGCAGGCGTGGGCCCCCCTACGGATGGGGGGCGCCGGTCAAAATGCCTTCGCGGATGGCACGTGGCAGCCCCTCGGCGCCGGAATCCGTGATGCGATAGGCGCGCGAGCTGCCCCGGGCGGCACGAAAGGAGATCAGCCGCGTTTCCGCGCCGCGCAGGATGCGCAGGCGGATTTCATCGCCGGGAGCAAGGCGTGCAAGGAACGGACCCAGTCGCGGCGGCGCGGGCGCACCGTTCCATTCCACAATGATGTCGCCCCTGCGCAAGCCCGCGCGCTCGGCCGGTCCTTGCGGCTCGACGGAGGTAACCACGGCGCCCGCCGCATTGGCGCGCGCCGCGGAAAACCCGGCGTCCCCGGGCGCGGCACCCGCTTGCTGGAGGTTGAAGCCCCCTTTGGCCAGGATTTGCGCGAACGGAATCTCCTCGGTCCCGGCCACGTAGCTGCGGAAGAAATCCGAAAAATCGCGCCGCGCCAATTCTCCCGCCAGCGCCTGGATGGCCGCGGAATCATCATAAAACTTGTGCTGCTGGGCGAAGCGCTGATTCATGGCGCGCAGCAGGCTATCCAAGCTCTGGCTGTTTCCGGTGGCCTCGCGCAAGGTGATATCCAGGCAAACTCCGAGCAGTTGTCCTTTGTTGTAGTAGGAAATACTGCTCTCCGGGCGGGCATAGTAGGGGAAGCGATCGAGCCAGGTGGCGATGCTGGAGTCCTCCGCGCTCTCATCGAGCCGCGCCGGGCGCGACTCCAGTTCCGCGATCTGCCCGGCCAGGTCGGCGTAGAACTGCTCGCGCGTCCACAGGCCGGTGCGCACCATGGTGTAGGAGGCAATGGTGCTGGTGACGCCCTCGGCAAACCACAGGGCGTCGGTCGGCTGCTCGCGCGCGTAATCCACGGGCTCCAGACTCTGCGGACGGATGCGCAGCACGTTCCAGGCATGGAAGAGTTCATGGGCCATGGTGGGCGCGGGATCTTCTCCCTGCCCGGCGGCAATGGCCGTGGAGTTGGGATGCTCCATTCCGCCCCCGCCTCCGGTGCCCAAATGGAGGATAAAGAGGTAGCGCGGAAAGGGGGCATCGCCCATCAGCCGGGTCTGGGACTCGACGATGCGCCGCGCGGCATCCTCCAGATGCTTGCGGGACCATAGCGCCGCGGATTCTCCCGTGGGCGGCGCGGCATGCACCACCACACGGATGGGCCGGCCAGCCGCTTGCAGGCTGAAATCCGTAAAGGTGCCGAGCTCAATGGGCGCCTGCGCCAGGTCGTCGTAGCTCGCGGCGATAAAGGAATTGGGCGCCCCGCCGGAATCCAGCGCCGCAGCCATCCGCCAGCCGGCCGGGAGGTCGCGAAATTCGAGGGACACGTCCGCAAGCCGCCGCGAGGGGACGTAGAGCAGCACGGTGGCCGGATTCAAGAAGGCATGTGCTTCGTTGAGCTGCGAACTGAACGGGCCGGGCTCATCCCAGTCAATCGAATACTGCACCACGAGCGTGCCGCCCACATGGCCGGCCAGCCAGGAATGAGGAGTAATCCGGCGCAGCGGAATGGCCACTCCTTCCAGCGTGGCCGCATGCAGGGCCACAATGCGCGACGCAAATTCCCGCACCTGATAGAGGCCGTTCCAAACGGGCATATCCAATTCCGTCTCGTTGTTCGCGTTGGGAATTTCCATGCGCACCCGGAAACGATTCTCCGCGCGGCCGGCGAGAGAGATCGAGTACCGGATGGCCGCTTCCGCACGGAGAGGAAACAGTCCAGCGAGCAGCAGAAAGCAGGTCAGGCGGAAAGCCGGCGAAGTGCGGCTGGGACAGCGTGGAAAGCTGGTCATTTTGCGCGGTCGATCACCGAATCCGCCCGGATTGTACTATGCGGGACCGGATTCCATCCGGCTGTTGCGAAGAATCGCGCAATTCAATGATGCGGCGGGCTACCGCCGGTGCGGACCGTCTCATGGCCGGGGGCAGCCGTGCATGGAAGCGTGTTCCGCGTGCATCCTTCCCTGCCCTGCCAATTTCGCCCGGGGTTACTCGAGAACATCGGGCAGGTGGGCCAGGCAGCGCATGCGGCAGGCAATCTGGCCAGCCGGAAGGAGCGAACAATCCACCACACACCAAGGCGTGTATTGGCCATCGGTGGCCTTCCACCTGGCAACCGTGATCTCGGCCCGGGCCTCCAGAGTGGGGCAATGCAGTTGGAGCGAACGCTCGAGGCAGGAACCGGCAAGGCTGAACGACGCGGTTGGCTTCAGCATAATCACCTCCCGCGGAAATCTCGTGCTGTTCCAGTCGCATCCTGCTCCCGGGAGAAACCAGAGTCAAGCAAATCACGCGGCGCGCAGCCGCGGCAGGCGGTGAACGCGTTGAAACGGGGAGCCGGGCGGACATATCCCGTCTGCATTGCACCTGTCGCGCCCGCGTGTTGTGCAGCCGGCTTGTCGCTCTCCGGGCGTGACACGGGTCACCTCCCACTGTGACTGGAGTCCTAACACGGGGACGGCGGTCACGAGAGCATGCCAGCAGGAGGGAAGAGATGGTTCCCATGCCACTTCCTTCCTTGAGCGAGGACACGTTCCTCGGGCTCGAGTTAGGTCACTACCGGATTGTCGAAAGAATCGGCAGCGGGGGCATGGGTGTTGTTTACCGGGCGCACGACGAGCACCTGGATCGCGAAGTGGCCGTCAAGGTGCTCCGCCCCGGAATTCTTGCCGATGAAACTGCCCGCAAGCACTTCGGCAACGAAGCTCTGGCCCTTTCCAAGCTGAATCATCCCAACGTCGCGGCCATTTACGATTTCGATACACACGAGGACACGACCTTTCTAGTGATGGAGTACATCCCAGGGGTTCCCCTGAACGAGAAACTGCTTGCTGGAGCGCTGCCGGAGAAAGAAGTTCTGCGCCTGGGAATGCAAATTGCGGACGGCCTCGCTGCCGCCCAGGAACACGGCGTGGTGCATTGCGACCTGAAGCCCGGGAATCTCCGGCTCACCAACGACGGAGTGCTGAAGATTCTGGACTTTGGCCTGGCTAAGCTGCGGCAGACTGTGACGGACAGCGATGCGACGGGGGAAGTCCTCGAACGATGGTCGATTACGGGAACACTGGCCTACATGGCGCCCGAGCAGGTTTCGGGGGAGGAGGTTGACGCGCGGACGGACATCCATGCTGCGGGACTGGCGCTGTATGAAATGGCCACGGGACAACGTGCGTTTGGCGAGGAGGAAATCTCCCAACTAGTCGGCGCCATTTTGCAGCGGCGGCCAACACCCCCCAGTACCCTCAATCCCAAGCTCTCAGCGGAACTCGTGCGGATCATCGGGAAGTGCTTGGAGAAGGACCCGGAAAACCGCTACCAATCCGCGAAGGAACTCGCCATTGATCTGCGACGGAGGCAGAGTGAACTGAGCGTTTTTGGAGCGTCACAGGCGGAAGCCGTCCGGAACGCGAGCCGGTTCTCCTGGAAAACGGGCGCGCTGGCGGTCGCCATTGTGCTTGGCTGGCTCGCAGGATCGTTGGTTCACCGGTCAGCGCCGAGCGCGCCGTACTACCGGATCCTGCCGATTGCCGTGGATGCGGCTGCGGCAACCACTCCCGCATGGTCACCGGACGGGAAAACACTGGCCTACTCTCAGGAGGCCGGCGGGTACTATCAGATTTTCATCAGACGTCTGGACCAGCATTCCGAGAACGCGGCACAACTGACAGCGGTCCCCCGCGATTGCTTGTTTCCGTTCTGGCATCCCTCGGGAGATCGCGTCTATTTCCTGAGCGAGCATGCACTCTGGTCCATTGGGGCGGCTGGCGGTCAGCCGGAGAAGCTGATTGCGGACGTGTTCGCGGCGACGATTTCGCCGGACGGCAAGACGATTTTGTTCAGCCGCGTCGACAAGAACACTGAAATTTTATGGACGGCGGCGGCGGACGGAAGCGACGCCACTCAAGCCTTCAGCTTGCCTTCGGAGTGCGCTTGCCCAGACTCCATCCATTTCTCCCCGGACGGGCAGGCGGTCAGCATTACCGGCTATGGCCGCAGCGTCCCCGGCCTGATCCGCCTTCCCTTCCAGAAAGAGCGCACGCAGGTCGAGCCGGTTGATTTTCATGTTCCCGCCGACACGTTTATCCAAGGGCTCGCCTGGCTGCCGGACAACCGGCACGTGGTGGTCGGTATGGTCTCCCGGTATTCCTCATTCACCCTGGGGCTTGGCGATACGCGATCGGGGAGCCTGGAACCCTTTCCAGCATCGGAACTGCTCCAGGTGCACCCGGCAGTTTCGCCGGACGGCTCGCGAATCGCCTACAGCACGATGGCTTTGAACTGGGACATTCTTGAAGTGAATCTGGAGAAGCGCACGGTCGCACCGCTGGTGGCCAGTGCCCGATACGACGGCTGGCCGGCCTGGACGCCTTCGGGCGATTACCTGGTATTCGCCACCAACCGAACCGGCCGTCCGGAGATCTGGTGGAAGAACATGCGTGAAGGTTGGGAGCGTCCCCTGGTGACCCCGGATGACTTTGACGACAAGTCGACGCGTCTGCTGGTCGCGCCCGCGGTCTCTCCCGATGGCCGTTTCATTGCGTACCAGCGGTGGGGCGCGTCAAGCACCCAGATTTTCATGTCCCCTGTCTCCGGTGGAAAACCGGTGGCACTGGGTCCGGACGATCCGGCCCGGAAAGACAATCCGGCATGGTCGCCGGACGGCAACTGGGTTGCCTTTGCCTCCAAAGGTGAACTGAGGAGGATACGGCCGGGTGGCCGCGGGCCGGCCATCCGCATGCGGGATGACTCCATTGCCGGGTCGGGATCTTACGTACATTGGTCCCGAACAGGCCAGATCGTCTATTACTCGAAGGGCGGTTTGGCCGTTACCGACGATACCGGGACGTCCGTTCACGTGGTTGATCGGGAACCGCTGCTGGCATGGGATTGGTCGCCCGACGGCACTGTGGTCTACGCCATTCGTGATGTACCCGTCCGCCACATCGAACTAATTGCCATCGATCTGAAATCAGGGAAGGCCAGGAGGTTGATGGACCTGGGGAGAAAACCCGTGTCGCCGGAGCCGATAAGCTATCCCGGTACCATCGGGTCGCTCGCCATCTCACCAGACGGCAAGCGCGCAGTGTTTGCCTACCTGCAGCCGGACTCTCACATCTGGATGATGGAGAAGGTAAGGAAACGTCCGTAAGATTAGCGATGCCGGCCATGTTCCTCATGCCGGCACTACGCACAAACGGCCCATCTTTTCCGGCCTGGGCGAATCCGGCGCCGCCGTCGTACCCGGCAACATCAGTTAGTTGGGGGGCGTGATCGTCGGTGGAAGCCTTTCATCGTGCGACTCGGGCAGAGAGCGCGACTGCCTCCGGGCGCTCTCGACCCTTATTCGTGGTTTGTAGCGGCGGTGCGAAGGACTGCCAGCCTGAAATTGTTTGAGCTGTCTTTTCGAGAGCGTTCCGGCGGTCAGAGTTCGAAGCGGGTGAGTTCCTGGAACTGGCGCGCGCGGGCGCGGATTTCTTTGCGCGTGAGCCTGCGCAGCCGCTCGAGACCGAATTTCTCCACCGCGAAGCTGCCCATCACCGAGCCGTAAATCATGGCGCGGCGCAACGCCACTTCATCCAGCCTTGCTGAAGCGGCGAGGACGCCCAGAAATCCTCCGGCGAAGCTGTCGCCCGCTCCGGTGGGATCGAAGACCCGGCGCAACGGCATCCCCGGAACGGAGAAGACGCGGCGGCCGCGCACCAGGATGGCGCCGTGCTCCCCACGTTTAATCACCACCACCCGCGGACCCATGGCATGGATGCGCTCGGCGGCATCGAGCAAATTGTGGCGCCCGCTCAATTGCCGCGCCTCGGCATCATTAATCAGCAGCACGTGTACCCGGCGCAATACCGCGCGCAGTTCCGCAAGCGCTCCCTCGATCCAATAATTCATGGTGTCCAGGGCCACCAGGCGCGGCTTGCGCCGCATCTGGCGCAGCACGCCGTGCTGCACCTTGGGCTGGAGGTTGGAGAGAAAGACAAAGGGGGAGTCGCGGTAGTGCTCGGGGAGTTTGGGGTCGAATTCGGCGAGCACGTTGAGTTGCGTGTCCAGGGTCACCCGGTCGTTCATGTCCGCGGTGTACCGCCCGGACCAGAAAAAGGAGCGGCCGGGGGCGCGCTCCAGCCCCCCGGTGTCAATGGGCCGGCCGCGAAACACCGCGTGTTCCCGGTGGGTGAAGTCTTCGCCCACCACGGAGACCAGGCGCACGGGCGCGAAATAGCTGGCGGCCACGGCGGAGTAAGTGGCCGCGCCTCCCAGCATGCGGCCCACCTTGCCGTGGGGAGTTTCCACCGCGTCAAACGCCACCGTGCCGACTATCAAGAGAGACATGGGCTTTCCTCAGTGTACAGGATGCCGGAGCGCAGATTGCGTGTGACCGCATAAAGCGCACAGGCTGACCCGATCCCGAAGCTTCGGGATTCGGGACCGTGCTACCGGTCCAGATACTTTCCGACGATGGCCGCCAGCTTGCGGCGGAGGGCAGCGGGGATCCCCTTCGGGTCCGTGAGCACCGCGTGCGCCAGCGCCTGGCCGCAGCGGCAGGCGCGCTCCTGCGGTACCGAGCGCACGGCGCGCCGCAGCACGTTGTGCGCGTTCTCCGTGTTCTGGTGGAGCACGGCGAGAATCTGCGCGCCGGTGACCGCGTCATGCCCCGGATGCCAGCAATCATAATCCGTGATCATGGCGATGGTGGCGTAGCAAATCTCCGCTTCGCGTGCCAGCCGGGCCTCGGTCAGATTGGTCATGCCGATCACGTCAAAGCGGAGCTGGCGGTAAACGTGCGATTCCGCGAGCGTGGAAAATTGCGGGCCTTCCATGCACACATAAGTGCCGCCGCGATGCACGGCCACTTTCTCCGCCTCGCTGGCCTCCGCGAGGACGGCGGAAAGCTGGCCGCAGGTGGGCTTGTCGAAGGAGATGTGCGCCGCCAGGCCCTGGCCAAAGAACGTATCCGCGCGGTGCCGCGTGCGGTCAAAGAACTGGTCGGGGATCAGAAACATTCCCGGAGGCAAATCTTCGCGCAGGGAGCCCACGGCGCTGGCGGAGAGAATGCGCTCCACGCCCAGGAGCTTCATGCCATAGATATTGGCGCGAAAGTTGATCTCCGAGGGCAGCAGGCGATGGCCGCGCCCGTGGCGGGCCAGAAAGGCCACGCGCCGGCCTTCCAGCGTGCCGAGCACGAAGGCATCCGAGGGCGCGCCGAAGGGCGTACGCAAGCGTACCTCGCGCGTCTCCGTCAGCCCGCGCATGGCATAGAGCCCGCTGCCGCCAAAAATGCCGATGCGCACGGGTTCTCGTGTGCCGCCGGCTGCTCTTCTCGCTCGATAGGTCATCGGATCCCTTCTCCCCGCAAGAGAGAGTGAGCACAGACCGGAAAGTCCGCCCCAAGCTCACTCGAATGCGGCCGGCTCCCATACGAACTTTCCGTCCTTGTGGCGCACATAGCCGCAGGGCGTTTCCGCGTCGTGGCACAGAACGCACAGCCAGCCTCCGCGCTCCGCCTCCGCCAGCCACTTTTTCTTATTCTCCATGGTCTGNCACCGGGTAGAGATCGAAGGACATCACCCAGTGCGTGGCCAAGTGGTGATGCGTGGGCACCAGGTCCACGGGGAGAAAAATGGTGCGCCCGCCGCCATCCAGACGCACGCACTGCATGTCGCGATTGTGGCCCGGCACGCGGAGCAGGCGGATGCCCGGGGCCACCTCCGCATCGCTTTCCAGCAGCCACCACTGGCCCGATTCTTCGATGGCCGTCCAGTTCTCCGCCATGTAGCTGCCGCGGTCGCGTTCGGTGGGATGCTTGGCCCACTCCAGTTCGCCGCGCTGCACGGTGTAGCGCGCATTGGGAAACGTGGGGACGAGCTTTTCCGCCACGCGGCGCGTGTTCCACCCGCAATGATCGAAGTGCAGATGGGTGTTCACCACCAGCGAGACGTCTTCCGGGCGGACGCCGTGCGCGGCCAGGTGATCCAGCAGGCGGGGCGGGCGGCCAAATCCAAAGATGTCGTTCTTCTTGGCGTCCAGTTTGTCGCCTGCGCCCGCTTCAATCAGCACCCATTTCCCATCCGTGCGCACCAACAGGCAATTCATGGTTAGCGCGATGCGGTTGCGCACGTCCGCCGCCACCTGCCGTTCCCACAGCGGCTTGGGAATCACGCCGAACATGGCCCCGCCGTCCAAAAGGAAGGGCCCATCGTTCAGAAGGTAGACTTCCAACCCGCCTAGTCTCATGTGAATCTCACCGCGGCGTGCGCCGGCTGAAAGCCCGTGCCACGCGGAATTCCCTCCCGCTCCGCTTCATTTGAGCCCCGCGCGCGCCAGGATTTCACCGACCACGGAATAGGGATCGCGCCGCCGCGCGGCGATTTCCGCAGCCAGCTCCTGAAGCCCCTTTTCCCCGAGGCCGCGCCCCACCACGCGATCGAGAAGCCGCGCTTCCAGCAGATCCAGGAGCCGCTGCTTCCAGTTGGCCGTTTTGCGCGCCTGCAACTGCCCGGAGCGCTCGACGTGCCGGCGGAATTCCTGGATGGCTGCGCCCAATTCCCGGATTCCCTTGTTTTCCGTGGCGATCGTTCGCACCACGGGAGGGCGCCAGCCGCCGCGTTCCGGCGCGAGCGAGAGCATGGCCTTCAACTGCTGCTCAAAGCGGTCGGTGCCTTCGCGATCCGCTTTGTTCAGCACAAAAATGTCCGCAATCTCCATGATGCCGGCTTTGATGGCCTGCACTTCGTCGCCTAATCCGGGCACCAGCACCACGAGGGTGCAGTCTGCCAGGCCGACGATGTCCACTTCGTCCTGGCCCACGCCCACGGTTTCAATCAGCAGGCGGCGCTTGCCGGCCGCGTCCATGACGAGCGCCGCATCGGCGGTGGTGCGCGCCAGGCCTCCGAGAAATCCCCGGGTGGCCATGGAACGGATGAAGATGCCGTCGTCCGTGGCGTGGTCCTGCATGCGGATACGGTCGCCCAGAATCGCACCGCCCGTGTAGGGACTGGAAGGATCCACGGCAATGATCCCCACCGTCTCGCCTTCCTTGCGAAACTGCGCGGCCAACCGGTCGACCAGCGTGCTCTTGCCGGTTCCCGGAGCGCCGGTGATGCCTGCCACGTGCGCCTGCCCGGTGTGCGGGAAGAGCGCCTGCAGAAGCGGTTCCGCCTCAGGAGCGCCGTTTTCGACCGCGGAGATGGCCCGCGAGAGCGCACGGACTTCGCCCGCGCGCACCCTGTCGGCCCAGGTTGGAGATTCTGTCGCCATAGGCGCCCAGTGGGACAGACTGGCTATCACTTGCCGAGCAGTTGCCGCGCAATCACCAGGCGCTGAATCTCGCTGGTCCCTTCGCCGATGGTGCAAAGCTTCGCGTCGCGGTAATACTTCTCCGCAGGATAGTCCTTTGTGTAGCCGTAGCCGCCGAACACCTGCACGCCATCGTTGGCCACGCGGACGGCCACTTCGGAAGCGAACAGCTTGGCCATGGCTGATTCTTTGGTATGCCGCGCGTCACCGTGGTCGGCCATCCACGCCGCGCGGTAAGTGAGCGCACGCGCGGCCTCCACCTCCGTGGCCATATCCGCCAGCTTGAACTGAATGCCCTGGAACTCGCCGATGGCTTTGCCAAACTGTTTGCGCTGGCGCGCGTATTTGGTGGCCGCGGAAAGCGCCCCCTGGGCGATGCCCACACCCAGCGCGGCAATGGAGATACGCCCGCCGTCGAGAATCTGCAGGCTGTTGATGAAGCCCTTGCCTTCTTCACCAAGCAGATGTTCCGCGGACAAAGCGCAGTCGCTAAACAGCACTTCGGAGGTTTCGCTGGCGCGCATGCCCAGTTTGTTTTCCTTCTTGCCGGGCCGAAAGCCCGGAGTTCCCTGCTCCACGGCAAACGCGGAGATGCCGTGCGCGCCCTTGGCCGGGTCCGTCACCGCCATGGCCACGCACACTCCAGCGGAGTGGCCGTTGGTGGTGAACGTTTTCGCGCCATTCAGCACCCAGCCCCGCTCGCGCCGTTCGGCGCGCGTTCGCGTGCCTCCGGCATCGGAACCGGCGCCGGGCTCGGTGAGCGACCAGGCGCCGAGCATTTNTGCCGGCTGTAAGGCGTGGCAGGTACTTCTGCCGCTGGGCTTCGGTCCCGAATTTGTAAATGTGGTTCGAGCACAGCGAATTGTGGGCGGCCACGGAGAGGGCGATGGAGGCATCCACGGCCGCGAGTTCCTCGATGACGATGACGTATTCGACGTAGCCCAGCCCGGCCCCGCCGTAGTTCTCCGGGAAAATCACTCCCAGCAGCCCCAGTTCGCCCAGTTTGGGGACCAGCTCCGCGGGAAAATGCGCCGCCTCGTCCCACTCCATTACGTGCGGGGCGATTTCGCCGGCCGCGAATTCCCGCACAGTCTTCCGCAAGTGCTGCTGTTCATCGCTGAAGGAAAAATCCACGCACCGCTCCTTCTCCCGGCAGGCACATGCTGGATGATCGCAAACAGGCATTTATACCATACGGCAGCCCGGCCCACGGGGCCCGGCGCGGCTGCGAACGGGCCCGGGGCTGGAAGGACCCGGGCTACAGCACGGCGCGCATGGCGGCGAGGGCGCGGTCGATGCTCACGGGGTATACGTCGTAATGCGTCACCATGCGCGCGGTCTGCGGGCCGAAGGCGGAGGCCAGCACGCCATGCGCACGGAGCGCGTCGCACACTTCCTGCGCCGTCTTTCCCGGAGCAAGGTCGAACATCACGATGTTGGTGCGCACGGTGGCGGGATCCAGCAGCACGCCGGGGATGGCGGCCAGGCCTTTCGCCAGGCGTTGCGCGAGATCGTGGTCCCGCGCCAGCCCTTTTGGCGATTCCTCGAGCGCCACCAGCCCGGCCGCGGCCAGCACGCCCACCTGGCGCATGCCGCCGCCCAGGATTTTGCGTTTGCGCCGCGCCTGGGCGATGAACTCGCGCGCGCCGAGCAGCATTGAGCCCACCGGGGCGCCCAGGCCCTTCGAGAGACAGAACATGATGGAATCCACGGGCGCGGTGATCTCCGCGACGGTTTTGCCCAGCGCCACTGCGGCGTTGAAGATGCGCGCGCCATCCAGGTGCACGCGCAGACCCAGGGCGTGGGCGCGCGTGCAGATGTCCGCGATGGTTTCCGGAGGATAAATCGTGCCGCCACCGAAATTGTGCGTGCATTCCAGCTCGATCAGGCCGGTCTTGTTGATGTAACCGCCGCCGGGCTGGATGGCGGGAGCAATCAGGTCCCAGCGCAGGATGCCGTCCGGCGTGGGAATGGTGTGCGGCATCACGCCGGCAACGGCGGACATGGAGCCCATCTCGTGCACGCAGGTGTGCGCGCGGGCGTCGCAAATCACCTCCTGGCCGCGCTCGGTCCAGCACCAGGTGGCCAGCAGATTGCCCATCGAGCCGGTGGGGACAAAGAGCGCGGCCTCCCGGCGGAAGATTTCCGCGGCGCGCGCTTCCAGGCGATTGACGGTAGGGTCTTCGCCGTAAACGTCGTCGCCCACTTCCGCCTCCGCCATGGCCCGGCGCATGGCGGGAGTGGGGCGGGTGACCGTGTCGCTGCGAAGATCGATGAATGTATCCATGTCCGGAGGGCGCAGCAATCCCGTCCCGAAGCTTCGGGTTTCGGGAGCGCCCCTACAACAACAACTCGGCCATTACTTCGTTTGAGACGGCGAGGCGCGCCGGAAGCAGCCGCAGGCGATCACCCTCCAGAGCCACGGCGCCCGCCTCGATCAGCCGCGGCACTTTAGCACGCAGATTGATCCCGTACTCGGATTCGATGCGCGCCAGGTCAATGCCCTCCAGCAGCCGCAATCCCAGAAAGACTTCTTCTTCGAGCGCCATGTGCCGCGAGATTACCTGGCGCTGCTCGACGGGCAGGTGCCCGTTCAAGACCGCCTCGACATAAGCTTCCGGGTCGTGACAGTTGGCCCAGCGCTCCAGGCCGTTAAAGGAGTGGGCGCCGGATCCGAAACCGTAGAAGGATGCGCGCTGCCAGTACTTCGAGTTGTGCAGGGCGCGATGGCCCGGCTGGGCCCAATTGGAGATCTCGTAGTGCTCGTAGCCGGCGCCCGCCAGCCACGCGCAGGCTTCTGCGAACCAGTCCGCCTGGGCCTCTTCTTCCGGCACCTGTGCAGCGCCATATTTCGCGCCGCCGGCCAGTACTTCCCTGCCCAGGCGGCTGTCTTCGTCCGCATCGAACATATAGATGGAAATATGGCTGGGAGCGAGCGCCAGAAGCTGGTCCACGGACTGCTGCCAGGATGCGGCGGTCTGCCCGGCCAGTCCGAGAATCAGGTCCAAGTTGACGGCGGGGATCCCTGCTGCTCGGAGCGCCTCCGCGGCCCGCGGGATATCTGCGGCGCGGTGCCGGCGGCCGGAGGCGCGCAGTTCCGCATCGGAGAAAGATTGCGCTCCCAGGCTGACGCGGCCGATACCGGCGGCACGCCATGCGGAGGCTTTTTCCGGGGTGACGNGACGGTTTCGGGATCGGCTTCCAGCGTCACTTCGCGCCAGATGCGCCGCATGGGAAATCTCTCGCGCACCGCTTCGAGAATGCGCGCGACTTCTTCCGCGGGCAACAGGCTGGGAGTGCCGCCGCCGAGATAGATGGTGTCCGGAGCCGACCCCCGCGGAAACGCCAGCAAGTGCGCGGCCAGCAGTGCTTCGTGCTCGCGAATCTCGCGGCACACCGCGTCCACGTAGGGCGCCATCAGCTCGCGCGGAAAGACGCCGCTAGCGAAGTGGCAATAGGTGCACTTGGACCGGCAAAAGGGCACCTGAATGTAAATTCCTGGCGGCATGCACAGGCTAGTTTAACGGACTCCAGTGGGCGGGGTTCCCTTTATTTGCTATTCGCCACTGACCCCGGAGGTTTCGCGGCACTGTTCACAGAGGCCATGATTATCGACCTTCATTTTCCCGAAATGCCTTTCAAGGTGAGCGCGGCCAAAGAATCTCTCGGGCGCATTATGACGGTATCCCCATCGACGGCAGCCTAAACACTGAACCATCCACCTTGCGGTGAGCGGGTGTTGCAGGTGCCACAGCGGGTCCGCTGCTTGAAGCTTGCGTCGACGCCCATGGATAGCCCGGCTCATGCCGCTTCCAACCTCAAGTATAGCTTTAAGTATCCTGGCTTCCCCGTTTGTCAGCTCTGAACCATCACGACTTGGCGCGCCTGCCCTTCGATTTTTTCTCTTCGATCACGGCTTGCGCGGCGGCGAGGCGGGCGATGGGAACCATGAAGGGCGAGGCGCTGACGTAATCCATGCCCACGCGGTGGCAAAATTTGACGCTTTCCGGCTCGCCGCCGTGCTCGCCGCAGATGCCCACTTCCAGCTTGGGCCGGACCTTGCGTCCGAGATGGATGCCCATCTCGACGAGTTTGCCCACGCCGTGGATGTCCAGCACCTGGAAGGGATCGCTCTTGAAGATGCCGGCCTTCTTTTCGTCCACATAGTCCGGCAGAAAGCGCCCGGCATCGTCGCGCGAAAGGCCCATGGTGGTCTGGGTCAGGTCGTTGGTGCCGAAGGAGAAGAACTCGGCCACTTCCGCGATTTCGTCCGCGAGCAGGGCGGCGCGCGGCAGCTCGATCATGGTGCCCACCAGATAGTGCAGCTTCACTTTTTCCTTCTTGATGATTTCATCGGCCACGCGCCGGGTGGCCTGTTCGAGGATGCGCATCTCCTTTTTGTCCTGCGTCAGAGGATGCATGATTTCCGGATGCACTTTGATGCCCTCACGCTGGCAGGCGATGGCCGCTTCAATGATCGCCCGCACCTGCATCTCGAGGATTTCCGGATAGGTGATGGCCAGGCGGCAGCCGCGATGGCCGAGCATGGGGTTGGCCTCGTGGAGCTGGGCCACGCGGCGCGCAATGGCGTCCGCGCTGACGCCGAGATCGCGCGCCAGTTCTTCCTGCTTGGCGCGGTCGTGCGGAACAAACTCGTGCAGCGGCGGGTCCACCAGGCGGATGACCACCGGCAGGCCCTCCATGGCCTTGAAGATGCCGATGAAGTCCGCGCGCTGGAACGGCAGCAGCTTGGCCAGGGCGCGGCGACGGTGCTCGGTGTCCTCGGCAATAATCATTTCCTGGATGGCGCGCTGGCGCTCGATGCTCTTCTCCGGGTGCTCGAAGTCCTTGAAGAACATGTGCTCCGTGCGGACCAGTCCGATACCCTCGGCGCCCATCTCGCGGGATTTGCGCGCGTCGTGCGGGGTATCGGCATTGGCGCGGACGCCGATCTTGCGGATCTTGTCGCACCAACTGAGCAGGGTCTCATAGGCCTGGGGAAGCTGCGGGGTGGTGAGTTTAAGTTGTCCTTGATATACGGCGCCCTCGTTGCCGTCGAGGGTGATCCAGTCGCCCTGGCGGACCACGCGGCCGTTGGCGTGAAATAGCTTCTGGCTGTAATCGATATCGAGTGTTTCGCAACCCACCACGCAGCACTTGCCCCAACCGCGGGCGACCACGGCGGCGTGACTGGTCTTGCCTCCGGTGGCGGTGAGGATGCCCTGGGCCACAGCCATGCCGCCCACGTCCTCCGGGCTGGTTTCCCGCCGGACGAGAATCACCTTGGCGCCGCCTTCGGCCAGCTTTTCCGCTTCTTGCGCGGAGAAGACGGCCTGGCCCAGAGCCGCGCCGGGCACGGCATTCACGCCGGTGGCCAGGCGCGCCTTGGCGAGGTCGGTGCGCGGCACGTCCGGATCGAGGACGGGATAGAAGAGCCGCTCGACGTCTTCGCCCTTGATGCGCTCGATGGCTTCTTCCTTGCTGATCAGGCCTTCCTTGACCATGTCCACGGCGATGCGGAAGGTGGCCGCGGGAGTGCGCTTGCCGGTGCGCGTCTGCAGGATGTAAAGCTTGCCTTCCTCGACGGTGAATTCAATGTCCTGCATATCGCGGTAATGCTTTTCCAGAATCTGGCGGACACGCTCGAGTTGCCCGTAGAGTCTGGGCATGCGCTTGCGCATCTCGTCCAAATGCATCACGGCGCGGATGCCCGCCACCACGTCCTCGCCCTGCGCGTTCAGCAGGAAATCTCCGAAGAAGGTCTTTTCGCCGGTCGAGGGGTCGCGGGTAAAGCAGACGCCGGTGCCCGAGTCATCGCCCTTGTTGCCGAAGACCATCTGGACGACGTTGACCGCGGTGCCCAGCAGGCCGGTGATCTTCTCGACGCGGCGATAGGTGACCGCCTTTTCCGCCATCCAGGAGCCGAAGACGGCGCCGATGGCGCCCCACATCTGCTCTATCGGGTCCTGCGGAAAATCCTTTCCGGTGCGCTCGCGGAAGAATTGCTTGTAGGCGGCGACCAATTCTTTCCAGCCATCGGCGGTCACGTCCGTATCCTGCGCGGAGCCGTGGCGTTTGCGCATCTCGCGGAGCCGGGCTTCGAGCTCTTCCTTCGGGAGGCCGATCACCACCGTGGAGTACATTTGCACGAAGCGGCGGTAGGCGTCATAGGCGAAGCGCTCATTGCGGGTGCGGGCGGCCAGGCCTTCCACGGAGCGGTCGTTGAGGCCGAGGTTCAGGATGGTTTCCATCATCCCGGGCATGGAGCGCGCGGAGCCGGAACGCACGCTGACCAGCAAGGGATCGGCGGCATCGCCCAGCTTCTTGCCGGTAGCGCGCTCGAGGCGCGCCAGATGCTGCGCGACTTCTTTTTCCAGCCCGCGCGGATAACTTTCTCCGTGCTCGAAGAAATAGTTGCAGGCCTCGGTGGTAATGGTGAAACCGGCAGGCACGGGCAAGCCGATGCGGGTCATTTCATGCAGCCCAGCGCCCTTTCCGCCCAGCAGGTCCTTTTGATCGCCCCGGCCTTCTGCTTTTCCCGCTCCGAAGAAGTAGACGTATTTCATATGACCTCACAATGGCAGTGATTCGCGGGGAGTGGCCCGCGACCCGCAAAGAGAATTCCGGGAATTTTCCGGCGCGCTCGCGAAATTGTCGGCGCGCCGACAGATTGTACCGCAGACGGCGCGTGCCGTGCTTGCCGCGGGACGAAAAAATGTTTCGCGCGGCGGCACAGGCTGCCGGCTCGTGCTGCCGGACGCTGCGACACGCGATGGCCGAGTCAACGCCACTGGCTCTGCACACTTCGCGGCGGCACAGACTGAAAGCCTGTGCTACTTGAAAGCTCCTGCCGCTCGCGGCAAGCGTGTTCGAGCATTCCTTTAGGCCTTCTTTCCTGCGGTGGCCGCGGTCGCGATCTCGGAAAAATCCGCGATGATCGAGAATTCGAGAAGCAGGTTCCGCAAGAGCGCCAGGCGGTTGGCGCGCACCGCGCGGTCTTCCGCCATCACCAGCACCTTATCGAAGAACAGATCCACGACGGGACGCAGGGCAGCGATGCGCTCGAGGGCCTGCTCGTATTTCCGCCCCAGCTTGAGCCGGGTGACTTCGGCGACCGCGGCTTCCGCCGCCAGGTGCAGCGCGCGCTCTTCTTCCGCCGCGAACCTGGCCGGATCCGGCGCTTCCGGAATGGCCTCCTCGGACGCGGACTTTTCCAGGATGTTGCGGATGCGCTTGAAGGCGGCTGCCAGCGGCGGAAAATTCTCCGTCCGGCGGATGCGGCGCAAGGCCTCGATGCGCTCGCCGAGGTCCACCAGATCGTCCCAGCCGGGGGTCATGGCCGCCTTCACCTCGTCCGCGGCGTAGCCGCGCCGCTGCTGGAAGTAGAACCGCGCGCGCTCGGCTACGAATTCACAGATCCGGGCATCGAGGTCCGCGGAGCGCGTGATATCCGGATTGTGAACCGCCAGCATGGCCGAGGCGGCTTCCACCGCCCTCAGGATGGATATCGGCAGGCGGCGCTCGATGATGATGCGCGCCACACCGGCGGCCGCGCGGCGCAGCGCGAAGGGATCGCTGGAACCGGAGGGAATTTTCCCGACGGCAAAGCAGCCGGCCAGGGCGTCCAGCTTATCCGCCAGCGCCACCACGCAGCCGGTCAGATTGCGCGGCAGCGCGTCTTCCAGGCCGTCGGGACGATAGTGATCGTAAATGGCCAGAGCCACTTCTTCCGGTTCTTTCTGCGCGCGGGCATAGAGACCGCCCACGATGCCCTGGAGCTCGGGGAACTCGCGGACCATTTCGGTGACCAGGTCGCATTTGGCAAGCTCCGCGGCGCGGTCCACCACTTCCGAATGCAGCTCGATGGAAACGCGGTCGAGCGGCACACCCTTTGCGGCGTGCTGCTGCGCCTGGCTGAGCGCCGGCACGAGGTCCAGGGCGAGCGCGCGGGCGATGCCGCGCATGCGTTCGACTTTGCGGGCGTAGCTGCCGAGGGAGGCTTCGTAGGTGACGGCTTTCAGCCTGGGCAGATTGTCGGCCAGCCGACATTTCACCTGGTCCGAGGCCCAGAAGAAACGCGCATCGGCAAATCGCGCGCGCAGCACGCGCTCGTGGCCTGCGCGCATGCGCCCGCGGCGGTCGCGATCCGAATTGATCACCGCCAGGAAGTGCGGAGCCAGTTCCCTGCCGCGCGTCTCCACGGCAAAATATTTCTGGTGGTCGCGCATCACGGTGATCAGGATTTCCTGCGGCAATTCGAGAAACGCGGCATCGAACCCGCCGGGGATGACCGAAGGAAACTCGTTCAGATAGGCCACCTTTTCAAGAAGTTCTTCATCGGGATGCAAGCGCAGGGCGTGGGCGGCGGCCAGAGCTTCGAGTTCCGTGCGAATTTTCTCCCGCCGTTCCGCGGGATCCACAAGAACAAAATTCCTGCGCAGCTTGGCGCGGTAATCCGCGGCGTTCTTTACCGTGATACCCCGCTTGCCCAGAAAGCGGTGGCCATCGGTGCGGGCCCCGCTGCGCGTGGCCGCAAATTCAAACGGGACCACGCGGCCGGCGAATATCGCCAGAACCCAGCGCACCCGGCGAATGAAGCGCGGATTGCCTTCCGCGGGCCAGCGCATGGTCCGCGGCCAGGCAATCTCGCCGAGCGCGCGCGGGGCAATCTCGCCCAGCACATCCCGGGCGGGGCGCCCGCGGGTGACTTGCCGCGCAGCCACAAACTCCCCCTTGGGCAGTTTGACCACGAACAGGTCCGCGACGCGCACTCCCTTGCTGGCTGCAAAACCCTCCGCGGCGCGCGTCGGCTTGCCTTCCGCATCGAAGGCGGAGGCCCTGGAGGGGCCCGTCAATTCGCGAACCACGTCTTCCTGCTTCTGCGGCAAGTTTCGCACCACCACCGCGAGCCGCCGCGGCCCGCCAAAGGCTTCGACGGATATCCCTTCCGCAAGCGCTGCCTCTCTCAGTTGTTTCTCAAGTGACGCTTTTAGTTGTTCGCAAGCCGGGGCAATCAGGTCCGCAGGAATTTCTTCGCATCCCACTTCGAGCAGGAATTCCGCGCGCCCGGTGCCGGCTGCCGCTGCTCGCGCCCGGGCGCGAGCAGCCGTGCGCTTTCCGCGCTTCATCCGGGTGCTCATGCCGAAGCTCCTGCGCGGATGCGGTTCTGCTCCGTGTAATCCGCCGCCACCCGGCAGGCCAGTTGGCGCACCCGGCCGATGAGCGCGGCGCGCTCGGTCACGGAGATAACGCCGCGCGAGTCCAGTTGGTTGAACAGGTGGGAGCACTTCAGGCAGAGGTCGTACGCCGCCAGGATGGGGAACCGAGGACGTTCCGTTTCCGGCCGAACGTCATACGCATTGAGCAGCGCCGTCGCTTCGGCCTCGGCAAGATCGAATTGCTGGCGGGTGCGCTCGGGACTGGCCTGGTCGAAACTGTAGGCGGAGAACTGCTGCTCTTCCGCCCAGCGCACGGCGCGATAGCTCCGGTCGGCCGACCAACGCAGGTCATAAACGCTTTCGACGCCTTGCAGGAAGGCAGCGATGCGCTCGAGGCCGTAGGTCAGCTCAACGGACACGGGATCGAGGTCCAGCCCGCCGCACTGCTGGAAGTAGGTGAACTGAGTGATCTCCAGGCCGTCGAGGAGCACCTGCCAGCCGATGCCCCAGGCGCCGAGCGTGGGCGATTCCCAATTGTCTTCCTCGAAACGCAGATCGTGGTCGCGCAGAGGGATGCCGATGGCCTCCAGACTGGCGAGATAGAGTTCCTGCGAGTCCGCTGGCGAGGGTTTAAGGATTACTTGAAGTTGCGTGTGCTTATAGAGACGGTTGGGGTTATCTCCATAGCGGCCATCAGCGGGACGGCGGCTGGGCTGCACGTAGGCGACCCGATACGGCTCCGGCCCAAGCACGCGCAGGAAGGTTTCCGGGTGCATGGTGCCCGCACCCACCTCCACATCGTAGGGCTGCTGGATCAGGCATCCGCGCGCGCTCCAGAATTCCTGGAGGCGGAAGATCAGGTCCTGAAAGGTTTCCGGCTTTTTCTGGAGTCGAACCATTCTGTCTCCCAAAGCGATTTGCGGATTCCCGGCGCGCGGCAGCGAGCGTTCGCGCCACTGGCGCAAGAGACGGCGCGCAGGCCGGTCGCGGCGGGCCGGCGCTACCGGGTCTCCTCGTACAGGCGCCGTGCCGCCAGGCGCCGCTCTGCATGGTACTCGATCAGATCGAGAAAGTACGCCTGGAATTCGGGAGTAACGCGCGGCGGATCGGCCTCCGCCGCCAGTTGACCGAGCGGGCCACCGAGCATCCGGCGCGCCGTGGCGATGGTTTCCGCCGCAAGAGCTTTCATTCCCACCCGGCGGCAGCTCGCACAGTGCAGCCCTGGCACGGCAGCGGACCAATAGACCTGCTGGCTTCCGACTTCCCGGCTGCAGGCGGCGCAGCGGTCCAGCTCCGGAAGCCAGCCTGAGAGGCGCATGGTCCAAACCAGAAAATAGCCCAGGGCGAGATCGGCGCGGCGTCCGGGATCCTGCTTCAGACCGCGCGCCACGTGCAGTAAGAGGCGGAAGGCGGCATCCTGGGCTTCGCGCTCGGGCAGCACCGCTTCTGTAATCTCCGCCATCAGGGCCAGCGCGAGGCCGGCGCGGTAGTCCTGCTGCACGTCGAGGAAGGATTCCAGCAGCTCGCACTGGCGGATGCGCACCAGCTCGCGCGTCTCCCGCTCATAGAACCACACACGCAGGTGGGTGAGCGGCTCGAGGGTGGCGCCAAAGCGGCTCTTCGGGCGGCGTGCGCCCTGGGCCACTCCCTTGAGGCGGCCGTGGGCGCGGGTGAGCAGGCTGACCAGGCGGTCCGCATCGCCCAGCGGGTAGGTGCGCAAGACGATGGCTTCGGAGTCACGGAGCGGCATGCCGGACCCACGCGCGACTCTGCAGCAGCCCGTGGCCTCAGAGCCGCCCAGCGCGCGGCGGGGAAACCATCGTAACTACCATAGCCGCCGATGGGGCGCAATTCGCATTTATCGCGGGACAGGCTAAAAGCCTGTCCCACTTGCAACGCTTGCGCTTTCCCGCGCGTCCTCTAGAGTATTAGCCAGATGGCTTCGCTCCCTATGACGGTGGACGTGGTGGGCGTGGGGCTGAACGCTACGGACACGATTCTCCGCCTGCCGCGTTTCCCCGAGCTCAACTCGAAAGTGGAAATCACCAGCGTGGCCGTGCATCCCGGCGGGCAGGTGGCCAGCGCCCTGGTGGCCTGCCAGCGCTGGGGACTGACCACGCGCTACGTGGGCAAAGTCGGCGGAGACGAAGCCGGCCGGCTACAGGCCAAGCTCTTTGCCGATGAGGGGGTGGAGGCGCAACTGATCCGGGTGCCGGATGCGGCCAGCCAGGTGGCCTATATCCTGGTGGATGAAGATTCCGGGGAGCGCACCATCCTGTGGAAGCGCGAGCACGCCATCGCCCTGCGGCCGGAGGACCTGCGGCCGGAATGGATCACCCAGGCGCGCGCGCTGCACGTGGATGGGCACGACACGGCAGCGGCAGCCACGGCCGCGAAGTGGGCCAGGCTGGCGGGGATCCCGGTGACGGCGGACCTGGACTCCGTTTATCCTGGCGTGGAAGCGCTGCTGCCGAACGTGGATTACATGATCAGCTCCCGGCAATTCCCCGAGCGGCTCACTGGCCAGTCCGACTTGCGCAATTCCCTGCCCCTGCTGCACCGGCGGTGCAAGTTCCGGCTGACCGCGGCGACGCTGGGAGCGGATGGCGTACTGGCGTGGGACGGGACGGACTTCCATTACTGCCCGGGGTTCGAAGTGGACGTGCGGGACACCACGGGGGCGGGCGACATTTTCCACGGGGCATTTCTCTACGCGCTGGTGCAGGGCTGGCCGCTCGAGCGGCAATTGGAATTCAGTTGCGCGGCCGCGGCGCTGAATTGCACGGCCTCCGGGGCGCGTGGCCGCATCGCCTCGCTCGAGGAAATTGAGCAGCTCATGCAGACCGGGAGCCGCTCTGAAACCGCGTTTCCTCCGGGGGCGCTGCGGTGACCGCACCGCGGAAGCCGGCTATTATTCTTCGTATCTATATAAAGTAGGTAATACATCCGAGGGCCCGGAAATGACCGTGAAAGATTTCCGCAGGATGGCGCTGAGCCTGGAGGGCGCAGAGGAAGGCGCGCACATGGGCCATGCGGACTTCCGCGTGGGCGGGAGGATTTTCGCCACGCTGGCTTCGGCGCGGCAGGGTTACGGCAACCTGATGTTGACGCCGGAGCAGCAGGCGGCGTTTGTGGGAGAACTGCCGGAAGTGTTTGTGCCCATCGCCGGAGGGTGGGGACGGATGGGGGCGACGCACATCCGGCTGGCCGCGGCCACCGAGGATGTGCTGGCGGGCGCGCTGCGCGCCGCCTGGAAGGTGCGGGTGGAGAAAAACAAAAAGAGCGCGAAGAGGAAGCCCGTCAGAAGGAACCGAAAACAAAGCGGGAGATAACTGCGGCGCGCGCAGAGGCCGGCAAGCGGAACGGCCAAGCGGCGTCCAGCCGCCGCACTCCAAAGGAAAGGGCCCACGGTCAAAGGAGCGCGGACCGTAGCTCGCCGGGCGCGGGATTCGGCGGGGAGGTGTGAGAGAATCCAGTTTGATCGCCCGTGGTCCCCCGTCTGGGCCACGGGCGCTTTCCTATGATTCCACTGAAGGACCGCACTCCGCGCTCCAGCACACCGGTGATCACGGTGCTGCTGATTGTCGTCAACACCCTGGCGTTCCTCTACGAACTGACCCTGCCGGAGCACCTGGAGAACAGCTTCATGCTGAGCTACGCGATGGTTCCCGCGCGGCTCACGCATTTACTGGCGGCGCCGCACGTGCCGCTGCGAGTGGCGCTGCTGCCCTTTCTGACCAGCATGTTCCTGCATGGCGGCTGGATGCACCTGATCGGCAACATGTGGTTCCTGTGGATCTTTGGGGACAACGTGGAAGACCGGCTGGGGCACATCAGCTACCTGCTCTTTTACCTGGTGTGCGGATTCGGCGCCGGGCTGGCGCACGTGGTAATGAACCTGGGGTCGAATGTACCGTCGCTGGGAGCCAGCGGAGCGATCTCGGGAGTGCTGGGCGCGTACATTGTGATGTTTCCGCGGGCGCGCGTGCTCACGCTGGTGCCGTTGATTATTTTCTGGTTCACCGTGGACATCCCGGCATTCGTCATTCTGGGCTATTGGTTTCTGATCCAGTTCTTCAGCGGGCTGAGTTCGCTGGGCATGCGCGGGGGGGCCGGGGGCGTGGCCTGGTGGGCGCACATCGGGGGATTTCTGCTCGGGGTTTTTCTGGTGCGCATTTGGCCGCAGCGGCGGCGGCCGAATCCCTATTGGTACGCGCAGGCGTAGGCCTCCAGTCCCAACGGGAACGGGCCCGCACCCATTTGTGGGATTGGGGGAAGGGCCAGACCCTGGGACAGGGCATCCCAAAGCTTCGGGACGTGCCCCTACCGTCGAAATCAGAGAAAGACAATCTGGTGGCAGGAAGCGCAGCAGCCCGAAGCGCCATCGGCGGCCAGGGCGCGCTCATAGAGCGCATCGAGCAGGTGGAGGCCCTGGCGCGCCAGAAACGGGAGGGCGCACACCGTCCGCGATTGCAGACCGNCCGTGCGGAGCCAGCGATTCCCGCAGAACGCGTTCGTGCCGGTCCAATAGTTCCGCGCGGCGGTCCGCGGCGCGTCCGGCGCGCGCCCGCAACTTATCGATCTGGTAGAGAATTTTCCTTTCCGAGGTATCGAGCGCCCCAGCCAGAGTGGGATCGAGTTTCTTGAGCGGCTTGCGGATGCGCGCCAAATAGCGCTGCAGGTTCTTTTCGCCAGTGGACATCTGCCGGGCCAGAGCCCGCGGCACAGATTCGATCTCCAGCCGGCGGCGCAGGTGTTGCCGGCCGCGCAGCGCATCCGCCACGTCGATCCGGTATTTGCGCAGCAGGCGGCGGACGTGCGGCTCGACCAGCGTAAATCCAGCGCGCGGCAGGACCGCGGGCATGCGTCCCAGCAGCCGCCTGTACACCACCTGCGCCTGGGCGAAATAAGCCAATTCCGCGGGGCCCACCACGCAAGCGGCCGTGGGCAACAATGCATCCTGGACGACCGGGCGCAGCAGGGCGCTGGGGGAAAGCACGACTTCCCGCGAACCGTTGCCGGAACCGGAGTTTTCCAGATCCGCCAGCGTGAACGTGCGGTCACCGGCCTGAAAGCGGTCCTCCACATGGCGCAGGGGCACGCGGCGCCCGTCCAGCACGGCAAACAGAAGCGTCGTATTGGGAACCACTTTCACCTGTGCATGGTATCCAGCGTGTTCGAGTTCCCTGTTGCGCTTTTGCAATTCTGTGGCCAGCGTGTCGCTCTCTCGTAGCGCCGCGTGCAGCACGGGGGCGGCGAGGGCGGCGATGGCCGGGTCCATGGGGTCAAGCAGAATCAGGCCGCGGCCGGCGAAAAGCCGGGCCATCAGTTTTCCGAACGCGGTGGAATACGTCTCGCCGGCGGAATGACTGGCACGCAACGCCGCGGCAACGGCTTCTCCGCCCGGGCCCTCCAGCGCCGCGAGCGCAGACTCCAGAGCCGGCTCGATGCCCGACCCGAGGCGCACGTCGCCCACACGGCGCCCGTCGCTCTCCGGGCCGTGGGGCAGCTCGATGCGCTCCAAACCTTCGCGTCCGCTCCAGTCGCAATGATCCACTTCCGCCAAGTCGTGGTCTTCGCTGGCCAGCCAGAATACCGGAACGGCGTCCGCCCCGTGCCGGGTCAGCTCCTCGGCCCAGCGCAGAACGGATAGCGCTTTGTAGACAGTGTAAGCGGGACCGGTGAACAGTCCGGTCTGCTGTCCGGTGACCACGGCCACGGCGCCCGCCGCGAGACGCTCCAGATTCCGGGCGACGCTTGCGTCGCTGCCGAATGCCAGATTCAATTTTCGCAGCGCCGCCACGAGAGCTGCGCGCGGAATTTGCGCGCCGCGGACTGCGGCCGCCGCCTCCAGGACGCCGGCGATGGTCGGAGGATAGCCGTAGTATTGCTGAAGGCGAGGGAAGTCCGTCTGATACGTGCGCGCCAGCCGGTTCAGGTGCGGCTGCTGCGCGGGAGCGAGACATTCAAATCGCATCGCAGGCATGTTAATGGCGCAGGGAGTGCCCAGCAAGCCCGCGAACGCGGCGAGCAAGCATAGCGCGACCCGCCGTCGCCGTGGTGATCGCGGCAGTCGCGCGCTCCCGTGGGCGCCCGCACGAGCCGCGGCCGGGCCCTGGCTACGGCCTTCGGTTCGATTCCCCGGAAGCCCCTCACGTTTCACCCTTGGCCAGGATATTTCACGTGCAACGAGGGCCGGCCGGCCGGACCGAAAAGCCGCACTCCCTGAAGAAATCGTGGCATTCGCCGGCAATCCGGATTAGCCTTCCGTAAGTATCCAGAGGGTTACCCTATGAAAGCGAAACAAGGGAATGCCGCAGGGAGGGCAATTCCTTCAGCGGCCCTGCTGGCGGCCATTTTGTTGCTCTGCGGGCCCGGCAGCGGCGCTCCTGCGGAGCAGGCTTCGCAGCAACCCCGGGGACAGGCGGCAGTTCCGCCGCGCCCCGTATTTCGCAGCACCACGCGATTGGTTCAGGTGACCGTGGTGGCCCGCGATGGCCACGGCAAAGCCATCGAGGATATGACCCGGGATGAATTCCGGCTCTACGACAACGGGCAGGAACAGAAAATCGACTTTTTCTCGCGCGATTCCTCCGAAGTACAGCCCGGCAGCGCGCCTCCCCTCCCTCCGGACACCTGGTCCAACCTGTCTTCGCAGGATGGGGGAACGCCCGTAAATCTCACGGCGATTCTTTTCGACCAGGTGAACACGCAGCCGCTGGACCAGACGAACGCACGCAATCACATCGTCAAATTCCTGAAAGGGATGCAGCCGCAAGACCGAATAGCGCTGTATGCGCTGGGAGAGAAATTGCGGGTGCTGCACGACTTTACCAGCGATTCGCAGGCGCTGCTGGCGGTGCTTTCCCGCCAGTCGCCCAAAGTGGGGCGTGACGTGCCCGGGGTTACGCCGCCATCCACCGCGGCAGCGCTTCCGCCCGGCAGCACCGACCTGGACGCATTTGTCCGGGGCACGGATGAAATCTTCGAGCAATTCCGCATCACGGAGCGCGTGTACCGCACAACCGACGCCTTTGAGGCCATGGCCTCGCACCTGAGCGCGCTGCCGGGACGCAAGAACCTGATGTGGGTTTCCGCCGGATTTCCGCTGCTGATTGGCTACGACATGGATCCCTCCGTTCTGCAGTCGCTGGGGCTGGATGCCCGGCTGTTTACGGACGAACTGGACCGCGTGGCGCGAGCGCTGAACGACGCCAACGTGGCCGTGTATCCGGTGGACGCGCGGGGCCTGGTGCTGAACATGGGCCTGACCTCGCGCGCGCGCTTCCAGGTGGACACCATGGAAGACATCGCCGCGCGGACGGGCGGGGTGGCCTATCACGACAACAACGACGTGGCTGCAGCGCTGCACTCCGCGATTGCCGATGGCCGGCTGGTTTATACGCTGGCGTTTGCGCCTTCCCAGAACCAGTGGGACGGGAAATTCCACAAGCTCAAAGTGGAAACGCGGCGTCCCGGAGCGCACCTGCGTTTTCGCGCCGGTTACTTCGCGCTGCCGGACGCGCCGCTGAACAGTTACCAGCGCCACAAGGTCCTGGCGGAGGCGCAGTGGAGCGTGTTCGACGCCACGCAGATTCCGTTCAGCCTGCAGGCGGTGCGGCTGGCTTCGGGGGAGAAGCAGTGGATCAAGTTTCTCTTGGTGGCCGAACAGTACAGCCTGCGGTTCGCGGACGCGGAAGGACGCCACGCCACCGATTTGATTCTCACCCTGGGGCAGAAGGGGCCGGACGGCTTGCTGGTGAAGGAAGAGACCAAAACGCTTACATTCCGGCTGAAAGAGGAAACCTACCAGGAGGTGATGCAGCACGGCATGCGCATGAGCGCCACCTGGCCGCTGGAGGCGAATGCCGTCAGCTTTCGCGTGGTGCTACTGGACGCGGCGGACGGCCACCTGGGCAGCCTGGAGATTCCGCTGGCGAATCTGCGGAC
>OCOJ01044882.1_pt1 | contig 36516 bp, 34 predicted proteins | sample 1539251 | NCBI WGS metagenome assembly OCOJ01 (sample SAMN01911457, study PRJEB22624) | soil metagenome | biome: Soil | place: Malaysia | collected 2012-04-30 | depth RA_metagenome m
ACTGAGCCTGGCCGATCAGGCCACCGCCGGCAGCTTCCCGGTGGTGGTCACCAACCCGGCCCCGGGCGGAGGCCCCTCAAACATCGTGAGCTTCCCAGTCACCGGAAGCGTCAGCCCCATTGTCAATCTTTCCAGCACCAGCTTGGATTTCGGCGGCCAGCTTCTCCTAACCACCAGCCCGCAACAGAGCATCACCCTGACCAACACTGGCAACGCGCCGCTGACGAACTTGAGCATGGGGCTCTCAGGTGCAAATATGGGCGACTTCGGTCTGTCCAATCTGTGCCCCACCACGGTGACGGCCGGGAATATGTGCTCCATCAATGTCACCTTTACCCCGTCCGGCGCGGGGACGGAAAGCGCCACGTTGAGTATCACCGACAATGCCGGCGATAGCCCTCAGATGGTGAGTTTGACCGGGACAGGCGTAAATCTCTCCGTCAACTGGGCCAGCCCGGAGCAGACCATTGATGGCTTCGGTGGCGCCGCGGTGGACTTCGTCCAGCCCCTGCAAACCACTCCCGTCAATCTGGCCGACTTCTTCTTCGACCCCAATATTGGAATTGGCCTGTCAATCCTCCGGGTGCAAGTGATCCCTGACGCCACGACATGCACCGAATTCTGCAATGCTGATGGATTCGGCGTGCCCGTCTCCGACTGCGGATGTGTGGCTTCGTCGGGAGCCACGATTCTCACCGGTGAACTGCAGACGATCCAGCAGGCGCAGGCTCGTGGCGTTTCTAAATTTTTCGCCTCCTCCTGGAGTCCCCCAGCTTCAATGAAAAGCAATAGGGACTGGATCACGGGTGGTTCCTTCCTCGGGACCACGAGCAATGGCGACTACTCCTCGCTGGCCTCTATCCTGACCAGCTACGTCACCCTGTTGAACGCAAACCAGGTGAATCTTTCTGCACTAAGTCCACAGAACGAGCCGGATATCAATCAGTCCTATCAATCCTGCACCTGGACGCCGCAGCAATTCCACGACTTCATTCCTTATCTTTACTCGGACCTCGGTTCGGCGGGATTCGGAAGCGTGAAAATCATGTTTCCTGAAAACTCTCAGTATTCCGGCAGCTACCAAGGCTTCGCTGCCACTACGATGAGTGACAATACCGTGGCGCCGGACGTCGGCATCATGGCCCAGCATGGGTACGGGGGCGATAGCAACATCGTTCCCGCGCCGAATTACGGGAAGCATCTATGGATCACTGAAGACAGCAGCCAGTCCGGCACCTTCGACGGAAGCATGGCGGATGCTCTCACTTGGGCACAAATCATTCACAAGCATCTGACCATTGAGAGCGCAAATGCTTTTGTCTGGTGGTTCCTTACAGATATGCCTGGAAACGGAAATGGCCCGGACAACGGAGCCCTCACCGACATCAACGGCAACATCGCCATGCGCGCCTACATCACCGGAAACTGGAGCAAATTTGTGCGCCCCGGCTGGCACCGCGTGGATGTGACCAACTCCGGCGCGCTGCTCGTTTCCGCATTTCAGAGCGCGGACGGCACCCAGTCCGCCGTGGTGGCGGTAAACACGGGCATGTCGAGCACCAACCTGTTTCTCGGCGTGGGCGCGCAGATGGGAGCGTCGGTCACTCCGTGGATCACTTCCGCCGGCCAATCGCTTATTCAGCAGGCGGCGATCACCATCACGGATGGAGTGGTTACTTATTCCATCCCCGCCCAGTCCGTGGTGACGTTTGTCAGTCCAACGAATTAGGTTTGCCCGCCCGCATTCGCCAACCACAATTCCGCCGCGGGAAACTGTGATTTTTCCCGGGGCAGGTGCTGCGCAACCCATCCCGGATGCCGTGGGGCGGAGCAATATATAAAAATTTCTGCACATTCGGGACACGGGTTCCATTTAGGCTGGATGGAGCCCCTGCGACGCCCGGCACTCGTCACCTATCTAGTTCATTTATAATGGTTTATCCAGGCAAGCTGCGCCTCGATGAGGCCGCCGATTTGGCGCGCGAACTGCTTTCACCACCGTGACGCTCAGGCCTCGGACTGCTCATCAGAGCCGAGCGACTATGGTAGCCTTCTAGGAGCGCGTCGTGACAAGTGCATCGCCCGCGGCTGGCCAGAGGCGCCCAGGGGCGCCGGGAGCCGTGCGGTGACTGGGAGTGCATTGCTTAGCCATCAGATAAAGCCTTGAGCCGGCGCGCCCGAGGTAGCGCCCCTCGTGCGGCAAATGCGGAGGAGGTTGGATCACTTGCCCGAGGAAACTGAGGAATTACGAGAAAGTTTAATCGGTGTCTGGCAGGTGGTGAAGCGGCGCCGCTGGTGGATTCTTGCCTCCTTCGGCTTCGTCTCGATGGGCGCGGTCCTGCTTTCGTACGTCCTGCCCACCCAGTATCGCTCGGAAGCCACCATCGTGGTCGAACAGCAGCAGGTGCCGGAACGCTACGTCACCCCCACCACCACCACGGATCTGATCCAGGCCTTGCAGCCCATGACCCAGAAAATCCTTTCGCGCGCGCGGCTGCTCGCCATTATTGACGATCTGGGCCTTTATACGGCTGAGAAAAAGCGGCTGGGACCGGATGAGATTGTCGAGCTGATGCGCAAAAACGTCAGCATCGAGCCGCTGGTGGCCGATCCGGAGAGGCGGAAAGCCAATGCCTTCAAGATCTCCTACGTAGGCAGCGGCGCCCGCACCACGCAGGAGGTGGTGAGCCGACTTACCTCGCTGTTCATCGAAGGGAACCTGAAAACTCGGGAGCAACAGGCCGCCGGGACCACCAGCTTTCTGGAAGACCAGTTGGCTGCGGCCCGGACCAGTCTGGAGCAGCAGGAACAGCGTCTCCGCGACTTCAAGATGGAACACCTCGGCGAGCTGCCGCAGGAGCAGCAAGGTAACTTGCAGGTCCTTTCCGGACTCCAGATGCAGCTCGAGAATACACAGAACGCGCTGGGCCGAGCGCGACAGCAACAGGTGTACCTGGAATCGCTGCTCGCGCAGTACCGCAGCCTCGGTGCCAAGCCCGGACCCGAGCCGAATGTCACGGGGCCCAACCGGCTTGCGTCCGTGGAAAAACAACTCACCGACCTGCGGGCGAAGCGGGCGGAACTGGTGGCGCATTACACTCCGGAGCATCCCGATGTGGTCAACATCGATCACCAGATTGCGCAGACCCAGGACCTTCTGGAATTGCTGCGGAAAAACCAGAAAACTCAGCCCACGGATACCGCGGTGGATGCGGCCTCGGTGCAGATTACGGACGGTGACGATCCCGCCGTCGCTCAGTTGAAAAGCCAGCTCAAAGCCAACCAGGTGGAAATCGCCAACGCCACGGCGGAAGCAAAGCAGTTGCAGCTCCGCATCGCGGAATATCAGCGCCGGCTGAATCAAACCCCGGTGCGCGAGCAGCAGCTTGCCGATCTGCAGCGCGACTATAACCTTTCCAAAAAGAACTACGAAGACCTCGAAAGCAAACGCACCGAGTCCGCCCTGGCCACGCGCCTGGAACAGAGCCAGCAGGGACAGCAGTTCAGCATCGTGGATCCAGCCAGCTATCCGCTGAGGCCCTTCAGCCCGGATCGCCGCAAACTCGGCATGATGGGCGCCGGCTTGGGCATCGCCTTGGGCCTGGCGCTGGCTGCGGGGTTGGAAATGAGAGACACCGTTTTCCATTCCGACAAAGAGGTCAGCCAGATGTTCAATCTTCCTTTTGTTCTGGGCGTGCCTGTGCTGACCAGCCCGGCGGAATTGCGCCAACGCACGCGCACCCGGCGGCTCGAGTGGCTGGGCGGCTCCATTTTGGTCACAGTGGTATTCGTGCTTGAGGCGTTCGTCCTGATAAAGGGATAACATGATGAGCAGAACGCCTTTGCAGCATCGTCCCATGAGCCCGTGCGTTGGCCGCCAGCCGGCACTGGCCGCTTCACCTCTTGAGTTTCCTGCTCTTGGCGCCACCCACCGGGCGGGGAGCGCGGGACGGCCAGGCATGCTTCCGGGATCCATCTTATGAGCCGCCTCTACGACGCGCTCCGAAAAGTGGAAGAACAAGGCCGGGAAGCACCGGCCACTCCCTCCAGGACAGTCGTCGCTCCTGTGCCGCGGGGGGTGGATCAATTGCTGGCCGTGCCCGCGGTGCCGGTGCTCGTAACTTCCGAGAGCCGTATCGTTGTGTCCCGGGATCCTCGCAGCCCCGGGTCTGAAAGGTTCCGGCTCATTCGCATGGCCCTGCGCAACGCTGCCGGCGGCAGCCTCCCGAAGGTACTGCTGATCACCAGCCCGCTGCCCAAGGACGGCAAGTCCACAGTCGCTCTGAATCTGGCCACTTCGCTTGCCGAGGGTGGAAAATACAAAGTCCTCCTGATGGAGGCTGATCTCCACCTTCCTTCGCTGTTGTCGAATCTTGGACTCAGCCGCATGCCGGGACTGAGTGAAATCCTCCAAGGCCGCGAGGAGCCCGCTGCGGTGATTCGGCGCCTTGATCCCCTGGACTTTTACTTGCTCCCGGCAGGCAGTGCCCCGGAAAATCCTGTTGAGATGTTTCAAGGGGAGCGGTTCCATGAACTGCTCCAGAGTTTGAGGGCCTGCTTCGATTGCGTCCTCCTCGACTGCCCTCCCGCTTTTCCACTCGCGGACGTCGTTGCCCTAAAAGCTTATGCGGACGGAGCCCTGCTGGTGGCGCGTGCAGGCGTCACCCCTCGTGAGGCCGTGCGCGAAACAATTGGGCTGTTTAAGCCGGGGCAAATCCTGGGCATGGTCCTCAATGCCGAGGAAGAAGTCGATCACCTATACGCGAAGTACTACTATCGAAAAGACCCCCAGAAAGTTTCCTGACGCCCCCGGCGGGTTCACCACGATGCACGAGATTTTCTGCTTTGTCTCATTTCCATCGCCGGCTATTTCTGCTGCGGAGCGGAGTCAGTCCACCTCCGGATTATGCCGGCACATCAATCCGTTCCATGTCCACCGTACCGTCATAGTAGGATTGGAGGCAGGCCCTGTTGGGCCCGGCGCAAGGAGGCAGCATGAAGGGAGTAGTGTTGGCTGGCGGGACAGGAAGCCGTCTGCTGCCGCTTACCAAGGTTACGAATAAGCACCTGCTGCCCGTATACGACAAGCCCATGGTCTTTTATCCGCTCCAGGCCCTGGTCAATGCCGGCATCCGCGATGTTTTGCTAGTTACCGGCGGGAAAAATGCCGGCGAATTCCTGCGCCTCCTGGGAGATGGGCGCAGTCTCGGTCTCGATCGTCTCAATTACACCTATCAGGAAGGCGAAGGAGGCATCGCGCAGGCCCTGGGCCTGGCGGAGCGCTTCGCCGAGGGCGGCCCGATTTGCGTGATTTTGGGGGACAACATTATCGAGGGCAATATCTGCCATGCGGCGATGTCCTTCCGCCGTCAGCCTCGGGGCGCCAAGATTCTTCTCAAGCAAGTACAGGATGCGGAACGGTTCGGAGTCGCTGAAATCCATGGGAATCGAATCGTTGGGATCGAGGAAAAACCCCGGCGCCCGAAATCCGATTTCGCGGTCACAGGCATCTATTTTTACGACGGCACTGTCTTCCAGAAAATTCAGCGCCTCAAGCCCTCCGGCCGGGGCGAACTGGAAATCACCGACGTCAACAATTTCTACGTCGAGGAAGGATTCATGACTTTTGAACTCCTGGAGGGCTGGTGGACGGATGCCGGAACGTTTGATTCCCTGCTCCGCGCCAACAACCTGGTCGCTCAGTCCGGAGCCAACAAACTGAGCCTGGGCGCCAATCCAGAGTCCGAAACCCTGGCGTCACGGGGCCGCCGGTGAAAATTCTGGTCACGGGCGGGGCCGGCTTTATCGGCTCGAATTTTATTCATCTTGTCCTGGCCGAACGAGAAGACTACCGGATCGTTAATCTGGACAAGCTCACTTACGCCGGCAATCTTGCCAATCTTGCCGATGTCTCGCAGCATCCCAACTATTCATTTGTCCGGGGTGACATTTGCGATGGCGCCGCGGTATCAGCAAGCATGCAGGGGTGTGACGCCGTCGTCCACTTCGCTGCGGAATCCCATGTGGACCGCAGCATCTATGAGCCGGCTCCGGTCATCCAGACTAACGTCACAGGCACGCTCATGCTGCTCCAGATCGCCCGGGAACTGAAGGTTTCCCGATTCGTCCACATTTCTACCGATGAGGTCTACGGCGACTTGCCTCCCGGTGGAATTGCAGATGAAGAATCTCCCCTGCGCCCCAGCAGTCCGTATTCTGCGTCGAAAGCCGGGGCCGACCTCTTGGTCCTCTCTTTCGTCCGTACGTACAACTTCCCGGCCATGGTCACGCGATCCTCCAACAACTATGGCCCCTGCCAGTTTCCGGAGAAATTCCTGCCCCTGCTGATCACAAACGCGCTCGCCGAGCAGCCGGTGCCCATCTATGGTGATGGCGGACAAGAGCGGAATTGGTTGCACGTGGAAGATAATTGCCTGGGGATTCTCGCCGTTCTGGAGAGGGGCCGTCCGGGCGTGGTCTACAATATTGGCGGCGCCGACGTGCAGGACAATCTCACCATGGCGCGGAAATTGCTGGGTGTTGTGGGAAAATCGGAATCTCTGATCCGGCACGTCACCGACCGCCCGGGGCATGACCGCCGCTACGCTCTGGACAGCTCACGCATTGCAGCAGAGCTTGGTTGGCGTCCTCTCATTCCCCTCAGCCAGGGACTTCAGCAAACCGTAACCTGGTATATGCAGAATTCCGCCTGGGTGAAGGCGGTGCGGGACGATGAATACCGCGGCTATTACGAAAAGTACTATCAAAACCGGGATGCCTCTTTGGCCGCCCTGACTGTGCCGGAGCGCGGTCCGGGAGCCCGGGAGCATACGGTCCCGCGGCGCGTCTGACGTGGCTGCTGTCGGCAGCCGGCCGTAACGACCCGGGAGACCTCGAACGAGATGCCCAGCCCGCAATCATTTGTCCGGGAAGAAACGGCTCTCCCCGGAGTTTGCTTGCTTCAGCCCCGGGTGATGGAAGATGCACGCGGGAGCTTCCTGGAAAGCTACCACCAGGCGAAATTCGCAGACCTCGGCATTCGAGACGTTTTCGTGCAGGACAACCATTCCTGCTCGCGCAAGAACGTCCTGCGTGGACTCCACTACCAGTTACTCCATCCACAGGCCAAACTCTGCCGCGTGGTAGAGGGGGAGGCTCTCGATGTGGTCGTGGACATTCGCCGGGGTTCCCCTCATTTCGGCAAATGGATCAGCGTGGTTCTCTCCGCAAAGTCCCGCAACCTGATCTATGTGCCGCCCGGGTTTGCCCATGGTTTCCTTGCGCTCACGGACTCGGTCCAATTCCTGTACAAGTGCAGCGATTTCTATGTCCCAGCGGATGAGCGGGGTCTCTTCTGGAAGGACCCGGAGTTGCGCATTCACTGGGGTATCACCGATCCCCTGCTCTCCGATAAAGACTCAAATTGGCCCATGCTGGCTCAGACGCCGGCAGAGTCTCTGCCACAGTTCTCCCGGCCATGAGCATCAAAATTCTTCTGACCGGAAAGAACGGACAGATAGGAACCGATCTGGCGGAGCTGCTTTCCCGCCTGGGGGAAGTCGTGGCCTTGGGCCGCAGAGAACTGGATCTGCGCAATGCCGGCAACATACGCCGTGCGGTGCAAGAAACTCATCCTCGGATTATCGTCAACGCCGCCGCGTACACTCAGGTAGACCAGGCGGAGAGTAACCGGGCGGAAGCGTTTGCAGTGAATGCCGAAGCCCCTGGCATGCTTGCCCGGGAGGCCGCAAACGTCGGCGCTGCCCTCGTACATTACTCCACGGACTACGTATTCGACGGCACGAAGAAGACTCCCTATGTGGAAACCGACGTTCCGAACCCGCTTAGTGTTTATGGAGAGTCAAAACTTGCCGGCGAACGGGCCATCCAGGCCAGCGGGGCACCTCACCTGATTCTGCGCACCGCGTGGGTGTACTCCACGCGTGGCCGGAACTTCTTACTCACGATTCTTCGCCTGTCGACGGAAAGGGAAGAGTTGCGCATCGTTTCCGATCAGATCGGCGCTCCTACATGGAGCCGGGAGATTGCAGCCGGGACGGTAAGTATCCTCGAGCGGATTGCACGTCGTGGCTTTACTGCCGATGCGTTCTCTGAATTCAGTGGTATCTACCACATCACGGCGGGGGGAGAAACTTCTTGGCATGGCTTTGCGCAGGCCATTCTGCAAGAACGCTCGAAAACGTCTCACGTCGCCCCGTGGATCGCTGCGGCCGTAGCCGGGAAACCTCAGTTCGCACGTCAAGTCATCCCGATCACTACAGACCAGTATCCGACCCCTGCGCGGCGTCCCGCCTACTCTGTGCTCTCCAATGAGCGCCTCCACAAGACATTCGAACTACGCCTTCCCGATTGGCGCACGCAACTCCAGGCTGTTTTCCGGTAATAGGGCAGGGGGACAGGGCCCGTGCCTGAACTTCTGCGCCAGAGTAGCTTACGGGCGGGCCCTCTATCTACCGTGCCTAAGGGAAGGCTCGGGTGGTTCCTGGGTTGGAAAGTATGGGAACAGAGCCTTCATCCCGGTGCGGATGCCGGCGGATTGAGGGTGCCCTGCTCGCGCTGCTTTAGCAGATACAGCACCAGCTCGACCCGGCTGGAGAGCCCCAGCTTGTCGTAAATCCGAAACAGGTAATTACTCACCGTGTGTTCGCTCAGGTTCAGCCTTTGGGCCACTTCACGGTTGCTCAGGCCTTCGGCCACGAGCCGAGCCACCTCTTCCTCCCGTTTCGCCAGCCCGGCGCCCCTGGGGACGCACTGCGTGCACGGTGTAGCAGCGCTGGCCAGAGCCTCGAGAATCAGATGCAGTTGGCGGCTGTTTGCCCAGATCTGCCCCTTGGACACCGCCTGAATGCTCTTGCGGAGCCCCTGGATGGGTTCCGACTTGCAAAGAACTCCTTTGGCGCCTGCGCGGAATGCATCCACCAGCAGTCGCTCTGAGGCAGACTTCAGCAGAAAGATCACCCGCGTCTCCGGAAATGACGCGCGCAGTTCGCTCAGGATCCCCAGGCCCACCCCCGGCCCCTCTTCGAGGCTTTCACTTAGCACCGCTACGTCAATGGGGTGGGTTTGCAAAGCCCGGAAGATTTCGGCGCGATTCGTGGCACAGTCCGCGACTTTAAAGGCGGAACCCGAGCGCAAGAGTGCGCTCTTTAGGAGCTGGCACCCCAACCGCGTCTCGTCTGCCAGCAAAATGCTGACGCGCTTCGCGCGGCCCAGGTGCGTTCGGTCACGATGAGCCAAGGCGGCCGGCTGGATGGCCATGGTTCGTGCTCCTTGAGGGACTGGGGAGCCACCTTAACCTCCAAGGACACCGCGTCGGCGCTGCCTGCGCTCGGAGGCCCTCGATTGTGCCGTTGCCCAAGTACCCTCTACTGCGGTCGGAGAAAAAATGGGCCACGACTATAACAGTGCCCAATGAGCGCAGTCAAGTGTTTTCGGCAATATCGCTAAACTTTTATATCATGCCGGGAGATCGCCGCTGGTTGGGATTAGGCTAAAATAGATGGTGGAGGCGATCTTGGAATAGCTCCAAAAGCCTGCGGAAGCGGTCAGTGGCCCCATGAAAGGCGTAGACTCGGCTCCTCGTCCACGCTTTAGCCGCAAGTCATTTGTTTGGTTGAGATCGAGTGGGCAGGGCAGTTTGCTTAAGGAGTTTTTGCTCCTTGCGCCATTCGCGCGCGGTAGGTAGCTTTGGGCCCCCTGGCTGCCAGGGTTTCAATTTCTTGGTACTTGGGTACTCTTGACGTTCGCGTCCGCGATAGAAAATTATCGTTTATCACGGAAAGTTGCCAAAATTTTGTAGAGATTGTAAAGGGCATTCTGCGAGGCTATTTAGCGGGCGCGCTGAGATTACTTTAAGAAAGGCTTCGACGACCATGAGCGCTTCACCACACTCCTCCTTCATCCTCTCGGATTCGGAATTCCCCCCGGATGAAGTGATTTTTGGCAACTCAGCGTCGATGGAAGCGGTCCGCCTGAGCGTGGAAATGGCTGCAAGCGTCAACGTTCCCGTCCTGCTGCAAGGTGAAAGCGGCACCGGAAAGGAAATTATTGCCAGGTATATCCACCTTCGCTCCCCCTGGGGCAACGGAGCCTTTGTGAAGGTGAACTGCCCGGCTATCCCGGGGACACTGCTCGAAAGCGAAATGTTCGGCTACCAGAAAGGGGCTTTCACCGGAGCTTACACTTCCAAGCCAGGGCGAGTCGAACTGGCGCACCGGGGCACCTTGTTCCTCGATGAGATTGCGGACTTGGATCCTGCCCTTCAGGCGAAACTCCTGCAGTTGCTTCAGGACGGCCAGTTCAGCCGGATCGGAGCGGCAGAGGACACCCAGGTGGAAGTCCGCGTCGTATGCGCCACCAATAAGCGCCTGGAACAAGAAATCCAGAGCGGAGGCTTCCGCCAGGATCTTTTCTATCGGATCAATGTGCTTACCATTGAGCTTCCCAGCCTTCAGCAGCGCCTTTGCGACCTGCCGATCTTGGTTCAATATCTTCAAGAAAAGTACGCCTCCAAATTCAATCGCACTGCGCCGCCGCTGAGCCGCCATGCCATGCAGCTCCTGGAAAAGTACACTTGGCCAGGAAATATCCGCGAGCTGGAGAATGTAATCAAGCGGTATGTCATCGTAGGTAGTGAAGAGACAATCGCCACATCATTCGAGAAGGATCCCGAAGAGGAGCCCGACCCGGCTGTGCCGGTCGATGGCGTGATCCGCCTGAAAGAGGTCGCGCGGCAAGCCGCCAGGCGGATGGAGCGCAGAGTCATCATCAAGACACTCGAAGCCCATCGCTGGAACCGCAAGTCCACAGCGCGTGCGCTCAGCATCAGCTATGCGGCCCTGCTCTACAAGATGCGTGAGGCCGGCATTCCCGCGCGCGGCTCTGGCCGCAAGAAGACATCCGCCGCCAGCCGCACCGATGGAAAGGTAAGTGCGGTCGTTGGCACGTCATCCCCCCCGACTGAGGAAGTCGAATTGCTTAGATAGTTCGGGGCGCATCACGCCCTCGATCGCTTCCCGTTTCAGTCTTCTATGTTGCGACGATTTACCGGTGCGCCTCAAATCCGGATATTCGGGCCGCATGCGGTGATGCGATACAATTTGCCGGACAGTATGCCCGGATTCTTCGAAAACCTTCTGCACCTGCTGCGTGGCCCCCGCGGCTCGGACGTTCCCTTCTTGTGCCACAAACTGCTCTCCGAACGAGGCGAGGCCTCCCAAACAGTGATCGCTCAGGAAATCATCAGCGCTTACCACGGGATGAGCCCGGAAAGGCGGCTGGAGTTCTATCAGTTGCTGTGCCGCGAATTCGCGCCGGACCAAGCGGCCATCCTGCGCGCGGCCGCCGAATACCAGCAGACCCCGGGCCCGGCCGCCCTCTCCGCCCTCACTGCCGCCGTTGAGCCTCCCCGGCAGGAACTCTTCCGCAGGATCAATACCGCCTTTCACGGAACGGAAACCCTGGTGGGCATGCGCGGGGATCTGCTTCCGCTCGTGGAAAAGCATCGCGATCTGGGTGTTCTAGACTCCGACCTGCGCCATCTCTTCCGTTCCTGGTTTAATCGCGGCTTTCTGCGCTTGGAGCGTGTGAGTTGGCAAACTTCCGCGCGACTGCTGGAGAAGCTGATCCGGTACGAGTCCGTCCACGAGATCCATGGCTGGCCCGACCTGCGAAGGCGCCTGGAAGAGGATCGCCGGTGTTTCGCCTTTTTCCACCCAGCCCTCGGCGAGGAACCGGTTATCTTCGTGGAAGTCGCGCTGACCAGGGGCCTCGCCGGTGACCTCGAGCCTTTGCTCGATGTCCACACGCCGGTTCTGCCCTCCGGCCAGGCGGACACCGCGATCTTCTATTCCATCAACAACTGTCTCGCCGGTTTGCGCGGAGTGCCGTTTGGGAATTTTTTGATTAAGCAGGTGGTCACTGAAATGGCCGGCGAGCTGCCGAAACTCGGATGTTACGCCACCCTCTCGCCTTTGCCGCGCTTCGCGCGCGGCCTCCAGGATGCGGAGCATGAGGATGCGTTCCCGCGTGAACGGCTGCGCCGCCTGCTCGCGGATTTCTCCCCGGAACTGGCTTCCGCCGCCGGGCGCAAAGACCCGGTGGAGGCATTGTTTATTCTCCTGAAGGACCCGGTGCGTCACCGGCAGGCGCTCTCCGAGCCGCTCGGCCGGCTCGCCCNCTCCCGGACCCGCTCGGCCGGCTCGCCCTCGCTTATCTGAGCCAGGCCCGCCGCGACGGCAGGCTCTATGATCCGGTGGCCACATTCCATCTGTCCAATGGCGCTCGGATCGAACGCATCAATCCCTTCGGTAATCTACGGCCCTATGGCTTGAAAGATTCTTTTGGCGTCACCGTCAATTACCGGTATCTGCCGGACGAGCTCGAAGAAAATCACGAGCGGTTCGTGCGCCAGGGTGAAATCCAGGTTGCGCGCGGCCTGAGCCACGACTTGCGCACCGTCATAAAAGCTTGGCACGCGCCTGGAGAAAAGACTGCCCGGCAAAAAAAGATCTGAGACCGTGCCCCGAACTACTGGATTGGAGAGACCTGCGTCATGAAAATCATCCGTTACCGAAATCCCGAGGGGGAGATCGGCTATGCCGCGGAGCAATCTGCCGGAAACTACGTTCGGATCCGGGGAGACATCTTTGGGCGCTTCGAAGTGGCCGCTGAGCAAGCGCAGGTCGCGAAACTGCTGGCCCCTGTCGCACCGCCCATGAACTGGTGCATCGGGCTGAATTATCGGCAGCATACGGAAGAGGTGAAGCTCAAGCTGCCGGAATATCCCATAGTCTTCGCCAAAGGCCCCAATTGCGTGCAGAACCCCGGCGATCCTATCCTCATGCCGCGCCGGGCACGCAGCGTGGAAATTGATTATGAGGGTGAACTCGTGGTGGTGATTGGAAAGCTCTGCCGAAACGTGTCTCGCGCCGATGCAGTCTCCTGCGTGGCGGGTTATACGTGCGGCAACGACGTGAGCTCCCGCGACTGGCAACTTGAGATGGGAGGCAGCCAGTGGTGCCGCGGAAAGAGCTTCGACACGTTTGCCCCGCTGGGGCCTTGCCTGGTTACTCCCGATTCCCTGCCCGACCCCGGCGCCTTGCGGCTCCGGACCGTGCTGAATGGCCAGGTGGTGCAGGACGCCTCCACCGCCGACATGATTTTCGACGTGCCTGCGCTCATCGAATTCCTCAGCCAGAGCACTACCCTGCTGCCGGGCACGGTTATCATGACGGGCACCCCCGCCGGTGTCGGTGTCGGCCGGAAGCCACCCCTGTGGCTAAGGCCCGGTGATGAAGTGAGTGTACTCATCGAAGGTATCGGCACCCTCACCAATCCCGTTCGCGATGAGTAGGGGCGCTGCTTGCTGCGCCCCGCGTGGAATCACTCCTCAGAATGGTCGGCCTCTGCATTTCTTTCTCTCCCGGCCGTGTTGCGCTAGACTCTTAACCCCTTGACGATGCGTATCGCAGCCATACTGCCCGCCGCAGGCCTGGGGACGCGCATGGGCGCGCGAACGCCCAAACAGTTCCTGGAATTGGATGGCCTGCCGCTCGTGGTCTTCACTTTGCGCCGTCTGGCGGAGTGTCCTGCGCTAACCCACTTTTATATCGCCACTCTGCCGGAAGAAGTTGCCGGACTCGAGCGCCGCCTGGGGCAGGAGAAACTGGGACGCCCGGTCCGCGTGCTACGCGGCGGGGCCACGCGGCAGGAGTCCGTGGCGCGCGCGCTGGAAGAAGTGCCCGCCGATGCCGATCTCGTCTTGGTACACGACGCCGTGCGCCCCCTGGTCACCCGCGAACAGGTTGAGCGCGCCATCGAGCAGGCGAGCGCCTGCGGGGCAGCGATTGTCGGTGTGCCAGCCTCGGACACCATCAAAGAAGTAAAGCGTGGAAGCCTGCCCAAGGACGTGGCCCTGATCACTGCCACCATCCATCGCGAGCGAATCGTGCTGGCGCAGACCCCGCAGGTCTTCAAAACTGCCGTGTTGAAAGAGGCCTTCGCACGGGCGGCGCAGGAGGGATTCACCGCATCGGATGAAGCCTGGCTCGTCGAGCGCCTGGGCCGCGAAGTCCGCGTGGTACAAGGCTCCGAACGCAACTTGAAAATCACCCGGCCTGGCGACCTCGAACTCGCCCGCTTCTATCTCCAGCAGGAACGGAGCAAAGCGTGACGCGCACGGGTATTGGTTACGATCTCCATCGCCTCGCGGAAGGGCGCCCGCTGGTTATTGGCGGCGTCATTGTGCCGTTCGATAAGGGCCCGGTGGGACATTCGGATGGCGACGTGCTCGCCCATGCCATCTGCGACGCTCTGCTGGGCGCCGGCGGGTTGGGCGACATCGGCACGCACTTTCCGGACACGGACCCGAAGTGGAAAGGAGCTGCCAGCCTCCGCTTTCTCGAACACGTGCGTGGATTGCTGGCCGCGCATCATCTGATCATCACCTATGTGGATGCCGTGGTGATTTGCGAGCGCCCCAGGCTGGGACCGCATTTCCCCGCCATGCGCGAGGCCCTGGCGAATGCGCTCGGTGTGCGCTCCGATCACATCCACCTGAAAGCCAAAACCAACGAGGGCGTGGACGCAGTGGGCCGCGGTGAGGCCATCGCCGCACACGCCATTGCCACTCTCGAAGCCTGAACGCTTCCCATGGATCCGATTCCTGAAGCTGAGGAGGTGTGCGATCATCCGGGGCGCAGCGCCTTCTCCGCCGCAGATGTAGAAGCTATCGTGCGGCGGCGCGGATGGCTTCCGGTCCCGGCTGACGCGCGGGGACTCTCCCGCGGGACGCCGGAGAACCGCGAGGCAGAGCCGGATTTCACAGGCTGGATGTCCGAGGCCGCGCGGCTTCTGGGCACCAGAGCCTCCGATCCAGCTTCCCTGGAGCGCCTCCTCGAGTGCGTGTTCACCTACGAGGCGGCAGAGCTTCTGGCGCGGCCCGAGAACCAGGCCGTACTCTCGCGCGAGGGCGCGCGCGACGTGCTGCGTGAACTGGCAGTGCGCGTGCTCGATCTCCCCGCGGTGGATTCCGATCGCTTCAAGGAGATCGTCTCCGCGCTCAAGGAAGCCACCGGCCGGAGAGGACCAGGGCTATTCCATCCTGTCCGTCTGGCACTTGCGGGCTGCGCAGGAGAGGGCCAATACGACCGCGTGATTCTTCTGCTCGATGGCGCCGCCCGGCTGCCCTGGGCGATTCCCTTGAAGAGCTGCCGCCAGCGTATTCTGGAATTTTGCAGCGTGCTCGATTAGTTCGGGCCCGAAGGGTTGACTGGCATCGATGGAGACGCTCACAGGCATCCATGCCGTACGCGAGGCCTTAGCTGCCGGACGCGCCCTCGAACGCATTCACGTAGCGCGCGGCCGCCATGGGGAGCGCATCGAGGAACTGGTCCACCTGGCGCGCCAGCGCGGCGTGCCCGTCCGCTTCGAAGAGCGCGTGCAACTGGACCGTCTGGCCGGCCGCGCCGAGCATCAAGGGGTAGTGGCCATCGCCGCCGCCAAGCGCGCGGCTACACTCGCGGAGATCATCCACCAGGCGGGAGAGGATGCCCTGCTGGTGATGCTCGATGGAATCGAGGACCCGCGCAATCTTGGTGCCATTGCCCGCAGCGCACTCGCGGCGGGCGCCGCGGGCCTGATACTCGCGGAGCGCCGCGCCGCGGGGCTCACCGATACTGCGGCGCGCGCTTCCGCCGGTGCGCTCGAACATCTGGCTGTGGCGCGAGTAGGCAACATGGCGCAAGCCATGGAGCAATTGAAAGAAGCCGGCTGGTGGCTGGTGGGATTGGACGAGCGCGCTGAAAAACCCCTCACCGCGCAGGACCTCACCGGCCGGATCGCCCTGGTCGTTGGCGGGGAAGGCAAAGGCCTGCACGACCTGGTGCGCAAGCGATGCGACTTTCTGGTGGCCATCCCGACGGTCGGCCCCGTGCGCTCGCTAAACGTCTCCGTAGCCGCAGGAATCGCTCTTTTCGAGGCCGTCCGGCAGCGTCAGTCTAACCCATAGAAAAAAATGAGTTAAGACAAACGCGTCTCGGCTAGCCGCCGACCACGATTCTTCTTGCAAAATATGCGATAATATCGTATATTTTGCATGTGTGGATCTCACGCGATATTGAACCCCGTCTGCTGCGCTCCGCCCGCACGCGGCCCGCTCTAGTTCTCACCGGAGCCCGGCAAACAGGCAAGACTTCGATTCTCCTGCATCTCTTCCCCAATTATGGATTTGTCTCGCTGGATCTTCCCAGTGAAGCCGAACAGGCCGAAAAGGAGCCGCGCGAATTTCTCCGCCGCCATCCCGTGCCGGTGATCATTGACGAGGTGCAATACGCGCCGGGCTTGTTCCGGTATCTCAAAGCTAGCATCGACGCCCGCCGTTCGGTAAACGGACAGTTTCTGCTTACCGGCTCCCAGAAGTTCGCGCTGATGAAAAACGTCTCCGACTCACTCGCCGGCCGCGGCGATCTGGTGGAACTGGAAACCCTGTCCTGGCATGAAATCCGCTCCGCACTGCCAGGCGCTCGCCTGGAAAACTCCATCGTCCGCGGGGGATTTCCGGAGCTCCACGCCAATCCGGAAACGCAGCCGGTGAATTTCTTCAACTTCTACCTGGCCACCTATTTGGAGCGTGACGTGCGCTCGCTGGGCAATGTCGGAAGCCTTAGGGATTTTGAGCGCTTTATCCGCGCCTGCGCGCTGCGTTCCGCGAATCTGCTCAACAAAGCGGACTTGGCTCGCGATGTGGGCATTGCCCCCTCCACAGCCAACCAGTGGCTGTCGATTCTGGAAGCCACGGGGCAGGTGGTTTTCCTCGAGCCCTGGTTTTCCAACCGCACCAAGTCCATTGTCAAGAGCCCCAAGCTGTACTTTGCCGATACGGGGCTGCTCTGCGCGCTCCTGGAGATTCGCTCGGAGGACGCTCTGCTCCGTTCACCGGCCGCGGGGGCCGTCTGGGAAACCTTTGTTTTCGCTCAACTGCGGGCACGCGAGCGTCTCGCAGGTAGCACTCGCAGCATATTCTTTTGGCGCGACCGCACCCGGGAAGTGGACTTTCTGGTGGACATCGGTGGACGCCTCGAGCTTTACGAAGCCAAGTGGACCGAACTCCCGGAGGAGCGCGACGCAGTCAATCTGCGGTTTGCTGGGGAGATGATGGGCAAATCGAATGTCACGGCCAGCGCCGTCGTCTGCCGCGCACCGCACAGTTATCCGTTCAGCGACGGCTTCCGGGCACTATCGGCCTCAGACTTGAGCTGATCCGCCGGAACGCAGAACATTGCGCAGATGCATCCTAGGAGTCGTACTGCAGCAGGGCGTGCACGTCCAGTCCGGGAAGTTTCGCGCGGCCCTTCAGGAAGGTCAGCTCTACGATAAAAGCCGCAGCCGCCACTTCTCCGCCCAACTGGCGCAATAGCGACGCCGCGGCCGCAGCCGTGCCGCCCGTAGCCAGCAGATCATCCAGCAGAAGCACGCGCTGGCCCGGCCGCACGGCATCCTGATGGATTTCCAGCGCGTCCGTGCCGTATTCCAGGTCATAAGTGACGCGCGACGTTTTCCACGGCAGCTTCTTCGGCTTGCGGATGGGGACAAAACCGGTGCCCAGCCGCAACGCCACGGCCGGCGCCAGGATGAATCCGCGCGCCTCGATCCCGGCCACCACGTCAATCTTCTGCCCGCGGTAACGATCGGCCAGATTTTCCACAACGTCTCGCAGGCCGCCGGGATCGGCCACCAGCGTGGTCAGGTCATAGAAAAGAATTCCCGGCTTCGGCCAATCCGGAACTTCGCGGATTAATTTCTTCAGGTGTTGCATCCCGTAGTCTTCCTTCCCCTGCGCCGCGCTGCTGCCTACTCCGATTCAATCGAGAAGCCGTCCGAGTACCGCACGACCACGTCTGCCGGCTCCTCCGCGACTCCGCTCACCCACGCGGCCCGCGGCCCGCGCGCGAGTTCCTGGCGCAGGTCCTCCAGCTCGGGAGGGTTGCCGATGGCGTACACCTCCACACGGCCATCGCTCACATTTCGCACGAAGCCCGCTAGCCCCAGGCGCTGCGCCGCGCGCACTGCGAAGAAACGATATCCCACTCCCTGCACGCTTCCGGAAACCCAATAGCGCCTGGCTTGTGGCTGCTCCGCCAAATCGTTTTCCCGATCGGATCTCCGTATGCATTCTACCAGACACGGCACCTGGCACGCGGAGATGACAGTGTCCCACCCCCTACCGGAGCGTTCTGCCTCGTGCCAGAATGAACGCCCATGCCGGCGGTCCGTTTCCATCAGCGTCCTTCTGCCCAAAGGCTGGCGGCGGTGTTTGCCGGCCTCATTCTCACGGGCGTGGTGTACGCGATGGCCGTATCCGCTCGCCCGAAAGCGCAGACTGGGCAACAACCTCCGGCGTCCTTTCCTGCCGCGAACCAGGCACGGGGGCTCAAGATCGTGCAGCACGGTGGCTACCCCGAGCTGCAGGTGGACGGCAAGCCATTCTTCCCCAATTCGGCAGCCTTCTTCTATTCGCGCATCCCCCGGTATCTCTGGGAATCCAGCCTGGACCTGTACCGCGCGCTCGGGATCAACACCATTGACCTCTACATCATCTGGAACTGGCATGAGCCGCGCGAAGGCGAACTGGATTTCGACGGGCACACGAATCCGCGGCGCGATCTGCGCGGTCTTCTCAATTTGATTGCACGCAAAGGATTCAAGCTCATTGCCCGCCCCGGGCCCACCGTGCTGAATGAGTGGCGCAATGGCGGGTACCCGGATTGGTTGTTGGCCCAGGCTCCCTACGGCATGTCGCTGGCAGACCGGCTCGAGGGACGTTATCCGCCCGCCGCCGAACGCAACGCCCGGGATGCCGAGAGCGCGGCACGTATGTGGATGGAAAATCCGGTGCACATGGCGCAGGCGCGCCTGTGGCTCGAGGCCGTGGCCCACGAACTGGTTCCCTATGGCGCTTCCGAGCTGCTGCACGTTTCCACCGATGAACCCAGGAAGCAGAAAGACGCAAAGAGCACGGCACAGCCTTCCGGCCCGCTTCTTTTCGTACAGATCGAAGACGATCTGGCGATTGGCCGCGCCAACTCGCCCGGGAAGGAATTCTGGAGCTATGTGCAGACGCTCTGCGGAATTCTCCGCCAGGGAGGCGTGGACGCGCCGTGCTTCATCAATCCCACCGCGCCGCGGGCCGCGGCCGCAGGTTCCGCTCTGCCCACCCCCATCTTCACCATGGGGCAATGGTATCTCCCGCCGGACGGAAACTCAGGACTCGACGAAAGGAGGATCTCACCTTCGGATCTGAACGCACTCCAGATGGAGGCGGCGCTCCTGGGGACGCAACCCGGCTTTCCCCCGGCCCTCATCGAGTACGATGCAGGCTGGTACGCGCCGGGTGATGATGTGCGGCCACAACCCGGCCCCGCATCCAACACCTTGCTGAGCGCCGGGCTGCTGCTCGGTGCAGGAATTCGTGGACTCAACTGGTTTCCGCTTCAGGACTCGCTGACGCCTGCCGGCCTTGAAACGCCGTGGACCAACCGCAACTATCGCTGGGACGCAGCGCTCTCCCTCACGGGCGTACGCCGCGGGCGCTACCCGGCGGCCGCACGAATCGGAGAGCAACTGCGGGCCTGGGGGAGTTCTCTGGCGGCCTCCCACCGGCGGACGGACTTTGCCGTGGTGGATCCCCTTCCGGCATTGCCCCCGGAAATGCTCACCCACGACGATGTGGTGAACATCAATGCAAGCACAGAGCGCCTCCTGCGCCTCGCGGACTATGCCGGCCTGGCTGCTGACTTGGTGGATGCACAGCACCAGACTCCTGAGCAGCTCCTGCATTATCCCCTCCTGCTCTTCCCCGTCTTTCAGTCGAACGAGCGCCCGAATACGGTTTCGGAGCCGGCGCAACAAGCGCTGGCTGCATACGTCCGCGCGGGGGGGACGCTGATCTGCTTCCCTGGACTACCCGTGGGAGGCGTATTGCGGGAATTACAGCAGACCGGGCGTGCGCCACTCGGACATCTGCCTGAGGGAAGCACGGCGTGGAAGGACGGCGCTGGGCGCTTCGTAGTGGTGTCTAAGGATTTTTCTTCCTGGGTGTCGCTGAAGGATGATTTCTCCAGTGGCCGCAGTCGCTTCGAAGCCCCTTACGCCGTATCCCTGCTGGGAAATCTGCTCGCCTACGCCGGCGTACGCCCCATAGTAAGCCGTCCCGGAGAGGCTCCTCCTTCGGCGGATTTCCTGGCTTCAGAACTCGTAAGCAATGACGGGACACTGCCGCTCGGCCAGCGCTCCGGCGGGCAGGGCTGGCTTAGCGTTTCCAATCTGAGCTACGAAGCGCCACTTTCCGAGGTGCTGGAAGTGATTTCTCCCCGGTCCTCCGCGCAGGCGCGGCAGGAAGACGGGGGCCAATTTCTCAACGTGGCGGTGAATCTTCCGCCGGCGGAATCGCTCCTGCTGCCCCTGGAGGTGCCGCTCTGTATGGAAGTGGCGCCCGGCCACCATTGCGAAGATCGAGTGATCTCATCGGGAGCCGAATTGGTGCGCGCCGAGCGTGATGGAAAGTCCATGCTGCTCACATTCTGCGCGCCTGCGCGCGCCTCCGTAAGGCTGCATTTGGCCGAAAAGCCCGGCCACGCCGAGTTGGACGGCAATCCCATCTCCGCGAAGTGGACTGCCGAAGACAAAGTACTGGAATCGGACTTGCTCCGCGGGGCATCTCCCGGCTTCTTGCGCGTGCTGCGTATTCCCCTTGCTCATACGCCATTCCTGCCCGAGCGCCCTAGCGACGAGAATCGCCGGCCTTCATCCACCGCGTTCCACATCACCGCGCTGGGCGCCGTGCGCCTTCCACTTGGCGCGGATTCGTCCCTGCTTTCCGATCCGCCTCTTTTTGTCTTGGCAAAGGGCGAAGATGCTTCCTTGCGCTTTGGCGCAGAAAACTCGGGCGATGGCGGAGGGGAAGCTCAAATCCGCATTAATGGGGCATTTGACGCCTTCGCTCACACTTATGTGCACGAAGGGATGCTGGGAGTGCTCAACTTGCCAGTGCGCTCTTCCGCTATCGAAGCGGCCCTGGCCAAACCTCCGGGAGATGACGGCTTGTATCGGGGCACCTCGCAAAGCGGACCCGTCGGCTCCGGCGAAACTTCTCCGCTGTATTTCGCGATCATTCCGGAGAAGCGCGCCATCGGATACACTTTCGATTTCGACTCCGACGGCCAGGCGGAGCGTGTGCTGGAAAACACCGTGCTGCGCGCCATCTTCTCGCCCGCCGCGGGAGGCCGGCTGATTGCCTTGGTGGATAAAACTCCGGATGTAAATCTCGCTTCCACCATGGGAATGTTTGAGGATTCGTTTGCTTTCACCCCCAATCCTGCGGGAGTGCGGCCCGAGCGCGCGCGCGGCCGCTACGGCACCTTCAATCGCCTTTACTCCGCGGAGTGGATCGCGGGGGCCGCTGGCCCGGCCTTGCACATGGCTTATGTGGCCCCCGACGTCTACCCGCACGGCGCCCGCATCGAGAAGACCTTCCGACTGACTGGCGAACGGGCCGGTTTGGCGGAATACCGCGTCAGCCTCTCGAAAGCCGATGCACAACGCCTCCAGGAGGAAGCGGAGGGGAAGATATTCGCGGCCAGCGCCCCCCAGGAGATGCCGCAGAGCTTCGTAATTCTCAGCTCGCTTCCGGCGGTCCCGGGCGAGGAGAATGGCACGAAATTCTGTTGGAATGCGCCGGCAGCCGCGCCTCCTTCCAGTCAGCCTGCCGCTGAACACTGTGAGGTGTTTGTAGCCGGCGGCCCGGCCATCCCGCTTCCAGCCGCGGTCACGAAAATGGAGTTTCGAAATCCCCACCGCCCGGCATTTGTCCTGGACTGGTCGGGCGCCGGAGCTGATGCAAGGCTGGTCCTCGAACCCAAACGCTATTCTGTCCTCCTGCGCCTTTCCTGTGGGACGATTGAGCCGGGCGGCGCGCCCGGTGATTACCGCATCGAATTCAGGGTGACGGAAACCCAATGAAGATTGCTCCTTGCTGCTCCCCATTCATCAAATCGTTCGCGGCTCGGGCCGCGCTGACACTGGCCGGATTATTGCTCTCCCGTTTGCCGGCCCCGGCGCAAACCGACAGCCCGCTTACACCCGCCCCTCCGCGGCAGGTGCACCGCATCTCCACCGAGAACCGGGTCGAACCCCCTCCGATGCCTCCCGAGCAAATCGTTCAAGCCTTTCTCGCGCGGGAGGCGGAGTGCCTCCATGCCCACCAGGGATACGGCTTCAAACGCTCCATACGGCTGCAGGAAATCCTGCCGGGCGGTGACGCGGGGGGCGAAATCCTGCAGGAAAGCTCCGTCTATCTGGCGGAGAACGGAAAGCAATATGAGAAGAAGGAAGGGACCGTCAAGAAAAGCTTCGTGGTGGCAAATGTCGCCACCGAAGACCTGAAAAGCGTCTCCCAGTTCTCTCTTTTCCCCCTCGTGCCGGAACAAATGCAGTATTACAACTTCACTTACAAAGGCGCGCAGCCGCTTGATGAGCTCCATACCTACATCTTTGAAGTGAAACCGAAACGCCTGCTGGCCGGTTACCGCCTGTTCCAGGGCCTGGCCTATGTGGACGATCGTGACCTGGCCATCGTTCAGTTGTATGGCCACTGGGATGCGCTTCCGGACGAAGATGGGAACGATTCCGAATCTCGCCGCATCCCGTTTACCATGTACGAGGTCTATTACGAAAACGTGGAAGGAAAGCTGTGGTTCCCCACATACATCCGCTCGGATGCTTACGTGCACACCAAAACGGAGGAGTACCAGCTCCGATTGATTGTAAAGATGACGGATTTCAAGGCTGCTCCGCACCCGGCGGTACCGGCAAGCAGCACGGCCGCCCCGGCCAACCCCCCAAAACCGTCCAGCCAGCCGCCGGGTCCGCCCCCATCCGGTGGGGGTCCGCCCCTGGCCCCGCTCACGCAGTGACGCCGTCTGGTTTCGAGAACCCCGGATTCGGTGCTCACTGCTTGCGCGATCGCTTCCTCACAAGACTTCAGCCGCGAACCCTGCTAGCCTTCCATCCATTGTCCAGGAGGCCGAATGGAATCCGTAGAGCAGATCGCTGAATTGCACCGCCGCCACGGAATCCCGGGGATTGCTCAGGTGATCGCGGGCCACGGCGGCCTGCCAAAAGTGAGTGTCGCCGTGCCGGACGCGACGGGAGAGATGTACCTGCTCGGTGGGCACGTTACTTCCTGGCGGCCTGCTGGACTGGAGGAAGTGCTTTTTGTGAGCGCGGCCACCCGCTGGCAAGAAGGCCGCGCGATTCGTGGTGGAATCCCCATTTGTTTCCCCTGGTTCGGCAATAAGGCGGACGACCCCAAGGCGCCCGCACACGGATTCGTGCGCGCCGTGCCCTGGAAGCTCGAATCAATTTCTCAAGCCGGTGGAAGCGTCGCCGTGAGCATGTTCACGGAGAGCGATGCGAACACCAATAAGTGGTGGTCGGCGGATTTCCGGCTGGCTCTTCGTGCCACCTTCGGGCGCGAGCTGCGCCTGGAATTGGAGATGGCCAATACCGGAAATGCCGGGCTGCAATTCGAGGAAGCGCTGCACACTTATTTCCGCGTCGCTGACGTCGAGAAGGTTCGCATCTGCGGCCTGGATTCGGTCCGGTATCTGGACAAGACGGATGCCTTCCGCGAGAAAGCACAGCACGGGGACTTAGCCATCGGCAAGGAAACTGACAGCGTTTACCTGAATACACGCCACGCGGTCGAGTTGCAGGACCCTGGACTGCGCCGGCGGATTCAGGTATCCAAAGAGAATTCGCTCAGCACCGTGGTCTGGAATCCCTGGGTGGAGAAGGCCAAAGCCATGTCCGACTTCGGCGATGAGGAATGGAAGCAAATGGTATGCGTCGAAACGGCCAATGTGGGCCAGTTTGCCGCCACCCTCGCCCCCGGCTCGAAACACGTGTTGAAGGCGGCGATCCAGGTTACCTCACTATGAGCGCTCGTATGCCGATCCCAATCTTCACGATCCGAGCGCCTCTCCTTTACGAAACGCCCGGCAGGACCCGAAAAGGTTTATTCCTGCCCCAACGATAAATGCGAAAATCGCTGTCCAAAGTGAGAATGTCCGCCGTCTCGTAAGCGTTGGCCATGACGACGAGACAAGCGTCCGCCAGATCCATCTGGCGGTCGCGGTATTTGCGCAGCAGCCCCTTCACGCCGGCAGCTTCTTGCGAAATCTGGAATGGGATTTGAAGCATCCCGGCTGCGACGTTATTCAGAACCGCTTCGCAAGCTCCCTGGAGATTGCGCAACAAGTGGCAGCTCTCGGCAATCACTGCTTCACACGTGATCAGAGGTCCTTCCAGGCGCCGAAGAGCTTCCGCGCAGGCTGAGTGGGACTGTTGGCTTCGGTCGAGAAGCGCCACAATGGCGCTGCTGTCGATCAGTACAGGTTTCACCGTCCAAAATCCTGCAGGTATTTCTTGTTCGTGCTCAGGTCCGGAATTCCTGAGTGGAATTTTCCTAACCCAAGGATCCCTTTCTTCTTGCGCCGCAATCGGCTGGCTTCCAGAACTCGCAAGCCCTCCCGGACTACTTGCGAGGGGCTCCAGCCGAACTCCCGGATGAGCACTGCCAGAAGTCTTTGCGAGCGAGCATCAAGGCGGGCTTGGATGGTCGAGCGCATGATCGCATTGTACTACAGGTGAAGCATTGTATGACACACTTCAGGTAAGGAAATGACGACGGACTCACGCCCAGTAGGTGCGGCCCAGCGTGCGGTACTGGATGGCTTCACTGAGGTGTCTCGGTTCGATGTCCGGCGCGCCAGCCTGAGCCCCGGGCCCAACTCCGGGAGGACAGCTACTTCAAAATCATCGCCGGCCAGTTGGCAATCAGCGTCAGCGGCGAATCCGGATTCAACGAGTTGATCAGGAACCGGCCGTCGGGAGCTATGTCGTACTGGAAGAGAACAAAAGTTGGGCCGATGATGTGGGTCTGGAAAAGCACTCGCGGCGTCCCCACGATGTTCTTCAGCGGATCGAAAGTCACCGCCATGAGTTTTCTGTCCAGTCCGACATAGTAGATTTCCTTTCCGTCGTGGCTCCAAACTGCTTGCGTTCCCCCACCTTGGGAGATTTGTATTCTTCCGCCCGTGCCGCGAAACGGCTGCACAAAAATCTCCTGATACCGGACCCGGGGTTCGATGTATGCGATCCATTTTCCGTCCGGCGAGATTCGCGCCTCTGCACCGACGCTGAAATCGCTCACCTGGCCGCTGGCGTCGGAGTAGACATCCAGAGAGGGCAAGCCCTTCGTAAAATCCATAAACACCAGGCTGCCGTCCCGCGACCAGTCGTTCACCAGCTTCTGGGCGCCCTTGACCAGCAACTGCGGTGTTCCGGAGCCGTCTGCAGAAGCCGCGTAGATCGCTACGGACTTGCCTTCCGCAGTGATATAGGCGATCCGCTTCCCGTCGTGGGACCATACGGGAGTTCCTTCACCCCCACCGTCTGTCAATCGCGTGGAAATCCCTCGGCTGAGATCCATTACGTGAATGTAGTATCGCCCGTTGCGGCCGTCGTCAGACGCCACGGCAAGAAGGCGTCCGTCCGGAGAAAGCCGGGGATCCCAATAGCCGTCTCCCGGAATCTGTCCCGAAACTTTCCCAGTGCGGTCGTACCACAGCAGGCGTGTGGAGAAGCCTCCCGTCGATTGGATTGCCACCATCCCGTTTTGCGAGACGGAAAACCCCGCGTGATGGAAGCCCTGGGTGTCCTTAATGATCTCCTGCTCAGCGATGGGGAGCGCAGGCCCCGTAAATTCCAGCCGATCGGAATCAAAGGGCTGGGCCATCAGGCTGCGGTCGCGAACGTAGAGCAGGTGTCCGGCAGCGTATTCCACGTTGCCGGTCAGCTCCGAGGAGATGAGTTTCGCGGGACGTCCATCCAGCGATCCCACATAGATCCCGTTTCCTTGCGGAGCGTCCGGAGCATTCCAGTCAGAGAAATAAAGAAAATGACTGCCATCCGGCAGGAAGAATGGCCAGCGATGTCCGTGTCCGCTGCCCTGGATCGGCCCTGTAGTCACTGGCACGGACTCACCTCCGCTTTCTGCAATGCGGACGAGGGGTGAAATCACACTCGGCGCAAATACGATGGTCCCATCCCGGTTCCACGTTCCTCCTCGCCCCACCGGGGCCTCGCACAGTACTTTTGCCGCGCCTCCCGATGAATCCACTGTTTTGAGTTTGCCCTCGGCAAAAAAACCAATGCGCCGGCTGTCCGGGGCCCAAAAGGGGTAGACCGCGCCCTCCGTGCCGCTGACTTGCTGTGCCCCCGATGTGGAGAGCACCCGCACCCACAGGTTGTTCCTTCCATCGGGACCCGCTGCCACGAAGGCCAGGCGCGTACCATCCGGCGATAAGGCGAAGTTGTAGGGGGTGAACGAATTCTCGGGCGGCGGGAGGAGGGAAGAGCGCACGACTTGCAGAGTTGGAGCAGTGTTGCGCAGAGGAACGACGGCCAGCGCCGCGGCCAGAATTGCCAGCGCTACGGCCACAACCCACGCCAGTCTCTCTCGACCGGGCGAGCCCGCGCTGGCCTCGATGGCTGCTGAACCCTTGTCGGACGCCTCCGCAATCCACCTGAGTTGCACCCGGACGTCCTGGGCGGATTGCCAGCGCTCGTCGGGATCTTTTGCCAGGCACTGTTTCACGATCCGGTCCAGTTCCGGAGGCAGCACCGGCACAAGCGACAAAATGGGCACAGGGTCGCGCTCCAGAATGGCCGCGGCCACACTGGCCTGCGTTTTTCCTTCGAACGCCCGGCGCCCGGTGGCCATCTCATACAGCACGGCGCCAAAGGCGAAGATGTCGCTGCGGGCGTCTACGGGCTTTCCTTCCACCTGTTCCGGCGACATGTATTGGAATGTGCCCACCACTTTTCCCTCGGCCGTGAGCGGTTTGCTGGCCGTGGGCATCTCCGTGAGATTGACCGCCGGCGCTGCCCCGGCCTTGGCCAGGCCGAAGTCGAGCAGCTTTGCTCCCGTCTTGGTGAGCATCACGTTTCCGGGTTTCAGGTCGCGATGCACGATTCCCTGGCGGTGGGCACAGTGCAGGGCGGAGGCGATTTCCACTCCGATACGCAGGAGCTGTTCCACCAGCAACGGGCCCTTCTCCAGGCGATCCGCCAGCGTCTCGCCTTCCAGGTGCTCCATCACCAGATAATCCATGGCCTCCTGATGGCCTACGTCGTACAGCGTGCAGATATTCGGGTGGGAGAGCGATGAGATTGCTCGGGCCTCCCGCGCCAGCCGTTCACGTTTCTGCGCGTCGGCGGAGAATTCCGGAGGAAGGATCTTAATTGCGACCGAACGGTTGAGCCGGGAATCCCGCGCGCGGTACACCTCTCCCATTCCCCCCGCTCCCAGGGGCGACTGGATTTCATACGGTCCGAGTTTTGTGCCCGGGGCCAGCGCCATGAGTGCTGCAGATTATACCGCGCGATTGGCGCCCTTGCGGGTGACCGTGTTTATGCCCAGTAGGTGCGATCGAGCGTGCGGTACTGGATGGCTTCGCTGAGGTGCTTCGGTTCGATGTCCGCAACGCCCGCCAAGTCAGCGATGGTGCGCGCCACCTTCAGAATGCGGTCGTGGGCGCGCGCGGAAAGCCCCAGCCGGGCCATGGCCGATTCCAGCAGCTTCTCCGATTCGGCGGAGATGGCCGCGTATTTGCGGATCATTTTCGGCGGCATCTGCGCGTTGGCGTAAAGATTCTTTTCGCCGGTGAAGCGCTCCGCCTGGTGGCGCCGCGCCTCCACCACCCGGCTCCTGACCTCTGCCGATGCTTCTCCCAGCGCTCCCTCACGCAGTTCGCGGTATTTCACCGCCGGAACCTCCACGTGAATATCGATGCGGTCCAGTAGCGGCCCGGAAACCTTGGACACATAACGCTGAATCTGTGGCGGGGTGCAGTGGCACTCGCGCGCCCCATCGCCAAAGTACCCGCAGGGGCAGGGATTCATGGCCGCGGCCAGCATGAACCGCGCGGGAAACGAGACGGAAATGGCCGCGCGCGCTATATTTACGATCCCGTCCTCGAGCGGCTGGCGCATCACCTCCAGCACATTGCGCTCGAATTCCGGCAACTCATCCAGAAAGAGCACGCCGTTATCCGCAAGAGAAACTTCGCCCGGCCGCGGCACCGCTCCGCCACCGATCAGTCCCGCGTCGCTGATGGTGTGGTGCGGCGAGCGGAACGGCCGCTGCGCAGCCAGCCCACGGCCGTCTTCCAGCACGCCGGCCACGCTGTGGATGCGCGTGGTCTCGATGGCTTCTTCCAGCGTCATGGGCGGCAGGATCGTGGGAATGCGCTTGGCCAGCATGGTTTTGCCGGCTCCCGGCGGCCCGATCATCAGGATGTTGTGCCCGCCCGCGCAGGCCACCTCCAGGGCGCGCTTTGCGGCCTGCTGCCCGCGCACGTCGCGCAAATCCACCGCATACGCGCCGGCATCGGCCAGCATCGCGCGGCTATCCACCCGGACTGGCTGAACCATTTCCGGCGCGTTTACCAGGTCTACAGCCTGGGGTAGCGCCTTGACCGCAAATATATCAATACCCTCCACCAGCGCCGCCTCTTTGGCATTTGCCTCCGGCACCACCAGGCGGCGCAGGCCGCGGTCGCGTGTAGCAATGGCCGCGGAGAGCGCGCCCCGCACCGGCCGCACGCCGCCGTCGAGCGAGAGCTCGCCCAGAAAAACAGTGTCGGCAAGCTGCTTCCCAAAGAACGCCCCGTTGCAGCCAAGAATCCCCAGGGCCATGGGCAGATCGAAAGCGGAGCCTTCTTTGCGCAGGTCGGCGGGCGCCAGGTTTACGGTCACGCTGCGCGGCGCCGGAAACTCGAAGCCGCAGTTTTTCACCGCGGAGCGGATGCGCTCGCGGCTTTCTTTGACCGCCGCATCCGGCAGGCCCACCACCGTAAATTCCCCCATTTTGCTCGAGCCGACGTCCACCTCGACCTCTACGAGGTTGGCTTCGATCCCGTACACGGCGGCGCTGAGGGTTTTATAGAGCATGGCCCGGAGAAGGATGATGACCCAGCGCGAAGAGTAAACGAAAAGGCCAATCAACGCCAGAGATACTGCTACAGAAACTCAGAACAAGGAAAAGACCAAGGCAGCGGGACAGGGAAAGGCCAGAGTGCTGCCAAACGGGTTGAGGACCACCCGCATGAACGAATGTCACGCGCGCTGCCCGGTATCAGTGTGACCTCAAACGCGGAATCACCGCCGGAACATGCTTACGGTAGGCGACGAAATCTTCTCCAAAGGCAGCTTCGAGCAATCTCTCCTCGGCGCGCATCCGGATGATCGTCCCGGCAGCGAAGATTCCGCAGGCGATAGGCGCCGCCCACCAGACGCTGAAAGCCAGCGTCGTGGCCAGCAGCATTCCCAACATTGCCGAATAGATGGGATGCCGGACATGCCCGTACGGCCCCCCAACCACCAGCCGATGCCCTTCGACCAGCCGCGCCTCGTAACTCCATTGCTTGCCCAGCTCACGCCGGGCCGCCTCTACCATTAAAACCGAACCTGCCGCCAGCGGAATGACCAGCGCGGACAAAAGCCAGATCACGGGATGGGGCAGGGCCCAGGCCGGAAACATCTCGGCTCGCAGCCACCAGGCGGGAAAGAAACTCAACGCCTGCAGCACAATGCCCACGCGCGCAGAGGTTTCGCGCCGCACAGCCGCTTCTTTCGCCGGTCTTTTGCCGCCGAGAAAAACCCCAAGCCATGCGCACCAGCAAAGCACCACCCAGAGGCGGGCAATCCCTGTGATTCCGGTAAAGGTCGTCACTTCGCGGTCTCTGTTCGCCGGCCGCGTGCGGCGGTTCGGCTTCCCTGATTCCGTGCACGATCACGCAGGCGCTTTTGCACCGCTTCGCTGCGCAGCTCGCGGAGGGCATCCCCCGCAATCCAGCGTGCAGCACGGGAGTCCAGGCGCCGGATGCGCTCTCCGGTAGCGATGGCGCTGCGGTTCAGCCGCAGATTCCGCTTGCCGATTTGCCGCAACGCCCAGTTGACGGCCTTGCGCACGAAATTTCGCTCGTCGAAAGCCTCGCGCTCGATGATCGGAAGCAGTCGCAGAAATTCCGCATTGGAGGCGTTCTTGTCGTGAACCGCCAGGTAGGCCAGCAGCGAAAACGCCGCCCTTTTCACGAATTCCTCGCGCCGCCGGCTCCATTCCACGGCCTTCTTCCAGGCGAATCCGGTGTAGATGAAAAGGTAGCAACAGCAGGTGTCCACCACGTCCCAGGAGGAGAAATCGCGCGCCCACCGTTCCATCAGCGCTTCGCTAACCCGCTCCGGATCCGCCACCAGGGCGGCAATATGCTTCGCGTCGTGCACACCGCTCCGCCACAACTCCAGCGCGAGGGCGTGATCGCGTCCTGCTCCTCGCGCCAGGGCGTGCATCTGCGGCGCGGAGAGCCCGTAGGCGCGGGCCGCGCGGATGCCGAAATAGCTCATACGCTCCACCCCGCGCGGAGAACCGATCTGCTCCATGCGTGTAAGCAAAGCGCGGCAGCGGGCGCGCGCGCTTTCACGGTCCTGTGGCGGGGGGGTGNGCAGCGGGCGCGCGCGCTTTCACGGTCCTGTGGCGGGGGTGTGCGACGCTTCTTCCCTGCTGCTCCGCGCTCCATGGCCTCCCCCTCAACTGCGTGCGATTCCGCCTGCGCCGATTTTGCCTCTCAAAGCGCCTTTTGAAAGTTCTTCTGCGTCTTGCTGCACCGGAAGCCCAGCCCCTCGTAGAACGTGTGCGCCCTGGTGCGCAGCACGTTGCACCGAACATGCAACATTTGATGGCCCTTCGACTGCGCCCAGCGCTCCGCCTCCGTCACCAGGCTGCGGCCAATGCCCTGCCCGCGCTGCGCAGCATCCGCCACCAAGCCCAGAATCTCGGCCCGCGAGCCCGTTTCCAAAATCATGCCCGAGAAAGCGTGCAGAAAGCCCGCCACGCCCCCAGTCTCCAGCTCGGCGACAAACACCACGTGGTCCGGATGCCCCAAAATACTTTCCAGCCTCTCAACCAGCTCCGCCGGCGTGGACGGGTAGCCGAGTTGTGTGCAGAGATCCGCCAGTGCAACCGCGTCACCGGCGCGCGCCAACCGGACGCGGATGTTCGCTTCTTTGGCGGCGCTGCTCATCGCGCCCTCCTCACACGGTTCAAAATTGCTTGGTGGAATCCAGCAGGATCGTCACCGGGCCGTCGTTCACCAGTTCGACCTGCATATTCGCGCGGAACACGCCGGTCTGGGTGGGCACGCCCAGGGCGCGAAGCTGCGCGGCGAATTCTTCGTACAGCGCGTTGGCGCTTTCCGGCGGAGCGGCATTAATAAACGACGGCCGGCGCTGCCCGCGCGCGTCCCCGTACAACGTAAACTGGCTCACCACAAGCGCCGCTCCCTTCGTCTCCAGCAGCGAGCGGTTCATCTTTCCCTGCTCATCCTCAAAAATGCGCAGGTTCGCGGCTTTCTCCGCCAGATAGACTGCATCCGTGGACGAGTCCTCCTTGCCTACACCCAGCAGGACCAGCATCCCCATGCCGATAGCTGCCGCTTCGCGCCCTTCCACGACCACCCGTGCACGGCTCACCCTTTGAATCACCGCGCGCAGTGGAATACCCTCCGTTCGGCACCTGCAGGGGCTCGGCATGCCGTGCCCTTACCTCCGTCCGCTGACTTCACTGGCGCCTCTCCCGCGCGGCGCACGCTGGCAGCGCGGGCAGAAATAGCTGCTGCGTCCAGCCACAAAGATGCGGCGAATTCTCGCGCCACAGCGCCGGCATGGTTTGCCCTCCCGGTCGTAGGCATTGTGACGCAATTGAAAGAATCCGCGGTTCCCTTCGCTGTCCACATAGTCGGAAACCGAGCTTCCCCCCATCCGGATGGCTTGAGCCAGGATTCTGCGCATGGCGCGATAGAGCGCCGTGCGTTCGGCGGCGGAAAGCCGTGCGCCATTGCGCCGCGGATGGATGCGTGCGCTCCACAGGCTCTCATCCGTATAGATATTTCCGAGGCCGCGAAATACGCTCTGATTCAAAAGAAGCGCTTTGATCATCGCCCGCCGTCCGATCGCCCCGGAAAACTCCGCGAAGGATACTTCCAGCGGTTCTCCGCCCAGGCGCGAGAGAAACGCCGGCAGTCCCGCCTCATCCACCAGGCGCATCTGCCCGAAACGCCGGGGATCGGCGTAACGCAGCTCGCGGGCATTGTCGAGGGAAAACCACACATGCGTGTGCGGCCAGGCCGGCGCCTCGGGAGGGCTCACCGTGAGCCGTCCAGTCATTCCCAGGTGCACAAACAACCACCGCCCCGGCGCAGCGGCGCCATTTCCCGCGGCGCCTCCTGCCAGCCGCAGCCCGATGAATTTGCCGAATCGGCGCACCTCCTCGATGCGCGCGCCCGGCAGCGAGGACTCCAGCGCGCCCGGGTCTTCAATGAAATCGGTTTTCCCCAGGCGCAGACCGGCAATGGTCCTTCCGGGCAGGGCGTTGCGCAATCCGCGCACCACAGTTTCGACCTCGGGGAGTTCCGGCATGGCAGAATCCCCACACTATCACATCCATCCTGCGTGGCTGCTCAACTCACCGCCAGGAGCAGAATGGGTTTTGGAGGGATGCACTAGGCGTTTGGAAACAGCGACAGCGGCATCGAGGCATGCGGAAGGGCCGCATCACCAATGGACCAGTCCCTCGGAATCGTCCACCACGACCACGTCGTACTTCTCCAGCATGGGCATCAACAGATTTTCCAGCTCATTTTTCCATGGCTGGCCCTCATAGAACTTCGCTTTCAGGGGCTCGCGCGAGGCGAGGTCCGGGAAGCCGCGCATGAAAAAGAAGGTGTCTGCGTCCTCGATGGAAAGGAACGGCCCCAGGATTTTCATCCCCATTTCCCAATGTGCGGGAATGGACTTGCTTCGGAAGATCTCAAGGAATTTCGAACGGACTCCCGGCTTGGTTTTGTAAGTCCGCATTTCAATGATCATGGGAGTCCCTCCCGCGCCACCCGTGAGCACTTGACTTTGATGCGCAAGCCGCTGGGCCGGCTTAGCGCTCAACCAAACCGTGTGTTATGCTGCCGGGCGGCACAGGGATTTTCACCGCCGGTCCGGATTTCCCCTTCCGAGGAGATATCGATGATTCAGAAAGCCACTCCGCTCCTGCGCGTGGAGCGTGTCGAGCCGTCGCTCGCCTTTTGGGTGGACCGCCTCGGCTTCCAGAAGGTCATGGAGGTAATGGAGGGGGATTCGCTCGGATTCGTCATCATTGCCAAAGGTCATGTGGAACTCATGCTGCAGAGCCGCGCCAGCCTGGCCAAGGACCTGCCATTGCTCAGCGTCGGTGCCATGACCCCTTCCGTGGTGTATGTCGGCGTCACCGACTTGCAGGACATCATCTCCCGGCTCGGCAACACTGAAATTGTGGTTCCCAGGCGCGCCACGTACTACGGCATGGACGAAATCTGGGTGCGCGAGCCGGGCGGCCATGTGATCGGCTTCTCCGCCCCCGGCGGCGAACCGAGAACCTGAAGCGCCAGCCACGCCCAAATCATTGCGAATCGCTATGGCAGGAGCGCGAAGACGCGCGCCGGGCCTCCCGAGCCGCCTTCCAGGTTGATGGGCGCGACCACTGCGCTGGCGCCGGCCTCCGGGACGGCGGAAAGATCCGCAAGGTTTTCCACGTGGTACAGCCCGGCGCCGTGCGAGAGGTGATGCACGGCAAAATCCTTCGACGCGCCGTAGTCCACGCTCAGCGTGTCAATGCCCAGCCCGGCCACGCCACGCTCGATAAGCAGCTTCACCGCTTCCACGGAGAAGCCTGGAAAGTGCATGCTCCCCGCGCTGTCCATGTTGCGGTAGCGCCTCACGTCCGGCCAGCGCTCCGCCCAGCCCGTGCGCATCAGCACGATGGCCCCGCGCGGGATGCGCCCGTACTTCGCCTCCCACTGCGCCACTTTCTCCGCTCCCAGCCGGTAGTCCGCGTTTCCCGCCGATTCCTGGCGCGCCTCCAACACCACGGCCGGACCGTAAAGGCGCTCTGCGGGAATCTGGTCCACCGTCCAACCCCCTTTCACGAAATGCGCCGGTGCGTCCAGATGCGTTCCGAAATGTTCGAGTGAAGTAAATTTGCGTGTGAAGTAGCCGTCTTTCTCGATGCTGGCGTTGGGAAGGGTTTCAAAAGGATTCGAATCGCCGGGCCAGGGAGGGTTATCAGGCCCCAGCGGGTGGCCCAGGTCCACGATGCGCCGAGCGGCTGGAGCCGCGGGCGTTACCGGCTTGCGTGGGCGCTTCTCGCCCATCACGCCGAAAACCACAATCGACGAGAGCCCTGCGAGCACCAACGTCCCGAATCCAGCCGTTTTCATCATGGCATCCATACGCGCCTGCCACTCCCTCCGGGCAGCGAGGCTCCGGCGCTAACGCTCCTCAGTTTGGCCCGGTCCAGCCACGCCCGCGGATGGGACGGCCAGGGCGCGCCTCCCTCATCGTTCCATCGTCGAGTACGAGCTGCCCATTCACCACCACATAGCGAACGCCCTCGGAATACTGGTTGGGATTCTCATACGTGGCCACGTCGTGGATCTTCGCGTAGTCGAAGACTGTTACGTCCGCCCACATGCCCGGGCGCAGCACGCCGCGGTCTTCGATGCGCATAATCTGCGCCGGCAGCGACGTCATCTTCCGGATGACCTGCTCGAGGGGCAAAAGGTGCAGGTCGCGCGTATAGCGGCCCAGCAGGCGCGGGAAATTGCCGTAGGCTCGCGGATGCGCCCGCTCGCGGCCCAGCACTCCATCCGGCCGAACTGCGCCGTAATCGCATCCAAAGGCCACCCAGGGCTGCACGAAGGCGCGTTCGATATCCGGCTCCTGCATCATGAAGGTGATCTGGCCGGTTTGCAGGCGGTCTTCCACCAGGATGTCAAACATCGCGTCTACGGCATCCTGGCCGCGCTCGCTCGCAATCTGGTCCAAATGCTTTCCTTGCAGGCCGCGCAGTTTCTCGTTGGCCACGGCGTTGATTAGGATGTCGCGGGCCATGTATTCACGAAAACGCCCAGCCATAGCCTGTTTTATCTTCGCGCGGGTGGCCGGATCGCGCAGCCGCTCCAGCGTTTTGTCCGTTCCGCCCTCCAGCGCCCAGGAGGGCAGATTGGCGCTCAACCCGTTGGCGCCGGCGCGGTAACCGTAAATGTTCGCGGTCACTTCCAGCCCTTCCGCGCGCGCTTTATCGATCCGCGCCACTACCTCGCCCATCTTGCCCCACGCTGCCGAGCCGGCTGCCTTCAGGTGATAGATGTGCACCGGCAGGCCGGCTTCGCGGCCGATGCGGAAGGTCTCGTCGAGCGCAGTGAAAATGGCCGCTCCCTCGCTGCGCATGTGCGTGGAATAGATGCCGCCGTAGCGCGCGGCCACCTTTGAGAGTTCGATCAGCTCGTCCGTCTTCGCATAGGTGCCGGGCGAGTAGATGAGCGCGGTGGAAATGCCCAGCGCGCCCTGCTGCATGGCCTGATCCACCAGCGCGCGCATCTGGTCCAGTTCCGCGGGCGTGGGCGCACGGTTGACGCTGCCCAGCACCGCTTTGCGCGCCAGGGCTGCACCCACATTGGTTCCCAGATTGATGGCGCTTCCTTGCCGCTCAAACCGCGCAAAGTATTCGGAAAGTGTCCGCCAGTCCACCTGAATGCCGTAGGGCTTCAGACCCTCCTGGACTTCGGGAAGCGTCTTCTCATTCTGAGGGGCAACGGATTCGCCCTCGCCGGTGATTTCCGAGGTGATGCCCTGGCGAATCTTGCTTTCCGCGCGCCCGTCCACCAGCACGGTGAATTCCGACTGGCCCAGCATGTCGATAAAGCCCGGTGTGACGTACAGGCCGGCGGCATCAATCGTGCGCTTGGCAGGACACGTTCCGCGCGCGGGCCCGCAGAGCGCGCCGATGGCGGCAATGCGGCCCCCGCGGATTCCCACATCCCCCAGGAACCAGGGATTGCCCGTGCCGTCCACCACGCGCCCGCCGGTGATCACGATGTCGTATAAGTCCGATGTGGAGCTGGCGTGGGGCGCGGCCGCAGGCGGCCGGCCTGCTACGGCAAATGAATGCAACAGGACGCCGGATAGCACGACAAAAACTGCCGTCAAAAGCCTCATGCGAGCCGATGGTCTGAATGGCAAGAGCGCTCTCCTCCCGGAGGGCCAAGCGGGAATACTATCACCGTAAGAGCAGGCGCGGAGAAAGGGAAGTTCCTCGCAACGATGCCAGTTGGCAACAGGATCGCTTCCGTGGCTCAACTCTGCCACCGGACCAGAAGCTCCACCTTTCCCGATACTGCCGGGAAAGATGGGCCACCCTCGTTCCTATACCCCGCGGTGAAGTTCACAGAGTGGTATCATGGCTCGTGCGGTGGAGATGAACAGCGAGGGAAAATGGCCTAGCGCAAC
>OCOJ01036414.1_pt1 | contig 36462 bp, 31 predicted proteins | sample 1539251 | NCBI WGS metagenome assembly OCOJ01 (sample SAMN01911457, study PRJEB22624) | soil metagenome | biome: Soil | place: Malaysia | collected 2012-04-30 | depth RA_metagenome m
GATCGAGGGCCAGCGTATCGCGCGCATCGGCTCGAAACTCGACGCGCCCGGCGCGGAGCGTTTCGACGCCAGCGGGCTGGTAGTAGCTCCCGGATTCATCGATCTGCACTGCCACCTGCGCGAGCCCGGCAACGAGCCCGCGGAAACCATCGAATCGGGCACCCGCGCGGCGGCCCGCGGGGGATTTACCGCCGTCTGCTGCATGCCCAACACCCAGCCGGTCAACGACAACGCTTCCGTCACCCGCTTCATCCTGGACCGCGCCGCCGCCGGCGCCAGCGTGCGCGTCTGGCCCATTGGCGCGGCCTCGAAGGGCAGCAAAGGCGAGGCGCTGGCCGAGATGGGGGCCATGAAGGACGCGGGCATCGTGGCGGTAAGCGACGACGGCAAGCCCATCGCCACCGCCAAGCTGCTGCGCCACGTGATGGAATACGCGCGTTCGCTGGATCTCCCGGTGATCGAGCACAGCGAAGATCCCTCGCTGTTCATGGGCGCGGTCATGCGCGAGGGCCTTACCTCCGTGCGCCTCGGATTGCGCGGCATGCCCGCGGCCACGGAAGCCATCTGCGTGGCGCGCGACGTGCAGATCTGCGCGCTCACTGGAGCGCGCCTGCACGTGGCGCACATGTCCACAAAGGATTCGCTCGAGCTGGTGCGCGGCGCCAAACGCCGCGGCCTGCCGGTGACCTGTGAAGTCACTCCACATCACTTTACGCTTAGCGATGAAGACGTGGTGTACGACACGCGCTATAAGATGAATCCGCCGCTCGCTTCGCGCGCGGACCGCGATGCGCTGCTGGAAGGCCTGGCAGACGGCGCCGTGGACGCCATCGCCACGGATCACGCGCCGCACACGCAGGCTTCCAAGGAAGTAGAATTCGACCGCGCGCCGTTTGGCGTCACCGGCTTTGAGACCGCGCTGGGGCTGGCGCTCGAAGCCCTGGTACATTCCGGCCGCGCCCCGCTCTCGCGCCTGGTGGAGTTATTCGCCGCGGGACCTGCGCGCGTGCTGGGCCTGAAGCGCACACTGGCCGAAGGCGAGCCCGCGGACGTCACCGTCTTCTCCACCGAGCTGCGCACCACATTCCGCGCGGCAGAGTCTGCCAGCAAGTCCCGCAACACGCCGTTTGACGGCCGCAGCTTCCGCGGCGGACCGATGGCCACGATTGTGGCGGGACGCATCGTTTGGCGCCGCGAATAAGCTCGAAAATCGAAAATCGAAAATCGAAAATCGAAAATCGAAAATCGAAAATCGAAAATCGAAAATNCGTTCCTCCTCACCGGGGTCCGCAAGAGAAAACGCCGGTCTCGCCTTCCGACCGAATTTCGAGTTTCAAATTTCGAGTTTCGTTTTTATGTTAGTGCTCCGCCGGGGGGACTTGCACCGGATGCAGTTCTTCGGCGTGCACGCCGCGGGGGGCGGCTTCTGCCTGGATGCGGAAGAAATGATTGAGCGGCCCGGGCCCTTTGCCCGTGCTGTAGCCGCGCTCCATGGCTTTGGTCACGTACACTTTTGCCAGCAGCACGGCCTCGCGCAGGTTCTTCCCGTGCGCCAGTTGCGCGGCGATGGCGGAAGAAAGCGTGCACCCGGAGCCGTGGGTATTATCGCTGCGCACCTTCTCCCCTTCGAGTTTCACCACCTCCGTGCCGTCGAAGAGCACGTCCACGGGCTTATCCAGATGCCCGCCTTTCACCAGCGCCGCGCGCGCGCCGCGCTCTACCAGTTTGCGCGCCGCCGTTTCCATCGCCGCCACATCGTGGATTTCCAGGCCCAGCAGGAGTTCGGCTTCCGGCACGTTGGGCGTGACCAGCGCCACACGTTTCAACAGCTCCTCGCGCAGGTACTTCACTCCGGCGGCGTCCATCAGTTCCGGCCCGCCGGAAGAAGGGTGAATCACCGGGTCCAGCACCACGTTGGGCAGCGGAGTCTTTTCCAGAATATCGCCGAGCACGGCGGCGTTGGCGCGGTTGGCGAGCATGCCGATCTTGACCGCCACGGGCGGCGAATCCTCGAGCAGGGCTTCAATCTGCGCGCGTAGCGTGGCGGAGGGAGTCGCGTGCACCGCCTTCACGCCTTGCGTGGACTGGATGGTCAGCGCGGTGACCGCGGCGACGCCGTAGCAGTTGTGCGCCGCGAAGGTCTTCAGGTCCGCGGCCGTTCCCGCGCCGCAACTGGGATCGAACCCCGCGATGGTCAAGACAATCGGGGGTGCTGGGTGAGAATGATTGGTCACTCTGGTGCCCTCCGCGCAAGGCACCGCTCAGAAAATCTCGCCGGCTGCGCCCCGTCCCGAAGCCTCGGGATTGGAGCGAGCCGGCAACTGAAATCTACGCGCACCCGGCGCGCCGATGCAAGTGGATTCTCGCCAGTAACACAAGCTTTCAGCCTGTGCGGCTTTTCTCTGGCCTGTTTGGCGGTGCGTCCCGGAGTGTCGCGGGTGATGAGCCACGGCCAGGACTCATCCTGCACCGGCTAAGAGCCTGTGCTACCTCCCGAATTTCTTCTCCAGCGCTTCGATACTTGGCTCCGCCAAGTCCATGTATTTTTTCGCCCCTGCGCCGTCGCCAGCGGAAAGGGCGGCTTCGGCACGGCTCATGTACTGAACCATAGTGTGATACGGCGTGGCCAGGGCGGAGGACGGCGCAAATCCGGTGGCCGCCTGCTGCTGGCTCAAGCGTTCGAAGCTCTCCTTCATGCCGTTGTACCGCGCGGTCATGCCCACGAAGCGCTTTTCCTGCTCGTCGAGCAGGCGCGCAGCTTCTTCCGCCGCCGCCTTGGCAGCGGCCTGTTCGGCAGCCGCCTGGGCCGCAGCCTCTGCCGCTGCTTTCTGCTCCGCGGCTGACGGACCAGAGGGTTTCGATTTTGCGGCCGGCGCCGGCGTCGCTGGCGCTGAGGAGGGCGCCGCGCTGGCGGGCGGCGTATCCGCCGCAGGCGTGGTGACCGGCGGCGGAGTCACCGGCACCGGAGTGACGGGAGCCGGGGCAGGCGTGACCACCGCCGGCTTCGAGTCCGGCGGGGTGCCGTGGAACATGGGCAGCTTCATCGCCGTCAGCACCAGGAATACCAGTGTGAGCGCGGAGCCCAGACCGATATAAAACGCGCGCTTGCTGCTGGGCATCCCCACGCTTGGCGACTGTGGCGGCGGTGCCTGCACTGCGCCCAGCGCAGGGGAGCTCGTAGCTGCGCCCTGCTGCCCGGCGTAGGTCTGCGACGGCGGCGCGGCAGCGGCCATCCGGGCCGACGGTGCGGGAACCCCTCCCGTCGCCGCGGGCGGCGGAGGCGGAGTGACGCTCGTGGCCGGTCGCGCAGCGCCGCTGGGATAGGCGGGCCGCGTGGGCGTGGTGGCCGCAGCGGAAGAGACGGCTCCCACACTTGCGGCGGATGCCGCCAGCCCCCGCGGCGAGGCGCCCGATCGGATACTCTCCAGTGCCTTGGCAAACGCGTCCGCGGACTGGAACCGGCTTTCCGGCTCCCGGGCCATGGCCATCACCACGATTTCATTGAGCGTGCTGGAAACGGCGGGATTCACCTGCTGCGGCGGCGTGAACACGCCGTCGATGTGCCCCTTCATAATGGTGAAACCGGTATCGCCCTCGAAGGGATGCTGCCCGGTGACCAGCTCGTAGAGCGAGACGCCCAGCGAGTAGAGGTCCGAGCGCGCATCCAGGCCCGACCCCTGCACCTGCTCCGGGGACATGTAGTAGATGGAGCCCAGCGTCGAGCCGGTCTGGGTGAGCTTGTTTTCCCCGGCGGCGCGTGCGATGCCGAAGTCCATCAGCTTGATGATGCCGTCGCGCGTGAGCATCATGTTGGCGGGCTTGATGTCCCGGTGGACAATGCCGCGGGCGTGCGCATAGCTGAGCGCGGCCAGCACCTGGTAGATGCACTCCACCGCTTCGCCTTCGGGAAACGCGCCGCCGCGCAGCCGGTGCGCCAGCGTCGTGCCCTCCACCAGCTCCATGATCATCACCAGTTGATTTTCGATGTGCAGCGCGGTGCGCAGTTGCGCGATGTTGGGATGGTCCAGGCTGGCCAGCACCTTGATTTCGCGCAGAAAGCGCCCGGCCAGCTCCTGCTGTCCGGCCAGGTCCGGCAGGAGGATTTTCATCGCTTCCATGCGGTCGGAGATTACATTGCGGACCTTGTAGACCTCGCCCATGCCTCCCGCGCCCAGCACTTCCTGGATCTCGTAATCGCCTACGCGCTGTCCCGGCTCGTAGCTCATGGTCTTCCTCCGTCTTGGAGTGCGGCGGCTCGACGCCGCTTTTGTAGGGGCGGACCAGAGTGTCCGCCCGCATCGCTGGGTCCCGAGATGATACGGCCAGGAACCCCAGCGAACAATAGTACGAGGCCGCCGCACTCCAAAGCTGGCCCGGGCCGGGAATTAGTGGCGCAAGGGCGAGGGGAGAAGATACCGCAGAGGCACAGAGACGCAGAGACGCGCAGAGGAAACGCCGAAGGGCGCAGCCCTTCCTGCGTCAGGATCTGCGACAAGCAGCGCCCCTACAAAACGGCGTCGAGCCGCAGTACTCCAAATGAGGGCTAAAGCAGAGGCGAGCCGCCGGGAATCAGCCCTTCGCTCAAACCGCTCAGGGTTAATCCTGGGCTAAGATGCCCGACGATCAATCCTTCGCAAAAACCGCTCAGGGTGAACATCCTGGTCGGATGTTCACGGAAATAGTCCGCGCAGGAGGGTGGCGTCGGCGACGCGGCCGACGGCCAGGATGGAGGCGGCGGTGCGCATGTGCACGTGGTACTTGCGGGACATCTCGAAGACGTCGCTGAACGCGCGGTGCATCACTTCGGCGAGCTTGGCGTTCACTTCGTGCTCGGTCCAGGAATAGGAATAGTGGTTCTGCACCCACTCGAAGTAACTGACGGTGACGCCGCCGGCGTTGGCCAGAATGTCCGGGACCAGGAAGATGTTTTTGCGGGAGAGCACTTCGTCCGCGCGGGGCGTGGTGGGACCGTTGGCGGCTTCGGCCACGATCTTGGCCTGGACCTGCTCCGCGTTCTCCAGGGTGATGACGTTTTCGAGCGCGGCGGGAATCAGCACGTCGCACTTGAGGGTGAGCAGGTCTTCATTGGAGATGCGCGAGCCGCCGGGCATGCCCACGATCGAGCCGGTACGCTCCTTGAAGCGCAGGGCCTTCATGGGATCGAGCCCGCGGGGATTGTGCACGCCGCCGCGGGAGTCGCTGAGGGCGATGATTTTGGCTTTCTTTTCCTGTAAGAGCCGGGCGGCGATGGAGCCGGCGTTGCCGAATCCCTGGATGGCCACGCTGGCGCCGCGCAGGTTGATCTTCTTGATCTTGCAGGCTTCTTCGAGGGCGAAGAGGCAGCCGCGCGCGGTGGCCTCATTGCGTCCCAGCGAGCCGCCCAGCGGGATGGGCTTGCCGGTGACCACGCCGAGCACCGTGTGGCCGGTGGTCATCGAGTAGGTGTCCATCATCCAGGCCATGGTCTGCGAGTCGGTGTAGACGTCCGGCGCGGGGATGTCGCAGTCCGGGCCGATGATGGGCAGAATCTCGCTGGTGAAGCGGCGGGTGAGGCGCTCGAGCTCGCCCTTGCTCATGCGCTTGGGGTCGCAGATGACTCCGGCCTTGCCGCCGCCGAAGGGGATGTTCACCGTGGCGGTCTTCCAGGTCATCCAGGAGGCCAGGGCTTTCACCTCGTCCAGGGTGACGCTGGGGTGAAAGCGCACGCCTCCCTTGGCCGGGCCGCGCGCGATGTTGTGCTGCACGCGGAAGCCGGTAAAGACTTTTACTTGGCCGTTGTCCATCTTGACCGGCATGGAAACTTCCAGGATGCGCTTGGGCGTGCGCAGCACCTGGCGCAGGCCGGGATCGAGCTTCAAATATTCCGCGGCGATATCGAACTGCATCTGCGCGATGCGGTACGGGTTCAGGTCCTCGCGCGGCGGAGCAACGGCCGGCATGGGCCGGGGCATCGGTTTGACGACTGTGGACATGATTGGAAACGCCTCCTTTTCCCGAAGCTCGGGATGGGATCAGGCCGCGCGCTCGCCGCGCCGAGCGGAGGCCGATGGGATCAGGATTTTCGCGCCGCCCCCCGCGGCGCTTAAACGTATTCCCCGCAACAATGGCAGAAAACTGCGCATCACCCCCGGCTGCGCGCAGAAACGGCGCAGACCGCAAACATCTCACTATGGGAGATTTAGACACTGCTGGCGGAAAGTGTCAACGGGAAGGCGGGGCGGAGGCCGGGGACGTTTCCGAGAGAGTCACTAACCGGAAGGGAATTTGCGGGGGCCGATGAGTGAGTCATGTTGGGTTAAGTGCATGGGAATATGAGAGTTAGTGGCGGCCATGCCCGGAGCCGGAACGTGCCGCCGGGCTTATCGCCCCGCGCTACAGCAACCGAGAATTTGCGGTCGCTGCGGAGAAATGCAGGCTATGACTGAGGCGGGATGACGTCCGTGCCCATGTAGGGCTTGAGCGCTTCGGGGATGAGGATCGAGCCGTCGGCCTGCTGGTAGTTTTCCACCACGGCGAGCCAGGTGCGGCCCACGGCGAGGCCGGAGCCGTTCAGCGTATGCACGAATTCGCTCTTGCCGGCTTTGCCCTTGGTGCGGATACCGGCGCGGCGCGCTTGAAACGCTTCGCAATTCGAACAGGAAGAAATCTCACGGAAGGCGCGCGCGGAGGGCAGCCAGACTTCGAGGTCATAGGTTTTGGCGGAGGCGAAGCCCATGTCGCCAGTGGAAAGCAGCATGACGCGGTAATGCAGGCCGAGACGCTGGAGGATGGCTTCCGCGTTGGCGACCAGTGATTCGTGCTCCGCGTAGCTCTGGTCGGCGCGGGTGAATTTGAAAAGCTCAACTTTCTGGAACTGGTGCTGGCGGACGAGGCCGCGCGTATCGCGTCCGGCGGCGCCGGCTTCGGAGCGGAAGCAGGCGGTCCAGGCGCAGAGTTTGATGGGCAGGCGATCGGCGTCGAGCGTTTCATCGCGGTAGAGGCTGGTGAGCTCGACCTCCGCGGTGGGCGTGAGCCACAGGTCCGTGCCTTCCAGGTGGAACATGTCCGCGGCGAATTTGGGCAACTGGCCGACGCCGGTGAGCGATTCCGTGTTCACCAGGAACGGGGGAAGGATCTCGGTGTAGCCGTGCTCGCGCGTGTGCACGTCCAGCATGAAATTGGCCAGGGCGCGCTCCAGGCGCGCGCCGGGGCCGGAGTACACGGCAAAGCGCGTGCCGGCGATTTTTGCGGCGCGGGCGAAATCCAGGATGCCGGCGCGCTCGCCCACTTCCCAATGCGGCCGCGGCTCGAAGGAGAACTCCGGGGGCGCGCCCCAGCGGCGGACCTCCACGTTCTGTTCCGCGCCGCCGCCGATGGGAACGGAGGGATGCGGCAGATTCGGCACCCGCAGCAGGAAGTCGCGCTGCCGGGCGTCGAGCTCCGCGATGCGCAGGTCTTCCGCGCGGATCGTATCCGCGACTTCTTTCATGCGCGCGATCAGGGGCTCCGCATCTTCGCGGGTTTTCTTGCGGCGGGCGATTTCGTCGCTGGTCTGATTGCGCTCGGCCTTGAGGCGCTCGACAGCGGTGATGGCCTGGCGGCGCTCGGCGTCGAGCGCGCGGAAGGCGTCCAGGTCCAGCGTCAGGTTGCGCTGGCGGGCCATCTCCTCGAATTGCGGAAGATGGCTGCGGAAGAATTCCAGGTCATGCATAGGCGCAAAAGCATAGCGCAACTCGGAGGAAACTCCCACGCGGGATGCGCGCCCGGCACAGTGGACTAGGAGGCGCGGCGTTCGGGGGGAGGCAGGCGGACCAGGCGGGCTTCAATGACCGCGGGAATCGCGCGGATGGGCTCGAGGATGGATTCAGGCACTTCGCCGTCGAGCAGCACGAGGGCCAAAGCTTCCGCGCCAGGCACGGCGGCGCGGCGGCCCAGGGCGAACGTGGCGATGTTCACGCCGCGGCTGCCGAGCAGTTGCCCCATCTGGCCGATCACGCCGGGAACGTCGCGGTTGCGAGTGAACAGGATGGTGCCTTCCAGATTGCACTCCACGTGAATGCCGTCAATGCTCATCACGCGCGGCGAGAGGTCGTAAAGCACGGTGCCCTCGACGCACACGGAGCGCGCCTCCGGACCGTTGCCGGGGAAGACGGTAACTTCGAGGGTGTTGGGGAAGCCATGCTCGCGGCGGCGGGTTTCTTCTTCCACCACGATGCCGCGCTGGGCGGCGGCGGCCGCGGAGTTCACCAGGTTCACTTTTTCCGCAAGCACGGGATTGAGCACGCCGGCGAGCACGGCGTTGCGCAGAACGGCTGAGCCTGCTGCGGCTGCTTCCCCCGCGTAGCGGATGCGCACGCGGGCCACGCGTCCGAGTCCCACCTGCCCGGCCATCAGGCCGAGGCGCTCAGCGAGAGCCAGGTAGGGACGCAGGCGGCGGTACTGTTCGGGGGAGAGATTGGGCAGGTTGACGGAATTGCGCAGCACGCCGTTCTGGAGATAGTCGAAGACCTGCTCGGCGATGAGCGCGCCGACTTCTTCCTGCGCTTCAACGGTCGAGCCGGCGATGTGCGGCGTGGCCACCACATTGGGGAGGGCGGCGAGCGGAGAATCCTTCAGCGGTTCGGTGGCAAAGACGTCCAGAGCCGCGCCGGCCAACTGGCCGGAACGCAGGGCCTCGGCGAGCGCGGGCTCGTCCACCAGTTCACCGCGCGCGGTGTTGATAAGGTAAGAGCCGCGCTTCATTTTCGCGAGCGTCGCGGCGTTGATGATCTTTTCCGTGTCCGTAGCGAGCGAGGCATGCAGGGAAACCACGTCCGCGCGCGCGAGGAGATCGTCCAGCGGAACCATCTCCACATCTTCTTCGCGGGCCACTTCCGGGCGGACATAAGGATCACAGGCCAGGACGCGCATCTCGAAAGCCTGGGCGCGGCGCGCCACGTTAAAACCCACGCGGCCCAGGCCGATGAGGCCCAGCGTCTTTCCGCGCAGCTCGCTGCCCAGCGCCCCGCCTTTTTCCCAGCGGCCCGCGTGGATGGCCGCGTCCAGCCGCGGAACCATGCGCGCCAGCGCCAGCAACAGCGCGAAGGCATGTTCCGCCACGCTGACGGCGTTCGAGCCGGGCGTGTTCATCACCAGGATGCCGCGGCGGGTGCAGGCATCCACGTCAATGTTGTCCACGCCGGCGCCGGCCCGGCCCACCACGCGCAGCGCCGGCGCAACCGCGAGGAGTTCGGCGGTGACTCTTGTGGCGCTGCGCACGATCAGGGCGTCTGCGCCGGCAAGCGCTGGCGGGAGATCGTTCGAAACAGGGGTGAGCACCTCCCAGCCCGTGCGGCGGAGCAGTTCGATGCCCCGGGGAGAAATTTTGTCAGCGACGACGATGCGCATGGTGCTGAGAATATAACCGAAAAGAAGGCCGGCGCGGGACGCCGGGCCTACGAAGGGGGACCAAAAGATGCTAGAGTTTTCTACCGCCTATGAAACTCGTGGAAAAAGTGCAGAGCGACATGATCGCGGCCATGAAGGCGCGGGATGAATTCCGGCTGAGCGTGCTGCGCATGCTCAAGGCGGCCTTGAAGAATAAAGAGATCGAGAAACTCCGCGCGCTCGAGGAAGCGGAAGAAGTCGGCGTGGTGCAAACCATGGTGAAGCAGCATCACGAGTCCGCGGAGCAGTTCACCAAGGGCGGGCGGCCGGAGCTGGCGGAGAAAGAATTGAAGGAAATCACCGTCCTCGAGTCCTACCTGCCAGCCGCGGCGGGCGCGGAGGAGATGGACACGGCCATCTCCGCGGCCATCGCGGAGACGGGCGCCACCACCGCGAAGCAAATGGGCGCGGTAGTGAAAGCCGCACGCGCTAAGCTTACCGGCAAGACCATTGACGGCAAGGCGCTCTCCGACCGTGTGCGGGCGCGCCTCGGCGGGTGAAAGCTTGCCCCGGCAAAGCCGAAGTTGTTTCACATGGCGCGACTAAAAAGCATAACCCTGATACGTCAACGCGTCACACGCTGGAACGAGTATCCATTCAACATCTCCTCGATCGCCTCGCTCAAGACACTGAAGTTAAAGCGTCAGGTCTGCTTCTTCGTGGGTGAAAATGGCAGTGGCAAATCCACCCTCTTGGAAGCCATTGCCGCGCACTACGGATTCGGGCGCGAAGGCGGAAACAGAAACTGTCTTTTCGAAACGACCTCCAGCCTGCGGTCGATAGACCCGTTGATCAAAGCTTTGCGGCTGGCGTTCACCGCACGCACGGGCCGGGGCTTCTATCTGAGAGCGGAGAGCTTTTTTAACGTAGCGAGCTATGTGGACCAAATGGGAGTGGCATCCTCTTACGGCGGCAAAAGCCTTCACGACCAGTCTCATGGCGAGTCATTTCTGTCGCTGATCCAAAACCGCTTCACTGGTCCCGGCCTCTACGTGATGGACGAGCCGGAAGCGGCCCTTTCACCCCAGCGGCAGTTGAGCTTTCTCATTTTGCTCAGGGAACTGCTGGAGCCAGGCGGAAGCGAGGTGCAGCTACTCATCGCCACGCACTCTCCGATTTTGCTGGCCTTTCCGCAAGCACAGATATTCTCATTCGACGGCGGTAAGATTCACGAGATTCGCTACAAAGACAGCCAACCATTTCTGCTGGTGAGCCGATTCTTGGCCGCTCCTGAGCGCTACTTTCCTAAGTTGTTCAGCACCGAGGCAACTGCGGAGTGACCAAGCGCCTTGCGGGGACAGGCAAGAATGCCAGTCCCACGATATGCTTACGGAGTGGCATTCCCTTCGTCAATTCCTGTGCGATACACAGATGAGGAAGCCGGATTTGTGAGCGTGCGGCCGGTACTGCGGATGAGCCTGCGGCCGGAGCAATTGCTGGAACTCATTCTGGGTGTGACTGGAAAGACCACGGAGCGGGTGCAGCAGATCCTGCGCAGCGGGAGCGTGGCGACGGGCGGCTACCGCTATTGGTGGGACGGGATGGACACCGGGCAGAACGAACTGGCCGCGGCGCTCGAGGCATTTCCGGATGCGGATCCTTCCCGCGCATTTGAGGCGGCGCGGTGTGTGGTGGTGGTGACGGAAACAGCGGGGCCGAATCCGCTTGGCGGGGCGGAATTTGCGTCGGCGGAGGCTTCGCGCCGGCGAACCTTCCGGCGGCGAAGCTTCTGGGCGGAATTGATGGAGGCCGCTGCGCCGCCGCGCGGGACCCTTGCTTACCGCAGTTATTCCTATGCGCGGCGCGGCGACCTCTACGCGCTGGAGCTGGCCCCGGGCGCCGCGGAAGCGCTGGCCGGCGCGGCCCGCAAATGGGGCGTGCCCGCGGTGCGCGCGCATGCCGGGGCGCTGGCGCGCGCTGTTCGGCTGGTTTACGTTTGCACGAGGTAAACCTCTTACAACCGGAACGTGCCCACGGTCAGAAAATCACTGACCGTGGCTACCCCGGCCACAACGGAGCAGCAGCCCAGTTGTGACCTTTCGGGCGGCGCGGCCTTGCGCCCTCCGGACGCCGGTGCTACCTTGCGGGCCACTGAAGAGTGACCGCGAGCAGGGGCGCGGCTTCCCCGTGCCCCTACGAGAGGCGCGCAGGCCGGCGAGTGGCGGAGGAGCGGCGTGGCGACACAGACAGCGAGTCCAGCGGGCAGCGAGTTCCGGCCCTATGTGCCGGCAGCGGAGTCCCGGGCGGAATTCACGATCCGCGCGGTGATTCTCGGAGCGTTGTTCGGATTGCTGTTCGGAGCGGTGACAGTTTACGTGGGGCTGCGCGCCGGGCTGACCGTTTCCGCCTCCATTCCCATTTCCGTTCTGTCCATCAGCATCCTGCGCGCGTTCGGAAGGTCAACGATTCTCGAGAACAACATCGTGCAGACCACGGGGTCCGCCGGAGAATCCCTGGCCGCGGGGGTAATGTTCACGATTCCGGCCTTGATCTTTCTCGGGTTCAGTTCCGACTTTACGTTCTGGCGCATCTTTCCGCTGGCCCTTCTCGGCGGATGGCTGGGTGTTCTGTTCATGGTGCCGATCCGGCGCCAGCTCATCGTGAAAGAGCATGGCAACCTGGCGTTTCCGGAAGGGACAGCCTGCGCGGACGTGCTGATCGCCGGTGAGCGCGGAGGCTCGTTTGCCGGGCGCGTATTCTGGGGGCTGGGCCTGGGAGGCGTTTACACGTTTCTGATGAAAACGGGGCTCGCCTGGACGGAGCAGCCGGAGGGGCGGCCAAGCTGGTTTCCCGGAGCGAGCTTTCGCGCCAACATCACTTCGGAATATCTCGGCGTCGGGTACATCATCGGGCCGCGTGTTTCGGGCATTCTCTTTGCAGGCGGCATCATATCCTGGCTGGTGATGATGCCGGCGATCAAGTTTTACGGGCAACTGGCCGGCAATAGCCCGATTTACCCGTCCACGATTCCCATTCCGCAAATGACTCCGGACCAGATCTGGAGCAGCTACATCCGGCCGATGGGCGCCGGCGCGGTTGCCGCGGCGGGGTTGATTACTCTGCTGCGCACCATGCCCACCATCGTTTCCGCCCTGCGCGCAGGACTGAAAGACGTGAGAGCGGAAGGAGCGGGCGCGGTTGCTTCCTCGGGGCGCATCGACCGCGATGTTCCGATGCGCGGAGTGATCGCCGGGTCCGCGGTGATTGTTGCCATGATCTGGGCGGTGTTCACGTTTTTCCCGATCGCCGGAGCGCAGACGCAGTGGTGGCAAAACCTCTTCGCCGGCGTTTTCGTGGTGGTGTTTGGATTCCTGTTCGTCACCGTAGCGGGCCGCATCAGCGGGCTGCTGGGAAACTCGTCGAACCCCATCAGCGGAATGAGCATCGCCACGCTGATGGCCACGTGCGCGGTCTTTCTGGTCTCCGGCTGGACCGCGCCGAAGTACTCCGTGCTGGCGCTCATGATTGGAGGAATCGTTTGCATCGCCGCGGCGATCGCCGGCGCGACTTCGCAGGACCTGAAAACGGGATATCTGGTCGGCTCCACGCCGTTCTGGCAGCAGATGGGCCTGCTGGTGGGAGTAACGGTCTCCACCGCGGCCATCGGCTTGACGCTCAATCTAATGAACACGGGGCTGGAAAAGTACGTCCCGGTACAGATTCCCGTGAGCATCCAGGCGCTGCCCGCGGGAGTGAAGATCGAGCGGCAGGCGTTCACCTATCACGGCAAAACCTACGTGCTGCTCAACTCACTGGGCTCTCACGAGGTTCCCGACGGGGACTACCTGTACGATCGGGAAAGAGGCCGGATAGAAATCCAGTGGGCGCAGGGAATCGGGGGTGAAAAGGCGGCTGCGCCGCAAGCGCGGCTGATGGCTACGGTCATCAGCGGCATCCTGAATCAGCGCCTGCCCTGGCGTCTGGTGCTCATGGGGGTGGCCCTGGTGATCGCGGTGGAGATCCTCGGGGTGCGTTCCCTGGCTTTCGCCACCGGTTCGTATCTGTCCATCGCCACGACCGGCGCGATGTTTGCCGGGGGACTGGTGCGTGCCCTGGTGGAAGCCACCACCAGGAAAAAGGAGGAAGGTGAAGCCAGCCCGGGAGCTCTCTATTCCAGCGGATTGATAGCTGCCGGGGGAGTGTTCGGCCTGCTGGGCATCGTGATCAATCTGTTCCAGGACCAGGAGATCTCCAACCGCGTGCCGGAATGGGTGGTGCGGGCTTTTCACCTTCCCTGGCCTGATAAGTTGTTCGCCCTGGGACCCAGGCTGTGGCCCTCGCTGGCCCCCAACGACAAATTGCCGATGCCTACCAGCGCGCAATCGCTCCTGGGAGTGTTCATGTTTGCCCTGCTGGGCTTCTCGCTTTTCTACTTTTCGAGAAAGAAAATGGATTAACCCCCGGATCTGCTTTGACGGGCATTTCCTCCACCGGATAAACTGGAAGCCATGAGGAGCGCCTCTGGGACCTACCGTCCGATCCGCTTCGACTGGCGGCGGCATTTCACCCCGGCCATCCGCTGGCTGATCCTGATCAACTGCGGCGTTTTTGTGCTGTTGCGCCTGATCTCGCTGGTGGGCGGCGAGGCGATCGAGCGCGCCGTCGTGTTGTGGCTGGGGTTGATCCCGTATTCCGTGGTGCACGGGCTGAAGTTCTGGCAGCCGGTGAGCTATCTGTTTCTGCACGCCGGGGTGCTGCACCTGCTCATCAACATGCTCACGCTGTGGATGTTTGGGAGCGACCTGGAGCGTGCGTGGGGCGCGCGCCGCTTTCTTTCCTACTATTTCCTGACGGGCATTGGCGCAGGACTTTGCGTGGTGCTGGTGAACGTGTTGCCGGAACTGTGGGGCCATCCGCAGACGCCGGTGGTGACGGTGGGGGCCTCCGGAGCCATCTATGGAATCCTGATGGCCTGCGCGCTGCTGTTTCCAGACCGGCAGGTGTGGCTGCTGCTGCCGCCCATCGCGCTGCCCATGCGGATTTTCGTGCTGCTGTGGGGAGCATTCGCTTTTTTCAGCTCGCTGGAGGGTTCCGGAAACGGCATCAGCCATATCGCGCATCTGGGCGGGCTGCTGGTGGGCTATCTCTATCTGCGTCGCGGTTCGTTCTTCTTCCATGCCCGCAACCACTTTACAGACTGGCGCCAACGGCGCCTGCGGCGGAAGTTCGAGGTCTACCTGCGCGAGCATCGCGATGAGCCGCCGCCGCCGGGGGGATGGGTTCACTAGAAGCGAAATTCGAAAATCGAAAATCGAGAAACGGCACTGCCGCCCGGGTGATTACGCACGTTCCGACCGATTTTCGAGTTTCGAATTTCGATTTTCGCCTTTACTCCACAGAATGGAGCTTCATGAAGTTGGTGTGGCCGGGGATGCCGAAGGGCGTGCCGGCCACGATGCCCACCACGTCGCCGCGCGCCACGAGCTTCTCTTCCAGCAAGCGGGCAGATGCAATCTTGGAAAGCGCATCGATGTTACGCATGTTGGCGATGGTGCGCGGGAGCACGCCCCAGAGCAGGCTCAGCCGGCGGCGCGTCCCCTGATTCGGTGAAAACGCGATAATCGGGCAGGGCGGGCGGTACTTGGAGACGAGGCGCGCGGTCGAACCGCTTTCCGTGAACACCGCAATCACCTTCATTTGGAACATATCGGCGGCCCGGCAAATGGCTTCGCAGATCGTTTCGCCCACGGAGACCGTGGTGGGATGCGGCCGGGCTGCGCGGCGGACATGGGCCTCCGTCTCGCGCACGATGCGGTCCATCATGCATACGCTCTCCACGGGGTAGCGTCCAGAGGCGCTTTCGGCGGAAAGCATCACCGCGTCCGAACCGTCAAAAATGGCGTTGGCCACGTCTGAAGCCTCCGCACGGGTGGGCCGCGGATTTTCGGTCATGGATTCGAGCATCTGCGTGGCGGTGATCACCGGCACGCGCAGTTCGCGCGCCAGGGAGATGATCCGCTTCTGGAGCACGGGCACCTGCTCGGGAGGCAGCTCGACGCCCAGGTCGCCGCGCGCCACCATCACGCCATCGGAGGCGCGCAGGATTTCTTCCAGGTTGTCCATGGCTTCCGGCTTTTCCAGCTTGGAGATCACCGGGGTATTGCGCCCCGCCTTGCGAATCACCGCTTTGGCGGAGAGCACATCGGCAGCGGTGCGCACGAAGCTGACGGCCACGTAATCGGCTCCCGCGTCGAGGGCGAAGAGCAGGTCTTCGCGGTCCTTGGGAGTGACCGACGCTACCTTCAGCTTCACCCCAGGCAGGTTGATGCCTTTGTGCTCGCCCAACTCGCCGCCATTGACCACGGTGGTGATAACGTCCTGGCCGCGCACAGCGCGGACCCGCAGCTCCATCAGTCCATCGGCCAGCAGGATGCGATCGCCGGAACGCACGTCGCGCGCGAGACGCTGGAAGGTCGTGCTTACCCGCTCCACATCGCCCGGGACGTCCTTCGTGGTGATGATGAACCGGCGGCCGGCCTCGAGCCGCACCGGAATCCCTCCGGCGAGCTGCCCGGTGCGAATCTTCGGCCCCTGCAGGTCGGCCAGGATGGCCAGCGGGCGCTGCTTGTGCGCGGAGGCCTGGCGAAGTGCGCGGATCGCGGCCGCGTGCTCCTCATGGGTGCCGTGGGAAAAATTGAGCCGGGCCACATCCATGCCTGCGGCGAGCAGCCGGTCTGCCATCTCCGGCGAACGGCTGGCCGGACCGATGGTGCAGACAATTTTCGCGCGGCGCAGCGTGGGCGGCGCCTGGGACTTACGGTGCACGGACAAAGTCCTCGGTGGCCCGGTACACAAACTCAATTCCCGGGCGGATGGAAGCCAGCGGGAGCCGCTCGTTATCCGCGTGCATGCGGCCGATTTCTTCTTCCGTGAGGGGAAACGGAACCAGGCCGTAGCAGGTGACCCCGCGCAGGCGCAGCTCCGCGGAATCGGTGGCCCAGGTGGACATCATGGGCACCACCGCAGCGCCGGGAAAAACCTCGCGGGAGGCGCGCTGCAACACCCGGAAGAAATCGGTGTCCACGTCCGAGGGCGGCGCGGGGCGGGTGTTGCCGGTATCGATGTCGATGCGCACCTGGGGATCGGCCACGACTTTGTTCATGGCTTCGAGGAACTCACCGGGCAGTTCGCCGGGAAGCAGGCGGGCATTCAGGATGGCTTTGGCTTCCGAGGGGATGACGTTGGCGCGCACGCCGGCTTGCAGCATGGTGGGAGCAACAGTGTTGCGCAGCATGGAATTCCACACCGGATTGGCATTGGAGAGGATGCGCGCGGCATGGTCCTGACGGTCGGGAGTATCCAGGGCGCGCATCCATTTGCCCAATTCCGGGTCTGTTTCCACCGCTGCCAGGCCTTCGAAATATCGCCGGGGGATCGAGAGCGGCTTCACCGGCGGCTCCCAATTTCCCAGCTTCTCGACGGCGGCGGCCAGGTGCACTACGGCATTGTCCTTCAGCGGGATGGAGGCATGGCCGGAAGTGCCTGTAGCAGTGAGGCGATAGTTGACCAGGACCTTTTCACTGGCTTGCACGCCGACGTACCAGACCTTGCCGTCTTTGACGATGGTGCGTCCGCCCTCGTTGATGCAGTAGGCGGCGGCAATTTTGTCCCAGAGACTGGCGGCGAGAGCGCGGATGCCCGCTTCCCCGCCCTGTTCCTCGTCGCCGTCGGCCAGGAAAATCACGTCGCGCTGCAGGCGGAGGCCGGAGCGCTTCAGGGCAATAAACGTGGCCAGATTGGCGATGAGCGGCCCTTTATCGTCCACCACGCCGCGGCCCCAGATGGCGCCGTCCTTGATCGTCGCGGAGAAGGGATCCTGGGTCCATTTGGAAGCGTCTACGCCGACTACATCCATGTGGCCAAGCAGCAGCAGGGCGCGCGAAGGATCCGGCAGGGCGCCGGCCTGGAGCCGCGCAAGCACCGCTCCTCTTCCGGGCGCGGTCTCGATCACCTGCGGCGGAATTCCCTCTTTTTCCAGAATACCGGCCAGATAGCGTGCCCCGGCCAATTCGTTTCCGGGCGGGTTGACGGTGTTGATGCGCACCAGCCCGGCCAGCCAATCGGAGGCCTCCGCGGCCAGCTTTGCGAAGTCTACAGCGGCGGCCGTGGCGGGCGGCTGCTGGGCAACGGCGCCGAGGGGACAAACTGCAGCGAGCAGCGCTACTGCCAGCAGCTTTCGCGATAAAGCCACAGTTTCCTCCGCGGCCAATTGGTTTCCAAGCGAGAGGGGATGTTACCACGCCGCTCCTCGGCGCTCCCGGCGCGGTGCTCAGAAGACCAAGGGCGGGCGTCTGGTTTGCGAAATAGATGGGAGCAGATCACCGGGAAACCTGCCACGCAGGATCTGCCGGAAGCGGAACGTGAGAAAAGCCAGAACGGGCCCACGACCAGAGAAGCGCTGAGCGTGGCTGCCCGAGATGGCGGAGGCAATGCGTTGACCGCTCCCAGGCCGCGTGGCAGCATCTAACGATACGAGGTGAGGCTCGATGAACACCGCCTATCATCACGCATTTATAGCTGGATTGCTCTTTTGCGGATTGACGCTGGGCCCGGCATCCTTCGAGGCGCTGCGCGTACAGGCTCAGACGCAAGGGCAGAGTCAGGACCCGAATCAGAAACAGAATCCCGGGCAGGGTCAGGAACAGAAGCCTCCGGTAAACGTCCTGACGCCCGGGAGCGGCCAGCAGGGACAGAAGCCGCCCGATCAGTACACGCTGAGCGTGGAAGTGCCGGTGGTAAACGTTCCGGTGGTGGTGACGGACGACCGCGGGGACATCATTACCGGACTGAAAGCCAGCAACTTCCGGGTGAGTGAAGACGGGGTGCTGCAGAACATCAGCAATTTCTCGGTGCCCGAGGCCCCAATCACCGCGGTGCTGCTGGTGGAATTCAGCAGCAAAGGGATTTACGGCTATCCGGTGTATGCAGCCAATGCCGTGAATTGGGCCGATGCATTTGTCTACCAGCTAAAAAAAGACGACTGGCTGGCGCTGGTTTCCTTCGACCTGCATACGCGCATCGAAGCGGACTTCACCCAGGACAAACTGGCCGTGCACCAGGTGCTTGCGCGCATGATTGTTCCCGGTTTTCACGAATCCTGCGTGTTCGACGCACTGTGGGATACGCTCGACCGGCTGGAGGACGTGAAGGGACGCAAGGCCATCCTGCTGCTGGCTTCCGGGATCGACACTTTCAGCAAACACAACTTCGATCAAACCCGGGACCGCCTGAAGAAAACGGACGTGGTCATCTACCCGGTGAGCGTTTCACAGGTGGTGCAAATCCTGAGAGTGGGCAGCGATCCCTACTATCAGGGCCAGATGACCTATCTGCAGGCGGACAACCAGATGAGGGAGTTTGCGCGGCTCACGGGCGGAAAGGCGTTCCTGCCGCGTTTTGACGGGGAGATTCCGGGGGACATGCAGGAAGTAGCCTCGATGCTGCGCGCGCAGTACAGCCTGGGTTACACGCCGAGCAATGCGGCGCGCGACGGGAAATACCGGAAGATCACCGTCCAGATGGTGGATAAGAACGGATCGCCGCTGGCTATGCAGGATCCAAAAGGCAAGAAACTGAAGCTGGTGGTGTTTGCCCGGCAGGGTTATACCGCGCCCAAAGGGCCCGTGTCCTGAGCTTCGTCCGCTTGGGTTGAGATGTCTTCTCCGCACCCGCGGAATCAATATCCTCGAACCAGGTCCACGCGGTTGCGCAGTTCGCGTCCGGCGAACCAGCGCTCCAGATTGTCCAGCAACAGCTCCGCCTGGCGCTGCCAAAGAGCATCGCTGGCTCCGCTCAAATGAGGAGTAAGCAAGCAGTTTTCTAGGGTCCAAAGCGGGCTGGACTCCGGGAGCGGCTCTTCGCTGGCCACATCCAGCGCGGCTCCGGCGATGCGGTGTTCGCGCAGAACGGCCACGAGCGCCGGCTCATCCAGCAGTGAGCCGCGCGCAATATTGACCAGATAGGCGGTGGGCTTCATGCGCGCGAGGCGCTCTGCGTTCATCAGATGGCGGGTCTCCGGAGTTTCCGGCGCAGCCAGCACCACGAAATCGGCCTGGGGCAGCAGGGCTTCGAGCTCTCCGGCCGGGGTCACCAGGTCCGTGACGCCCGCGGGGTCGCGGCCGGAACGCGTGACCGCGGCCACGCGCATGCCCAGTGCGCGTCCGAGGCGAGCGACCTCCCGCCCGATCGCGCCCAGACCGACGAGCAGCAGCGTCGCCCCATGCAACTCGCGCGGTCTCACCGGTTCGTCCCAGATGTCCTGCTGGCCCCAATGGCGCGCGGCCTGATGGCGGAAGGAGGAAGGAAAGCGCCGCGCCAGCGCCAGCAACAGGCCCAGGACGTGCTCCGCGATGGGGATGGTGTGCACTCCGCTGGCGTTGGTCACGGCAATGCCGCTCACGCGCAGCTCCGGATACATGAGCTGGGCGACGCCGGCGGCCGTAGAGTGCAGCCAGCGCAGCCGAGGGGCCGCGGCGAACTGCGCGGGGCGCAGCGACCATCCGACGAAAATGTCCGTGTCCGGGAGCTCCTCGTCCAAGCCGCGGTAGTCCGGCAGGCGCACCACGCGCATCCCGGGATAGCGCTCCCGCACGCTGGCGGCCAGCCATTCCGGCGCCCGCCACAACGTGAACGGGTGCCACACGCACAGGACGAGCTTTGTGTCTGCGGGATGAGGCGCGGTCATTGGAACAATCAGGCTAACACGGGATTGGGCCAGTGCAGGGGCGGCGGCCAATCATCGCTCGAACAGCCCCTTCCTCAGGGTTTCGTAGCCGAACCGCTGAAGGATCTGGACGAACTGCCTGCCGCTTAAACCCCGCGGCATTTTCAAACGGCGAGGACCTCGTCCTTCACCATGTGCAGGCGGATCACAGCAGGCATTTCATTTGGTTCAAAGTGGCAGCGGACGGCATCTCGAACCATGCGGCGAAGCTCCTCCATGGTGTCACCCTGCGTGACGATAGCGTGTCCCAGCGCCTCCGCAACGAAGCCGCCCTCAGGCTCTTCCTGAACGTTGAAGATAATTTCGGAAGGCGCAGCAACCTCCACCGGCCTGGCCGCAGGCCAGAAAACGGTCACCTTATTTTAGCACTTCCGCAGCGAGCCCCTTTGCAAATGGGAGCACGCCAGTTCGGGAGGAGCAACCGAATCCTGCCGTTCTGGCTATGGGGCAGGATTTCTCAGCACCAGGCTGCGGCCGGTCATTTCTTTGGGCCGCTCGGCGCCCAGCAGGGCAATGATCGTAGGGGCCACGTCCTGAAGGGCGCCTCCCGAGCGCAACGCGATGCCTTCCTGGGGGGAGACGAGAATCAGCGGAACCGGATTGGTGGTGTGATAGGTGTGCGGCCCGCCGGTGACGGGATCGATCATGGTTTCCGCGTTGCCGTGGTCCGCGGTGATGATCCAGGCACCTCCGCGCTGCGCCAGGGCCGGGTAGATGCGCGCGAGGCCTGCGTCCACGGCTTCGACGGCTTTGATTGCCGCATCCAGCTTTCCGGAATGGCCCACCATGTCCGCATTGGCGTAATTCATGATGATGGCGTCGAAATCGCCCTTCTCGATGGCCTTCACCACCGTGTCCGTGATGCCCTCCGCGCTCATCTCCGGCTTCAGGTCGTAGGTGGCCACCTTCGGTGAAGGGACCAGGACGCGCTCCTCGCCGCCGTAAGGTTTCTCCACGCCGCCGTTGAAGAAGTAGGTGACGTGCGCGTACTTCTCCGTCTCCGCGCAGCGCAGGTTGCGCAGGTTCATCTCCGCGAAGACCTGGGCCAGAATGTGCTCGGGCCGCTCCGGCGCGAGCACGTAGCGCAGCCATGGCCAGGTTTTTTCGTACTGGGTCATGGCTACGAAGAAGAGATTGCGCGGGCGTTTCGCGTCCGTGATTTTATCGAAGGCGGGCTCGAGCAGCGCGCGGGTGGTCTGGCGGGCGCGGTCCGCGCGGAAGTTGAAGAAAATGACGGCGTCGTCATCGCGGATTATACCGAGGGGCGGGCCTGACGGGCCGTCCGTGAGGACCACCGGTTCGACGAATTCATCGGTCACGCCGTGCTCGTAGCTCTGCCGCAGAGCCTGCTGCGCGTCCGTGGAATGGTGGCCTTCGCCGTGAACCATGGCGCGGTAGGCGCGCTCGATGCGCTCCCAGCGGTTGTCGCGGTCCATGGCGTAGTAGCGGCCGATTACGGAGGCGATGCGGCCCACGCCGTACTGGCGCAGCTTCTGCTCGAGTTGCTGGAGGTATCCGACGCCGCTATTGGGAGGGGTGTCGCGCCCATCGGTGAAGGCGTGGATGAAGACGCGTTCCACCTTCTGCTCCGCGGCCATGCGCATAAGCGCGACGAGATGCTCGAGCTGCGAGTGCACTCCGCCGTCGCTCACCAGTCCGAGCAGATGCAGGCGGCGCTCGCGGCCGCGCGACATGGCTTCCAGCAGCAGTGGCTGGCGCGCGAATTCACCGGACTGGATCATCAGGTCGATGCGCGTGATGTCCATGTGCACCACGCGGCCCGCGCCCAGGTTCATGTGTCCCACCTCGCTGTTGCCCATCTGGCCCTCGGGCAGGCCCACGGCGGGTCCGGAAGTGTTCACGAGCGTGGTGGGAAATTTGCGCAGCAGGAGGTCGTAGGTGGGTTTGCGCGCCAGGGCGATGGCGTTGCCCTTCGTCTCGGCGCGATAGCCCCAGCCGTCCAGCACGGTCAATACGATGGGTTTGGGACGCGGCATAGGGCGCCAGCATACCGGACGCTTCGAGGGATGTGTAGGGGCACTGCATTGCCGTGCCCCTACGGATTCATCGGACGCCGATTTCCTGCAGCATACGATAGAGGCGGGCCAGTGGCAGTCCGACGACATTGAAGTAGCAGCCTTCAATGCGGGTGATGAACCGTCCGGCGCGGCCCTGGATGGCGTAGGCGCCGGCTTTGTCCCGGGGCTCGCCGCCGGCCACGTAATCTTTGATCTCGCGGGACGCAAGGCGCGTGAACCACACGGACGTGCTTTCGACCGCGCAGCGCATTGAAGCTGCGGCTGGCGTGCGGCTCCGGCCCGCACCGGACGCGTCCAGGCGCAGAACGGCCAGCCCGGTCAGCACGCGGTGCTTCCTACCGGAGAGCCGGCGGAGCATGCACGCGGCGTCCGCGGGCGAACGGGGTTTACCGAGGATTCTGCCGGCGGCGACGACCACTGTGTCCGCGGCGAGAATCACCGCATTGCCGCGAAGGCGCTGTGCGGCTGCGAGGGCCTTCTCGCGCGCCAGGCGTTTCACGTGCTGCACCGCGGATTCGCCGCGCCGGGGGGATTCATCCACCTCTGCCGGGCGGACCGAAAACGAGAAGCCGGCGTCGCGCAGGATCTGCGCGCGGCGCGGCGAGGCGGAGGCGAGAATCAGTCTGGATTTCGTTGCCGTGCACCCGGAGGCGTGTTCAGCCGTCTCTGATGTTCGCAGAGGCAAAGCGCACAGGCAATCCCGAGGCTTCGGGAGCCTGTGCTACTGGAGAGCGGCGGCGGCATGCGCTTTCGGCCAGCCGAAAAGGCGGGCGATGGTGCGCGCATCCGCGGAAGGGTGCCACTGAAGATACTTCTGTGCCAGAGCGCGCCGTGCTTCTTCAGGTGCAAATTGCCGCGCACGCGCCAGGGCACCGGGAAAGGCTTGTGCGGTCAACTCGAAGCGCGACGAGGCCCACGATTCGGTTTCCTGTTCCGCGCCGGAATGCACCACCAGGAGCCGGCGCGAAAGCTCGAGCATAGCTTTCTTGTAGCGGCGGTTGCCCGCCTGGGTATCAAACTTGCAGGCGTGGCGCAGCTCGAGCGTGGCCAGAGGGCCATGCTCGGCAAGCGCTTGCCAGAGCGTGCGCGCATCCGCGGTGATGCGCCCGGCCGAATAGGCGCGGTCGAAGTCGCCGGCAACGCTGGCGCTCTCCTCCATGGCCAGAAAATGGGGCAGCAATTTCAGGGAAATAAACGTGCCGCGGCCTTTGAAGTATTTGGCGTAGAAAGCGCGGCGCTGGCGGCCGAATTCGTCCTTCCATTTCCAGATGCGCAGGCAGTACTTGTCCCAATCCGTGGGCTCACGGTGCGCGCACGCGTAGTAGAGCGAAGGCAGCGGCAGACCCTTGATCGGAAAGAGCAGGCAGAAGCCGACGTCGTCCAGAAAACGGATGGCATCCGCGGATGTGACTATGCGCTGCGGCTCGCGCCGCTTGCCGCCCCGGACTGCTGCGGCCGGCCAGCGGACTTCGCCGGCGGGGGGATCAGACGACGACGGTTTCTTCATATTCGCCAAAGACGCGGCGGAGGGCGTCGGCGATTTCTCCCACCGTGGCCGAAGCCTCGACGGCGGCGAGGATGGCGGGCATCAGGTTTTCCGCGGCGCGGGCGCGGCGCTCGACCTCTGCGAGCGAGGCCTGCGCCCTCGCGGCGTCGCGGCGAGCACGCAAGGCGCGCAGGCGCTCCACCTGCGAGCGTTCGATTTCCGGATCAATGCGCAGCAGGGGGATGGGGGAATCCTTCTCCGCCTGGAAGCGGTTCACACCGACCACAATTTCGTGGCCGCGCTCGACAGCCATCTGGTATTCGTACGCCGCCTTCTGGATTTCTCCCTGGACGTAGCCCTGCTCGATGGCGCGCAGCATGCCCCCCATGGAGTCAATGCGCTGGAGGTAGTCCGCGGCGCGGGCTTCAATCCTGTTGGTGAGCGCTTCGATGGCGTAGGACCCGCCCAGCGGATCGATGGTATTAGCCACGCCGGTTTCGTGGGCCAGCACCTGCTGCGTGCGCAACGCGAGCAGCGCGGTCTCTTCCGTGGGCAGCGCCAGGGCTTCATCCAGCGCGTTGCAGTGCAGCGACTGGCAGCCGCCCAGCACCGCCGCGAGCGCCTGAATGGCCACGCGCACCAGGTTGTTTTCCGGCTGCTGCGCGGTGAGCGAGGAGCCCGCGGTCTGCGCATGGAAACGCAGCAGGAGCGATTGCGGCTTCTGCGCATGAAACCGCTCGCGCATGATGCGCGCCCACAGGCGGCGCGCGGCACGGTATTTGGCCACTTCCTCGAGCAGGTCGTTGTGCGCGTTGAAAAAGAAGGAGAGCTGCGAGGCGAATTCGTCCACGGGCAGGCCGGCTTCTATCGCCGCCTGGACGTAGGCGATGGCATTGCCCAGGGTGAAGGCCACTTCCTGATCCGCGGTCGAGCCGGCCTCGCGGATGTGGTAGCCGGAGATGGAGATCACGTTCCAGTTGGGCATCTCCGTGCGGCACCAGGCGAACATGTCCGTGACGATGCGCATGGCGGACTTGACCGGAAAGATGTACGTGCCGCGGGCGATGTATTCCTTCAGCACGTCGTTCTGCACGGTGCCGGCCAGGCGGTGCACGTCCGCGCCCTGGCGGCGGCCCACGGCCACGTAAAGCGCCAGGAGGATGGCGGCCGTGGCGTTGATGGTCATCGAGGTGGAGACGCGCTCCAGGGGAATCTCCTCGAAGAGCGCCAGCATGTCTTCGAGTGAATCAATGGCCACGCCCACGCGGCCTACTTCGCCGAGCGCCAGCGCGTGGTCGCTATCGAGACCAATCTGCGTAGGCAGGTCGAAGGCCGTCGAAAGGCCAGTCTGGCCCTGGGCGAGCAGGTAGCGGAAGCGGCGGTTGGTTTCCGCAGCCGTGCCGTAGCCGGCGTATTGCCGCATGGTCCACAGCCGCCCGCGGTACATGGTGGGATAAACGCCGCGGGTGAACGGGAACTCGCCGGGATAGCCGAGGTCGGCCTCGGCTTCGTGGCCTGAAAGATTTTCCGCGGTATACAGGCGCTCGAGAGGCAGACCGGAGATCGTGCGAAACTCCTTTTGGCGTTCGGAGGGAGCCGCGGGTCCCGGGGTGGATTTGGTCGTCATTTCTCCGCTCGTCGGGGCTCGCTTCCGGGCGGTCCTAGCGGACGCGGCGCGCGCTGCGGAACGAGGCCAGCGCGAAGTACGCCATCATGGCGGTGAAGAATGCAGCGAGGGCCACAATCCAGGGGCCGTGGGCGCCCAGCGCCGTCTGCCGCCAGTAGCGCCAGGTGGAAAGCGCGCCGCCCACAGCCAGGAGCAGAAACAAGGTTCCCGCCGCCTCGTGGAAAAGCTGGCGCGCCACGCGCCACAGCGTAGCCAGAAACGCCTGGATGGCCCGCCACAGGGCCACGAAGAAGCGCCATTCCATGCGGAGATTGTAGTACAGATTCGAAACTCGAAATTCGAATCCCGAAGCTTCGGGACGAAAATCGTGGGGCGAGACCAGCCTCGACTGCCGGGGCCCGCAGGAACGCCAGCATGTGCGGGCGCAGCCAGGAGTGGCTGGGCTGCGGGAGGCGTTGCCGCTCTGTGAACCCGGGGCCAGGGACGGTCTTGTACGCCTTCCGGCAGAGCAATAGAATAGTTTTGCGGCGCCACTGGAGGTCCGACGTGCAACTCGACGACAATCTGAAGCAGTTGCTCCGCGAGCTGGGCCGGGCGATCAACGAGGCGGTATCCGATTCCGACCGCATCCAGAAGGCGATTGCGGGAGTACGCTCGGCCGGCTACGACATCGTGCTGAAGCTGGATGCGACGATCGGCCTGGCGCCCCGAGAAGCGAAGCCGGTGCGCATGACCGCGCAGGACCGGCGCTTCCTGGATTCTCTGCGCATCCGCGTGGAAGACGAGATCCTGGAGGACGAAACGGAAGCAGAGCAGGTGCAGATGACTCCCCAGGACGTGAAATTCCTGCGCTCACTGAAAATCAGTGTGGAGAACCCCGACGAGTAACCGGCGCATCCTCGCCCCGGCCTGCCTGCTCTGCGCGCTGGTCTTTCTACCGCTCGGCAGCGCGCGGGCGCAGCAGCCCGCACCGAGCACGGGCCAGACCCAGCCGAAGGCGGCGGAGGTGGATCCCCCGGTGGTTTCCGCAGTCATTCAGACTCCCACGGTAAAGGTGACCAAACCGAAGCTGGACCGCTACAAGGGGCACGTTCTGGCGTTCAACATCGCGGAAGTGATCGTGCAGAGTGATGACAACCAGAAATTCATCTGGGCGTTCCAGTATTCCCCGGAATTGCGCGCCAAAGTAATCCAGATGCTGAATGCTCACGCCTACCGGAACGGCGACCGCATCCAGGTATATTGCAATCCGGGCACCACGGTGGCTGTGAAGTTCAAAGGGAAGCCTTCCGGTTAGGTTCGAGTGAGTCTTCCGCGACCAACGCCGCACACCGCAGTAAGAATCAAAAGGGAGTTCCGAGAAGTCATCCCATCGATGGGGGAGAGTGCCTGCCCAGAGTGCCTCAGGGGCCCTTCGTTCCTCTGGGCAGGCTAAAGCCGCGATTTGGGGCGCATTGCGTGCGGCGGGGCTAAAGCCCCGCCCTTCCCATCACCGAATTTATGACAGAAATTCTGGAGACATGGGCAGGCGCGGGGAAGGGGTGTCGCTCACTTCCGGCGCGGGGCTGTGTTAGGCTGGCCGCAGGGACCTTCCGTGATCCGCGAACCTGCCGTCGCCGGACGTTTTTATCCCAGCCAGCCGCAGCAGCTCGAACGCGAGGTGCGGCAATTTCTAAAGGAGGCGAGCGGGGCCGGGTCCGGCGAGACGCGAGAGAGGGAGCCGGCGCGGGTGCGCGGGCTCGGCTGCATCGTTCCCCACGCGGGCTACATGTATTCGGGAGCTGTGGCCGGAGCCGTGTATGCGCGGCTGGAATTGCCACGAAGGTTTCTGGTGCTCTGCCCGCGGCACTATCCGCAGGGCGCGCCGCTGGCCATTCTCTCGGAAGGCGCGTGGCGCACGCCTTTGGGCGATGCCCCCCTGGATTCCGCGCTGGCGGACGCTCTGGCCCGCGGCTGCCCGCTGCTGCGCGAGGACCCGCTGGCGCACGAGCGCGAGCACGCCATCGAGGTGCAGTTGCCATTCCTCCAGCTTCTGCGTCCGGAATTCCGTTTTGTGCCTGTTGCGCTGGGCACAGACCGCTTCCAGGCATTCAGCGATCTCGGTCAGGCCGTCGCGCGAGTGGTGGTGGCGGCAGAAGAACCGGTCCTGCTGGTGGCCAGCTCAGACATGAATCATTACGAAAACGACGCCATCACCCGGCAGAAGGATTCCCGGGCCATCGAGCGCATTCTGGCGCTCGATCCCCACGGACTCTATGACGTGGTGCGGCGCGAAGGCATCAGCATGTGCGGATACGGCGCGGCGGTGACCATGCTGATTGCCGCGAAGGAATTGGACGCGACGCGGGCGGAGTTGGTGCGGTATGCGACGTCGGCGGAAACGAGCGGCGATTACGAACGCGTGGTGGGGTATGCGGGCATCATCGTGAGGTGAGATGGCCGGACAAACCCGCCGCTACGACTGCTCGCAGATCGCCGCCACCTGCTCAGGGCTTGCCNAACCCCGCCGCTACGACTGCTCGCAGATCGCCGCCACCTGCTCAGGGCTTGCCGCCGCCGCCACCGCCACCGCCGCCGCGGCTGCCTCCGCCGCCACTCGATGCGCCACCGCCTCGAGATGCGCCACCGGCCGATCCGGCGGAATGCCCCATCGAGCCACCTGCTTCGGAACCGGAGGCGTGGCCCCAGCCGCCCGCGTTACCCCAGCGCGCGGCCGGAGACTGGCCCGCGGAAATCCCTCCGGGTGCACGGTAGACGGGCACGCTTCCGTGGTAGAGCTCGGAGCGGGCGAGCCGGGGCGCGGGCCCCGCGGGCATTTTCTCCGCCGAACCCGGCCGCCACGCGGAAGCGATGGCACTGGCCATGGTCAGCCGCGGGCTGGCCGCGGGCGCAGTCCGCGCCGCGAGTTGCGCTTGTTGGGTGAGCCGTCCGAGTTCAGCATCATTCTGCCAGGCCCCCACCACGCGCACGCTGGACATCGAAGAGGCGGCGAGCATGGAGTTGGAAAGCCGCGCGGTCATGCCCTCCGGTGTGTTGGTGACGACGCCGTGCACCAGATTGGCCGGCGTGCCCCCGGGCTTGTCATGCGGCGCGTGCGGCACCCAGCCCACGCCCACCGGCGTGCGCAGCCAAGCCACGGTGGCCGGACTCCACGCGCCGAATCCTCCAGGCACCCACACCCAGCCGTAATACGGAGAGAGCACCCAGCCGCCATAGTGATACGGCAGCCAGCCCCAGGGCTCATAACTGATCCAGGTCGGTCCGAACGCGCCGAAGCTGCTCCAGTAACCATTGAAGAACGGCGACCAGCCATAGCCCATTCCCCAGGGCTGCCAGGCGTAGCCATATCCGGGAAGGTCCAGCCAGTCTCCGTAGAAACCCAGGTCCGCGGCCCCGTATCCGACGCTCGAACCCATGTAGCCGGTGGACTGGGAGCGCGCAATCTGCACGGCATTGCCGCGGCTCTCCACCCAGTGGTCCCATCCATCCAAGCCCGGACGCGGGCTGATTTGAAAGTTTTCCGGGGCGTCCGCGCGGAAGGAGAGCGTGTTCTTCAAATCCACGCGCTGGAGTTTGGTGGCCGTCTCCACGTCCACCGCGCCGTGCAGGACGCTGACCGAGGTGCCATCGTCAAACACGTCCACGCGGAAGCGCGCGGAGCCGGGCACGCGCACCATGGCTGCGCCCGCGTGAATTACAAAAGAATCGTGCCTCCCGGACTTCAGGTTAAAGCTGGCCGTGCCCTGCTTCACGGTGATCTCGGAAATCCGCGTCCCATCGGAAAGGACGAGCTGCGGGAATTCCAGCACCGAATTCGAGGAAATCCAGGCCAGCGCGCCGGACTCAAATTCCACTTCGGCCCGGCCGTCGCCGGTGGCCAGGCTCATGCCTTCGCGAATTGGCGTGTTAACGAGAGCCGCCTGCCAGCCGGTGGAAGCGATTTCGCCCGGTGCCGCGGAGTCCTCCGCAATGCTCGCCGCGTGGAAAGCAACGCTGCCTTGTGCATAGCTCAGCCGGACGATGCGCGCGTGGCTGACTTCCGAGGCCTGCGCGGAGGACAAATACGCGAACAGCACGGCGGCAACGAGGGGGACTATTAGGGAAGTGGATAGGCGCCGCATGGAGACCTCCCTGGAAAACAGGCCTGCAGATAGGACGGCCAACCGCCCGGCAGGGTTGTACCGCCCCGACCCGGTTATGCTCCTCCCCCGCAAGCCGCGCGTCAAGCCCCCGCACGCGGCCTGATTTTTTTCAGGGCGGGGCTCGAAGAGGCCACGCGGAGGTCATAGTCGGTTTGCAGGTTTCCCCAAAACTGCGGGGGGGGTGCCGAAATACTTTCCCAGGCGCAACGCCACTTCGGCGCTGATGGCCCGCTGTTCCCGGACAACCTGATAGATTCCCGGGAAATGCAAATCCTTGGCTAATCGGTAGGCAGAGATTCCCAGAGGCTTCATGAATTCCGTGCGCAGGATTTCGCCGGGATGGGCCGCAGTCGATTTACGGTTTCGCCGTACCAGTTTCGCACTCCAGAATGAGGATACGCCCCTCGCCCCCTCAATGGCCTGAGCTTCGGATGTAATCGGCGAGGGCGCGGGCGCGTTTGCGGGCGATATCCAGGAAGCGGTCGTCGCCGGCGATCTGTTCGAGCAGCGGGAGGAAGCGTTCCGGCTGCGCCAGCACCTGATGGCGGACGTCGTCGTCAATCTGGAGCAGGGCGTCGTTGACGCCCAGGCGGTCGTACTTCATGCGCCGCGCCAGGATGGCGATCTCGTCCTGCTCGCGGGACAGGCCCTCGAAAATCTGCAGCAACTGGTTGGCCTTGGAATTAAGCGTGTAATTGAATTTCACTTCGCTCGATTGGCCCCCCTGCTCGTAACGGAAGGTTTTCTCGCCGAGGTAAGCGATACGCCGCTGCACGTCCAGGGTGATGCCGCGGAAATAGCCGAGTTCCGCGGCCAGCGAGAAGATGCGCGCGCGCAGTGCGCTGGAAATTTCCATGGCCTGCGGGTCCGGAGCATCGTCCAGGTTGCGCTGGTCGCAGCTGCCCGGGCCCTGCTGCGGCACGCGGATTTCGGTGAATTCCGGCGAACTGGATTTGAAGACCTTGCGGTACACCACCACGGCGCCTGCGCTTCCCGTGGCGGCGGACTGCTGTGCAGCCGCTGCGCCCGCGCCGAACCCAAGAGCGAGACTAGCCACGAAGACGCCGCGAAGCAAACGGCAGCGGCCGCCGCGGGAGCTGGCGGATGCGCCGTCCGGTTGCCGCCGGCGAGCCGTCATTCCGAACCCAGGCGCTGGTTGCCGCGGCGGGGAACCTGCGCTTCCGCGGGGAAAAGCGGGTCCCTGGCCCGCAAACCGCGCGAGCTCGGGACGACACTTTCGGAGGGCATTCGGCATTTTCCCAACTCTCGTGGACTCGTGAGGGCGAACCGCGGCCTCCTGTCAGCGCGCACGGGCCGCCCGGGCTGCGTTGCCCGTCTGCGGTCCGCCATTTCTGCTGGACGCTGCGCCGTGCCCGCGGGTTTCCTGGGTGGCCAGCGCCGCGCCCGTGCGGGCGCGGGCCCGCTGGCTGTGGATGTGGCAGAGGGCCACGGCCAGGGCATCCGCGGCATCGTGCGGCTGGGGCAATTCCGCCAGGCGCAGTTGCGAGCGCACCATCACCTGCATCTGCTCCTTGCTGGCCTGGCCGTAGCCGGCCACGCTGGCCTTGATTTCCCGCGGCGAGTAGCTCTCCACCGGCACCTGCTTCTGCGCCGCTGCCAGCAGCACAACGCCGCGCACCTCCGCCAAGAGCAGCGCCGAGCGGATGTTCAGCGCGGCAAAGGGAGTTTCCACGGCCACGGCCCCCGGCAGAAATTCTTCGAGCAGGCCGGCCACGAGACGGTGAATGCCTTCGAGACGCACGGCGGGAGCGGCGCCGCGGCGGGGCCGCACGGCTCCGTAGCGCAACACACGGAACTCGTTCTGGCGGAGGGGATCGGTTTCCAAAACGGCGTAGCCGGTGGCGCCGGCAGCGGCGGGGTCGATGCCCAGCACTCGTTCGGGAAGCGCTCCATGGGTGCTCCGTGCGCCCGTGCGTGCGGCAAGAGGCATGCAGGGAGTGTACTGCGGGCAAGGAAGAGGCGAAAGTGCGCGCCGGGCGGCGTGTGACGCTCTAGTTCGCTCCCACGGTGGCCTGGATTTCTTTCTCGTCGATGTCGAAGTTGGAGTAGACGTGCTGCACGTCGTCGTGCTCTTCGAGCGCTTCCATCAGCCGCAGCATCTGCTGCGCCTGCGGGCCGGAGAGTTNTTACGTAATTCTGCGGGAGCATGGAAAGCTCCGCGGAAGCCGGCTGGATGCCCGCCTTGACCAGCGCGTCGCGCACCGGCTCGAAGGCCTCCGGCGGAGTGACCACTTCCCAGAAGGAGCCGTCGTCGCGCAGGTCTTCGGCACCGGCGTCGAGCACGATGCCCATCAGCTTGTCCTCGCTGGCCGCTTCTTTGGGCACGGAGATGTCGCCCTTGCGGTGGAATTGCCAGCCCACGCTGCCGGTTTCGGCCAGGTTGCCGCCGTTCTTGCTCATCAGGTGGCGGATTTCTCCCACGGCGCGGTTCCGGTTGGCGGTGACCACCTGCACCAGCATGCCGACGCCGCCGGGACCGTACCCCTCGAACATCACTTCCTCGTAGGTTTCGCCCTCGAGCTGTCCGGTGCCGCGCAGGATGGCGCGCTCGATATTGTCGCTGGGCATGTTTTCGTTCTTGGCGGCGGCGATGGCCGTGCGCAGGCGCGGGTTGGAGTCCGGATCTCCGCCGCCCTGGCGCGCGGCGATGGTGATTTCACGGATGAACCGCGTAAACATGCGGCCGCGCTTGGCGTCTGTGGCCGCTTTCTTGTGCTTGATGGTAGCCCACTTCGAATGCCCGGACATGGTTGCGCCTCAACTGGAAGTATTCGGAAGCAAGGGACCTGCTTTTGCCCAACTAGACTAGCATAGCCGGGCAGTTCGTGGTAGCCGGGTGAACGAGTAGAGAAGGCAGGCAGAAGCGGGCGCAGCGGCGGTGCCATGCCGCAAGACGGAGTGGGAAAGGCGAGAAGCGCCAACAATTCGGCACTTCCCGCTCCCGAAGCTTCGGGACAAAGACCTGCGGGCCGCCTCTCCGGCGATGCCCGCAACCGGGATCGCTCGCCAGGGCGCCGGCGACCCCGTGCCGGGCCTGCGCTGCGTTTACTTTCCGCGGCTGGACAGCACGAACTGGTTGCCATCCATATCTTTGAAGATGCCCATGGTGCCCCAGGACTCCGCTCTCGGTTCTTCGGAGAATTCCACGCCTTTGGACTTGAGAATTTTTGCCGTGGCGAAGACGTCGTCACACCAGTAGGAGATACCCTGAAATTGCCCGATGCGTTTTTCGTGTCCCTCCGGGGTGAAAAGCGCGAGGCCGGTGTCCGCGCCGGGGATCAGCAGCTCGATCCAGCGCTGGCCGCCGCCCATGGGCTGGTCGGTGGCCACCTTGAAGCCGAGCTTCTCCGTATAGAATTTCAGCGCGGCATCCTGATTGCGCACCGGGATGCTGATGAACTTGATTCCGCGAATCATGGGGCGATTTCCTCCTCAGCAAAGGTGTGAGCCGGGGCAAGCCTACCCGGGGGAAATGGGGCCCGCAATCAGGCAGGGATTGCTATACTAACGGCTACTATAGCATGGTCCAGCTCGACGATTACGTGGTGGATGTGCTGTTGCGCGACCTGGTAGGGCACGATCACCGGCCGGTGTGCTTTCTCGTTTACATCTGGCTCGCCGCCGAGCAGCAGCGCGCGGGAGGCTCCGTGCAGGCGAGCTATCAGCAGATCGCCGAGACCGTGGGGATTTCCAAAAGCTCCGCGCAGGGCGCGGTGCGGTGGCTGGTGCGCAGAAAACTCCTGGCCGCCGTGAAACAAAATGCGACCGCGACGCCGCGATACACCGTGCTCAGCCCGTGGCGCGAGGCTGCCCGGAAGTCCAGTAGCCGCTAAGGGCACCGGGCCTGACCGGTTTCCAAGCTGGATGTTAGAGTAGTGAGCGCCCGCCCTCCCGCCGGGCACACCACATGCAGAGGATCGGCCGATACGAAGTGATTGACGAACTGGGCCGCGGGGCCATGGGCGTGGTGTACCGCGCGCGGGATACGCAGATCGGGCGCATCGTGGCGCTGAAGGTGATTCTCACCGCCAACGCCTCCGAGCAGGACATCGAACGTTACAAGCAGCGCTTCCGGCGCGAGGCCCAGGCCGCCGGGCGGCTTTCGCATCCCGGCATCGTTACCATCCACGACATCGCGGAAGACGAGAGCGGGCAACCCTACTTGGTGATGGAGTACATCGAAGGCCGCCCGCTGAACCTGCTTTTGGGACCCACCGCGCAGGTGGCGCTGGACCGCCTGCTGGACATCGGCATTCAGGTGGCGGAGGCGCTGGACTACGCACATCGCGGCGGGATCGTTCACCGGGACATCAAGCCTCCCAACATTCTCGTAACGCCGGAATGGAAAGCCAAAATCGCGGATTTCGGAATTGCGCGAATGGAAGGAACGGAGCTGACGCAGGAAGGCACGTCGGTGGGCACGCCCTCTTATATGTCTCCGGAACAGTTCCGCGGCGGAGAAATCGACGGGCGCAGCGACATTTTCTCGCTGGGCGCGGTGCTCTATTGGATGTTCACCGGTGAAAAGCCCTTTCCGGGCGAGACGGTGACGCGCATTTCGTTCCAGGTGGCTTTTGAGGCGCCCACGCCGCCCAGTGTTACAAAGCCGGGATTGCCCAAGGAGCTGGATGAAATCCTCGCGCGCTGCATGGCAAAAAACCCGGCAGGGCGCTACGCCTCCGGCGCGGAGCTGGCCGCGGACCTGGCGGCGGTGCGCGAGGGCCAGCCGCTACCGGCAAGGCCGGCGATTCCGGCCGGTGGCCGAGGATCTTCGCCACAGGCCCAAGCTGCGCCGCTGGCAGCAACTGCCGAGCGCACCGCGCAGCTCGAGGATACAGACCCCAATGCGCAAACCCGCGTGGCCATTTCCGGGACACGGATCCGGACGCAGCCGCTCGAAGCCACCACGCGGCGGAGGCTTCCTCCGGGCCTGCTGGTTCTGAGCGGAGTCATCCTGGTGGCGGCAGGGGCGGGAGTTTATTGGAAGCTGGGCCGCGTTCCCGCAAATACTGCTGTTCCGGCAAGCGTGGCTGCACCGGCCGCGTCTTCCCAGCCATCTGCCGCGCCGGGAGAGACCGCCGCAGGAAACAAAACCGCGCCGGGAAGCGCGGCGCCGGGCGCGGCTAGCGGAGCGCGGCCCGATGCACGCACAGCGGGAGCCGCCCCGGAGACTGGGACACCCGGGACAACCGGGACCTCCGCTGACGCGAAGGGAACGCCCGCTGCCGGGAGCGCCTCCGCCGGGGAAACTTCCGCTGCGGCCCCGTCGTCCGCGCCTCCCGCCGAACGGGCGGAGAAGCCCATGGCGGCGGACGCCACACTCGAGATCGCGTGCAAGCATCCATTCCGGCAGGCAGTGCTGGAGATCTTCGTGGACAGCAAACGGATTCTGCGCAGCACGCTGGAAGGAAAGAGGCAGCCGCTTACATTGGGCATGACGTGGGGTGGGAAGCTGGAAGCAAAGAGAAAGATTCCTTCCGGGCGCCATACCATCACGGTGCGCGTGAAGTCAGAAGAAGAGTTGTACCAGGATGAGACCTCCGTGACGGAAACCATTTCCGCGCACGCCGTGCGCCAGTTGGAGATCACCTTCGGCAGAGAGGGCAGCGGACCCAACGGCGGCCGCAAAGTGCACCTGGATTTGTATTGACGCGCGGCGCGCCCGGCGAGCGCTTCAGGCCGGTGAGAGCGCAGATGTGCAGTGGCCGCACTTTTTCGCCGCCAGCGGCACATCCATCAGGCATTGCGGGCAGGGTTTGGTGGTGGGCGCGGCAGCCGGCGGCTTTTCCTCGCGCTTCAGGCGGTTCACTCCCCGCACGAGAAGAAAAACGGCGAAAGCCACGATCACAAAATTGATCACCTGGTTCAGAAACACTCCGTAATTGAGCGTGGGCGCTCCGGCCGCTTTGGCCGCGGCAATCGTGTCATAGGTCTTCGCGGAGAGATTCACGAAGAGGTTGCTGAAGTCCACTTTGCCGATGAGCAGGCCGAGCGGCGGCATCATCACGTCTTCCACGAACGAGGTGACGATTTTCCCAAACGCAGCGCCGATGATGATGCCCACGGCCATGTCCAGCACGTTTCCGCGCATGGCGAATTCCTTGAACTCTTTGAACATGTTTCCCTCCTGCCGCGCTCCGCGACCCTGAGCTCGCCGTGGCGGGCGAGAGGGTTGCGTCCCGGTCATTTCACTCGCGACCCCGCTCCGTGCCCGCAACGAGCGCGATGCTGCCGGGAGCGCCGGGAAAAGTCAATGGCGGCGCACCGCAGGGAACCATCCCGGCGGAGCCGCGGCCTTTGCGCCCGTGGCTTCTTCGTGGATAATCCAGCCGCTGTTTTGAGAAGGGGAGCCAATTCATGAGCATGCGAGTGGTCCGGGCATTCTGGGCGGTGTTGGCCGCATGGGCCTGTGTGATCGCGCCCGTGGTCGCGCAGCAGGGGCCGCTCACCGCGGAACAAAAAGAACAGCGCAAGAAACTGGAGAAGGAACTCGAGTCCGTGGCCATCATTGACCGCAAGGTGATGATGCCCATGCGCGACGGGGTGCGGTTGGCCACAGATATCTACCGGCCGAAGAACGCCAGCGGCAAAGTACCCGCCATCTGGGTGCGCACGCCCTACAACTTCAACTTCTGGGACGTGCGCAACGGCGTGCCCGCGGACATGAGCCGCATCCTCGAAGCGGTCAAGCGCGGGTATGCGTATGTGCTCCAGAACGAGCGCGGGCATTTTTTCTCCGAGGGCAACTACGACATACTGGGAGCACCGCGGACGGACGGCGAAGACGCGCTCAACTGGCTCTCTTCGCAGCCGTGGTCGAACGGAAAAATCGGCACCACGGGATGCTCCTCGACTGCGGAATGGCAGATGGGCATCGCCGCAATGGGCCATCCGGCGTTTGCGGCGATGAACGTGCAGGGATTCGGCGCGGGCGTGGGACGCGTGGCGCCCTACTACGAGCAGGGCAACTGGTACCGCGGCGGCGCCGTGCAGATGCTGTTCATCGCCTGGCTCATGGG
>OCOJ01033360.1_pt2 | contig 36386 bp, 35 predicted proteins | sample 1539251 | NCBI WGS metagenome assembly OCOJ01 (sample SAMN01911457, study PRJEB22624) | soil metagenome | biome: Soil | place: Malaysia | collected 2012-04-30 | depth RA_metagenome m
GGACCGATCGGCATCAAGCTTGGACTGCTTGGCGTGTTGCTGTTCTTTCTTATTTACCTCTACCCGTTGAGAAAGAAGTGGGGCTGGCTGGGGCGCCAGGGCAACTCTCGCCACTGGCTGGATTTCCACGTTGTCCTTGGCACCGCGGCGCCCATCATCATAGCCTTCCACTCCACTTTCAAATTCGGAAACATTGCCGGCATGGCTTTTTGGAGCATGCTGGCCGTAACCCTCTCCGGCTTTGTCGGCAGGTATCTCTACGCGCAAATTCCGCGCAACCTGAACGCCGCCGAACTGACGATGAAAGAAATGTTGCAAGTCGAAGAGTCCATCAGGCAGGAGCTGGCCTCGCAGAAGCTTACTTTCGGCAAGCGCATGGAAAATCTTTACGACCTGCCCGCGCCGCAGGATGTGGCGCACATGCCCATGCTGCTGGCCCTGGTCTATATGATCCTCATCGACCTGAAGCGTCCATTGCAGTTGTCGCTCCTACGCTTACAGGCCTGCGGCTTTGGCTCCTGGGTGGGTTCGGCCTTTGGATTACGCCGCACCGGCGACCTTAAGCTCGAACGCGCCATCATCGTGGCCCGGAAAGAGGCGGCTCTCTCCAAGCGCATTCTTTTCCTGTCGCGAACTCAACAGGTATTTAACCTGTGGCATGTGGTGCACCGCCCGTTCAGCTATGCATTTGCGATTCTGGCCCTCATTCATATCGGCCTGGCCCTCTACATGGGCTATCGCATTTAGGAAGATGCCGCAATGGATAATCTGATCTCCTTTCTGATCGCTACCGCGATCATCGCCTTCTTTCTTTTCTATTACCTTCGAAAGGAAAAAAAGCGCGAGAAGGAAACCCTTGCCGCAGCCGAGAAGGGAAAACTGCGTTCCGACGGGCCACAATCGCAACATCCCCACATCGACAACACCAATTGCATCGGCTGCGCAACCTGCACGATGGTCTGCCCGGAAGGAGACGTTTTGGGCATGGTCGGCGGCAAGGCCATGATCATCAATGGCTACAAGTGCATCGGCCACGGCATTTGCGCGGATTCCTGCCCTGTTGGCGCCATTACCATGGTTCTCGCTAGCCCCAGTGTAGGCGCGAACTTGCCCATTCTTACAGCCGAGTTCGAGACCACCGTCAAAAACATGTTCATCATTGGCGAGTTGGGTGGCCTTGCTTTGATCAAGAATGCCGTGAACCAAGGCCGCGACTGCATCGACACCATCGGAGAACGCCTGGCCGTCAGTAAGTTCTCTGCCGCTTCCCCTGACATCGCTGACGTCCTCATTGTCGGTGCCGGTCCCGCGGGCCTGACGGCTTCTCTCCGCGCCATTGAGAAAAAGATGAATTACATCACCATTGAGGAATCCGAGATCGGCGGAACTGTCGCCAAGTATCCCCGCCAGAAACTGGTGATGACCAGCCCTGTGGAGTTCCCCTTGTACGGCAAGTTCAAGAAGATGGAACTCCCGAAAGAAAACCTCATGGAGTTCTGGACCAAGGTGATGAAGCGCGCCGACTTCAAATGCCGTACTGGCGAAAAAGTCGAAAATATTATCAAAGGACAGGACGGGATCTTCACCATCGAGACCACAAAAGGCCAACACCGCGCCCGCTTTGTCGTCCTCGCCCTGGGCAAGATGGGCAGCCCACGAAAACTCGGTGTGAAGGGCGAAGAACTGTCCAAGGTTATGTACAGATTGATCGAAGCGGACCACTACGTGAACAAGAAAATCCTGGTTGTCGGTGGCGGCGATTCTGCCGTCGAAGCGGCCATGGGTCTTGCTCAACAGGTGGGCAACACCGTAACTCTCTCATACCGTCAGGCCGCCTTCAGCCGCATCAAGGACCGCAACGCTCAGCGCATCGAAGAATGTATTCGCAAAGGCAAACTCAAAGTGCTTCTTAATTCGAATCCCCTGGAATTCCGCCCAGACAGCGTGTTCTTGGATGTCGCCGGAAAACCGCAAACCCTACCAAACGACTTTGTTTGGATTTTTGCCGGCGGCGAACCTCCCACCGCCTTCCTGAAGAAAATTGGCGTCGGCTTCGGTCAGCGTGACCTCACCAAAGACGGTTGGCGTGCGATGAACGAAGCAAAGAGCGAGTCCCTCGTTAGCGCATAACACTTCCGAAACCCAACGCCGCGAGCTAGCTCTTTTTCTCACTGCCGCCAACTCCTTGCATTTCTCCTTAGGGGGTCAGGGCTTCGGCCCCTGAGGAATCCGGCACCCCATCTTGGTGATTCCCCATTGCTTTGCTATTCTCCTCAGGTGTTTGGCCGCAAAGGACCCCATGACATCCAATAAAACCGTTGCCCTCAGCTTACTTTTGACAGTGAGTCTTTCGCTTTCGATTTACGCCGCGCAGAAGGAGAAAAAGGAAGCATCCGCCAAGGAAGCAGCCAAGCCTTCTTATGAGCTCCCGCAGCCAGAAAAAGAGACTCTCGACTACGGCATGTACGACAGCATCCGCGCTGAAGCTTTGAACCACTCGCACGTGATGGAATACGCCTCGGCCCTGATGGATGGAATCGGCGCGCGGCTGACCGGTTCCCCAAACCTAAAGAAGGCCAACGATTGGACCGGAGACCAACTCCAGGCCATGGGCTGCAGCAACGCGCACCTGGAAGATTGGGGCGAGTTCGGCATGGGTTGGGAGCAGTTGAATACGTGGCTGCGCATGACCGCGCCGGACAACGCCGTGTTCATTGCTCAAGCCGCACCGTGGTCCCCCTCAACCAAAGGTCCGTTGAGCGCCGCTGCTGTTTGGGTGGACATCAAGGAAGAAAAGGATTTCGACAAGTACAAGGGCAAATTGGCCGGAAAGATTGTTCTGCTGGGCGATATGCGCGAGGTAAAGCCCGTTGACAAAGCCTTATTCACTCGCGAGGACGATGCCTCCCTAAAAAAGATCCAGGAATACCCCATTCACGCTGAGCGCCCTGCCCGGCAGTTGGAACGATTCATGCAGCGGATGGAGTTCCGCGAAAAACTCGGACAGTTCCTGGCCAGCGAGCAGGCTGCTGCAGTGATTCTGCCGAGCCGCGATGGCGAAAACGGCGGCGGCTCAGGCGGTACCATCTTCGATGACAATGGTGCGAGTTTTGGGCGACTCGTATATCAGCGCGACCACGCCAATCCCCTGCCCCTCGCCGTCACTGCCATTGAAAATTACGGCCGCGTTTACCGCCTGCTGAAAGCCAACGTTCCGGTGACTCTGGAATTGAACATCCAGTCGCGTTTTATCGGCGATCATGAGCATGGGTTCGATACCATCGCGGAAATCCCCGGCACAGACCCAAAACTAAAAGACGAAGTAGTGATGCTGGGCGGACACCTCGATTCCTGGGCCTCCGGGACAGGAGCGACGGATAATGGCGCGGGTTCCGTGGTCGCCCTGGAAGTGATGCGCATCCTCAACACTGTTCACGTGAAGCCCAGACGCACGATTCGTATCGCCCTGTGGACCGGCGAGGAGCAAGGCCTTTTAGGCTCACGCGGCTATGTCACGCAGCATTTTGGCGTCATCCCCCGCTCCACCGAGCCGGACCAACTGAAGCTCGCCGAATGGGCGCGGAAAGTGACCGGACCAATCCAGGTAAAACCGGAGCAGGAAAAAATCTCCGCCTACTTCAACGTTGATAATGGCAGCGGACGAATCAGGGGAATTTACCTGCAGCAGAACGCCGCCGTGGGCCCAATCTTCCAGCAATGGATGGAGCCGTTGAAAGACGTCGGCGTTACCACCATTACTCTGCAGGACACAGGCGGCACCGACCATCTAAGTTTCGACGCTTTGGACATCCCCGGATTCCAGTTCGTCCAGGACAGCCTCGATTATGATTCCCGCACGCACCACTCGAATATGGACACCTACGAACGTCTCCAAGCCAACGACCTCGCTCAAGCGGCTTTTGTCGAAGCGATCTTCGTTTATAACACGGCTATGCGGGACCAGATGCTGCCCCGCAAGCCCTTCCCCCACCCTGAGCTGGAACAGGAACGCCGCGCACCCCTGAAAAATGTCATGCCCGGCGCACAAGCACAGCCCTGACCGCGCCTGTCATCCCCCGCGCGCACTGCTCTCTCATGCAACGCTGCGGTACAATCGCTCCTGCAATCGAGGAGGACGTCCATGCGCTATTGGATCGTTTTAACACTGGCGAGCTTTCTTTGGGTCACCGGGCAGGCGAATGCCCAGGCAAAACTGTCTGTGAAGTGGGAAGAGTTGACCGCAGGTGACTTTCGCCAGGCCATCGCGAAGGCTCAGGGCACCTGCCTGCTGCCCTTTGGAATTCTCGAAAAGCACGGCCCACATCTTCCACTGGGCACGGACTTGCTCAATGTGCGTTACGTAGCCGAGCATGCCGCGCAGGAGGAGTACTCCGTTGTGTTCCCCGCGTACTTCGCCGGACAGATTTTCGAAGCCAAGCACGAACCCGGAACAGTCGCCTACAGCCCAGAATTACAGTTGCGCTTATTGCAGGAGACCACCGACGAAATGGCCCGCAACGGTTGCAAGAAGGTCGTCATCGTGAACGGCCATGGCGGCAACGAACACCTTCTCCCGTTTTTCGCGCAATCACAGCTCTACAAACCACATGACTACGTCGTGTACGTGCAATGGGGCCACGAAGCCACGAAAAAGGTAGGCGCGGAGAAGACCGGCCCCGATTGGCACGCTGGAGAATCGGAGACCTCAAATGTTCTCCTAACTCACCCCGACCTGGTTCATCTCGACCGCGCTAAAGACGAATCCGGCGCCGACCTGAAACGCGGGAAACTTCCGGACAACGTTTACGCCGGAATCTGGTGGTACGCCCGCTTCCCCAATCACTACGCCGGCGACGGTAGCACGGCAACAAAAGAGCAGGGCGAGGCCGACATTCAAAGTTGGATCAATGCCGTAGTCCGCGCCATCAGAGCCATCAAGGCCGATAACGAAACCCTGAAACTTCAGAACGAGTTCTTCGAGAAGAGTGAACACCCGCTGGACACACGACCGTAATCTGTTGCCCCAATCGAACCTCTGCTATCGGTTGCGCCGCAAGGATTCGATCCAGGCCGCGAGCAATTCGGTATTCGGCGGCTCAAGATCGAAGAATTCCACTCCCAGACCGACGCGCGGTTTCACGATTCGCACCACCACCAGAGCATCCAGTACCTGCCCCTTGCGAGTGAGCTGCAGCCGCGCGCGTGTATTGACGGGAAATGGCTTGCTGGTGCAGATAAAGCATCCTCCCAGCGAAATATCGGACGTCACCCCGGTCAACTGCTTGCCGGATTCCATGTCAATCATCTCGGCATCGGCAGCGAAGGGATAACGAATCGTGTAGCGGCGATCGCGGAGGCCGCTTAAGCGCGAAGTAGAACCCGGAAAGCGGCCTGTCATCGAAATTACCTTTGTCATGGGGCCTTAGGAATCGAGCTCCTGACTACAGTGCCCCACGGCGAATGAGGCTCATTACCAGATTAGTGTCCCTGAACGGAACAGCTTTGAAAACCAGGTTCAAAGGCAACCGCAGCGTAAGGGTAACTCGCCAAGGCCATGTCCCCCCCTTTGTATCCGTACCAAGTATTACTGTGTACGACAATATGCGCCGCCTGCTTGGCCTGCCCGAACTGCGCACATGCTAGCCTGAACCTGAGGGATTCCCATTCCAGTCGAACCTATGCTCGTCGAAGGAATGCGCCAGAGTGACCGCATCACTCTGCGCCTCCAGGTCCAGGCGTCCTGGCTTGCCCACAACGGCACTACCGTCAATCAGCCGGCCCAGACCCTCCTCGTCAGCCGCAACGGTGGCGTCATCCGCCTCCAGGAAAAGCTCTTTCCGGGCCAGGAACTCACCTTGCAGCGAAAACTCGAAGGGGATCAATACAAATCCGCCCGCGCGCGCATCGTCGCGGAAATCGACCGAGAGCCGGAAGGATTCATCTACGCCATCGCCATCTTGGAGCCGCGCGCCGATTTCTGGGACATTGACTTCCCTGCCCCGCACAAAGCGGAGGAAGCTTTGGCGCGCCTGCTGATGGAATGCAGTTTTTGCGAACGGCGCGAAGTGGTCTACTTGAACGAGATGGAGTTGAAATCCTTTGAAGTTCGCAAGTGCGTGGCGCGCCTCTGCAAGCATTGCGATTCTCCATCCATTTGGATTGAAGCACAATCCGAGTCCAAGGCGCCGGAAGCGCTTCCCTCCCGCAGCGCCGTCGAAGAACGCGTCATTCCCCGGCGCAACCGCACGCGAGTGAAAGCACGCGTGCTCGCCTGCATCCGGCGGCGCGGATTCCAGGAAGAAGTGGCGGTCTGCGAAGACTTGTCCAAGGGCGGCATCAGTTTTCGCAGCCGCAATCATTATCCCGAAGGTACGCGCCTGGAAGTCGCGGTGCCCTATACTCCGGGCGCCGGCGCCATCTTCGTTCCCATTCGCATCGTCTTTTCCCAACCTATCGCCTCCGCCGGCCTCTTCCGCCACGGCGCCGCCTATCTGCGCCCACCGGAATAGCCTCCCGCCATCTCTTCCAACCTTTACCTGGGGCACAGGCACTACCGCCTGCCCATTTCTCTCCGTTTTGGCGGGGCAATCTCCTGCACCGCTCTTCTGGAACTGCTCAAGCGAACCGGTTAGTATGTGACTCGACTAGGCTCCACGGGAGCTGTTCATCTCAACGGATTCAAGCATAGAGGCCAGGCCACAGTCATGCAGCAAAAGAGATTTGGGGAATCTTCAGTGACGGTATTCGCGCCGGTTCGTCCGATCTTCCGGGCCATTGTTTGCACCGTTGTGCCAGAAGCGAACAAGCTGGACGAGCAGAGCTGGCGGGAACTGGAAACACTGGCAGAGATGAGTCTCCGCGATCGTCCCCCGGCAATGCGGCGCCAGCTTCGGCTGTTCCTGCGCATGATTCAGTGGCTGCCGATATTTCGTTACGGCCGCAGCTTCACATCGCTCAGTGCCGAACAGCGGATACGGGTGCTCCGCTATCTGCAAGACCATCGCGTCGAACTTATCCGCTGCGGATTCTGGGGAATCAGGACGCTCGCTTTCCTTGGTTATTACGGAAGGCGAGAAACTCTGCAGGCCATCGGATATGCCGCCGTTCCTCGCGGCTGGGAGGCACGGCGATGACACGACGCAGTTACGACATCGTGATTGTCGGCTCCGGCGCAGGCGGTGGCACGGTGGCGCAGGAATTGTCCTCGCTGTGCCGAGATGGCGCTCGCATCGCGGTGCTGGAAAAAGGGCCGAAGCTTCGCGATGAAGAATTTACCGGCCGGGAAGTGGAGATGGCGCAGGCCCTGTACGAAGACTCCGGCGGCTTTCTTACCGCGGAGCGGACAATGACCCTCGCCTTCGGCAGCACATATGGCGGTTCGACGGCAGTGTATACAGGCACGTCGCTGCTGCCCCCACGACGAATCCTGGAGCGATGGAACGTGCCCGAACTCTCGTTCGCCGATGTGGAACAGCGAGCGAAGAAGTTCGCGGCGCAAAATAATGTCCACTTCCTCGAAAACGAATCAATCAACGAGAACAACCAGCTTTTTGTTGACGGGTGCCGGCGTCTCGACTATCGCGTACAGCAGTTTCCCGTGAATCTGAAAGGGTGCCGCGGGTCAAGCTTGTGCAACCTGGGCTGCCCCAACAGGGCGAAGCAGGGCACCGACCGCGTGCAGTTGCCGCAAGCGGAGCGCAACGGGGTAGAGGTCATCACGCGCTGCGAAGTATTGCGCATCGGCGATAAGACAATCTTTGCGCGAGTGCATGCGTCACCGGCCGACGGCAAGGGCGAGCCTTCCTCTTGGGAACCCGGGGAATACCAGATTGATGCCAAAGTGATTGTGGTGTGTGCCGGCGCGGTCAATTCTCCCGCGCTGCTGCTGCGTTCCGGCTTAGCCGGGAAGTTGCCGCGGCTCGGACACGGTTTCACCTGCCACCCCGCAATCATTATGGTCGCCGAACATAATCGGGCCATCACCAACTTCGTCGGCCATCCCAAGAGTTTCTACCTGGACCAATTTGCAGAGAGCGATCGCTTCCTGCTCGAAACCTGCATGTACTTCCCCTTCATCACCGCCAAGGCCATGGCCGGATTTGGTGAGGAGCACGCCCGATTCATGCGCGCGTTTCCAAGGCTGCAGATGATCCTTGTGCTGGCGTGCGATGAGGTGAACGGTCACAATCGCGTGACCGATCACGCTGGCCGTCCTGTGGTTCACTACCGCTTTACTCCGGAGGTGCGGCGTGGTTTGGTGCAAGGCGCCATAACTTCGGCGAAGATTTTCTTCGCCGCGGGGGCTGCGCGGGTGCACCTGCCCGTCGCCCAGTTTCCCACCATCGAAAGCGCGGAAGCCGAACGTCTGAATCAAATCGCGGAGCATCCTGACTTCAAGCCCGGGAAGCTTCCGATTTCCGCGGCTCACCTGCAAGGAGGTTGCGCGATGGGACGCGGTCCAGCAGATTCCGTGACGGATGCCTATGGCCGGGTGCATGGAATTCCCTGGCTCTTCGTCGCGGATTCGAGCCTTTTTCCTAATTCGCTGGAAATCAATCCCTACCTCACGATCATGGCATTGGCCGATCGCGTGGCCGAGACCATCCGCAAGGAAGCGCACACACTGCTATGACAAAGATGACGGGCAGCGACTTGGTGGCACGCGCGTTGGAGGACCAGGGTATCGCTTTTGCCTTCGGCATTCCCGGCACACACAATATCGAGCTTTACGACTCGCTGGCCCGTTCCACGAAAGTGCGCCCTATTCTCNGTCACGGACGAACAAAGTGCTTCCTTCATGGCCGATGGTGTTGCACGGTCCTCAGACCAGCTTGCGGTAGTGAACGTTGTTCCCGGAGCGGGCTTGACGCACGCCCTCTCAGGCATTGCCGAGGCCTACCTCGATGGCATTCCCATGCTCGTTTTGGCTTGTGGGATTCGCCGCGACACGGGGCGAGCCTTCCAACTCCACGACGTGGATCAGCTTGCGATCGCGCGGCCGGTCACAAAAGCGCAGTTCCAAGTGGCGCGAGGATCGGACATCTACGAGACCATCCGCCGCGCCGGTCAGTTTGCGCGGAGTGCTCCTGCAGGCCCGGTAATTGTTGAGATCCCGGCGGAGCACTACATCTTCCGCCATGATGTGGAATTGCGAGCACCCGAAGAGCCACCTGCGCCGCAAGGGCCCCGCCAAGAAGAAGTCGATCGCGCCCGAACAATGCTCGAGGCCAGTCGCCGGCCGCTGCTTTATCTCGGACTCGGAGCAGCAGGAGCCGGCGCGAATCTCGTTACTCTGGCCGAGCGCCTCAACGCGCCTGTGGCCACCACGTTCGAAGGGAAAGGCCTGTTCGACGAAAAGCATCCGCTGTGGCTCTGGTGTGGGTTTGGCCCTTCCGCCCCGCCGTTCGTACGAGGAATTGCGGCTTCCTGCGACCTCACATTGGCCATTGGCTGCCGCTTCTCTGAGGTGGGCACGGGAAGCTACGGCCTGCAGCCGCCCGGAAAGCTCATTCATGTGGACATCGATCCTGCCGTCTTGGGTAGGAACTATTCGGCAGACTTGGCTGTGGTCTCCGATGCTGCGCGTTTCGTCGCGGAGATTCTCCCTCTTCTAACGTCACGAGAAGTTGACGTTGAATTGCGGCAAAACATCCGATCTGGTCAGGAAGAGGTCTGGAAGGGCTGGGAGACGCCTGCTGCTTCCGAAAACGTATATCCGCCCTATTTATTGAAGGAGTTGCAGACAGCGCTGGGTGACGACGCGATCTACACCACCGACAGCGGCAACGGAACTTTCCTCGCTATGGAGTGCCTGCGGCTGCAACGCCCCCGCTCTTTCCTGGCGCCTATCGATTATTCGTGCATGGGTTATGCAGTGCCGGCAGCGCTCGGCGCCGCACTGGCCTGTCCGCATCGTCCAGTGGTTGCGCTGGCCGGGGACGGCGCGTTCCTCATGACTGGACTCGAGTTGCTCACCGCCTCCCAACTGCAGCTTCCTGTGATGGTGCTGGTCCTCCGCGACCGCGAGTTGGCGCAGATCGCCCAGTTCCAGCAGATGGCCCTGGGACGAAAGTCCTGCAGCGAAGTGCCTGACTATGACTTGGCCGGAATTTGTCAAGGTGTGGGCGTGGAGCATCTGGCATTGCATCGAAACTCCGACATAGAGGCGACGCTCAAAAAGGCGCTGACGGTGACGCGCTCTGGCCGCCCTATTGTTGTCGAGGTTGCGATCGATTATTCCGAGAAAACCTACTTCACCCGCGGTGTCGTGCGTACCAACCTTGGGCGTTTACCGTGGCCCGACCGCATTCGCTACGTGCTGCGCGCCTTGGGCCGCAAATTGGCCTAAGAGTTCGCAGCAAATCCGTTGCAAAAGGCAAAGGCTCGCGCCTTTTGTGGCCCAGGCACTCTCTCCTGTGCCCCTGTCTTCTTCTCCCTCCTCAGGGGGTCGCGGCTTTAGCCGCGACATTAGCCGCCACCACCAAGTGGGCTTTAGCCCGCTGTTCCATCCCTCTCTTCCCGATGGTCGCTTCGGGACACATATCCTCGTCGGATGTGTGGAGGGGTCCTTCGACTCGCTTCGCTCGCTCAGGATGGGTACCCTCATCGGCTACCCAGTTAACCATAATCGGTACCCCCCTCCCCCGGGTGTGTTGCAACTCTTTGGAAACAAGGATGTTGTGAGAGGGGGTTGTCGATGTGGTGGAAACAAACGGGTTAGCGGAATTTGTAAAATGGGCGAGGGTAGGGGGAACAGCGAAGCTCGTCCCCCGATTCATTTCTAGATGACGATATCACATTATTTACCAACTGTCAATCATAATTTATAGGTATTCTATTCAAATGGGGCCCAGCGCGTGTGGCGCTCTTCCCTTTTGTGGGGGCCGCCTTCTGAGGCGGGCCGCCAGGTAAGCTTCACAGAGGCTCAAGGTATGGACGGGAGAGCCAAAGAAGTCCGCAAGCGCCTGGACCAGCCCGAAGCCGGACGCCTCACCCTCGCCGGCCTCGCCGCGCCTACCCGAACTTTTTCCTGGACGCCGCCGCATTCATCGGAGCAATCCAGCAGGCCATCCAAGATTCCGGGAGCAGCTAACCATGCCAAACATCACAGACAGTGAACTCATCCTAAGGCTAGTGCAATCGACGATCGAAAGGCGACTAGCCTGGGAGAAGATCGAGGACGTGGCGGATAGATTCGCCGCAAAGTACGCCGGGAAATGGACCCTCACAATCGACAAATCCGTAGAAACAAACGAACGTTATCCCCACTACTGGCTGGCCCTCTCTAACGCGGAGGGAGAGGAGATTATGAAGATTTACTCTGACAACGTGGGCGGCGTCGACGAGCTCTTCGAGCTCGCCAGAAGACAAGCTCTCAAGGTTGACGAAGCCTTGAGCGATCTCCTCAAAGAGATCGACGAGCCCCAATCCTGAACGGCCCGCGCCCCGCCGCAACCTGGACACCGCCCCCGCGCAAAAAGTACAGTGGACACCAGGAGCCCGCCCATGACGATCCGAACCCTCAAGGAACCACCGCCCAACGAGTTTTCCCCCAGCCACACTCTTCCTTGATGACCTCGAAGAAATCGTGGTGATCCTCCGCGACCTAATCGGCAAGAGCGACTACACAGCCCCGCCCGGAGAGGAACCGAAAACCGAACTCACCTTCACATGCTGCGGCAGACAGTGCACGACGGTCGACGAAGTACCCAAAATCCTCAAACCTCGCCGAGCATTCAACGTGGAAATCAATCGCGCCCAGAACACCGCATCGCTCCGCCTTCACCCAGTGCTCACGTCCTACTTCCACTGGGGCACCGGCGCCACTGACGAACAGAGAGCCTCCGCGCATCGCCAGCTGAAGCCCATCTTCGACAGAAGAAAACGTCACATCACCACGTTCGCTCGTTCCATCCCCTACGGGACCCTCACCATCGCCGTCTTCGTCGCCATCCCGTTGGCCGAACTCTTCGCCCATTCGATTCAGCCTCGCGTCGGCAGCACGCTGGCACAGGTCCCCGCGTTGCTCGTACTCGCGATGTACCTTCTCCCCACTGTACCCCAGCTCATTCCACTCAGCCCCATCATCCACCGCAACTCCTACGACCCCTCGCCCCTGCGCAAGCTGCTAACCGAAAAGAACGTGCCCCTGCTCATCGCCGGCATCATAGGTATCGCCGGCACCCTGCTGACGCAGTTCCTAATCCACAGGCTCTGGCCCAAGCCCTGACCCGTCGAAATCCAGCACGCACCCACCACCGATCGACACCAGAGTTAGATATCCACAGGTGTGCTACTGGACAGCACCGGACAGCGGCTGTCCTCGAAACTCGAGTTGCCTGTATCACGAAACGCACGATTGGAAAATTATCAATGGCAAGTAGGAGCGAGCGGCGCGCGCAAATCTTGTGTAGTGGTGCGCGACGGAGGAAACGGGCCGATCTAAAGATCGGCCACTACACAACCAGGAGTACCGTGAGAGCCAGCTCTGACAATCATTCGAGTGCCGGACGTTGGAACCGGCAGGAGGGCGAGTGATTCAAGGGGTCAGCGGGGGAAGAGGAAGAGAGGAGTTTCCCACCCTCGTACGTGAAAAACACCGACCGGAAGGTCGGCCAGCACAACAAGAACTGTTAAACGGAGACACACGCCCGCTCTCTTCTCGCACGATTCGAGGAGCGGGCAGGGTCAAGTTGCAGGAGTTGCGGTTTAGGGTTAACGTCCGGCGGCAGCGCCAGCGGCGAGCGGCTTATATCCGCACGTGCCTGCTTTGCGCAGGGCATCGAGCGCTTCGGCAGTGGTCATCAACGGGGTGGTCTGGAAAGAGCGCAAGGAGCCGCCGCCAGCAAACGCCAGCGCAATGGCGGCCGCAGAGACATTGTCCGGCATCTCCGTGATGAGGAAAACATCCGATGGGCCAAAGGCAAAGTAGGAATCCTTGATTTTTCCGCCGAGCTTTTCGATAGGCCCGCGGATCGCTTCAAAACGGTCTTGCGGGTTGGCAATGAGCCGGGCGAGTGCTTCCGGTGTGTAGCTAGCTTGATGGAGAAAGAACGGCATAAGCGACCTCCTAAACAAACATTCCGGGGCAAGGGCATGGGTTCAGACAATATACACCCTTGGGCTGCAGGCGACCCTCTTTTTCCACCGCGCGCGGAAATCTCAGCTTCGGATACACCGCCGGGTAGTCGCTCACAAATTCTGGAGAAGGATTTTTGGCGCCCCAAACTTGCTCACCGCCGGGAAATGGTAGAGTCAGTGGCGGCTTATGGCGCGCAGACAAAAACCCAAACATCCAGGCCGCGGCCTGCTGTGGATTGCGGCATACAAGCTCGTGAAGGCCGTGCTGCTGCTGGCCTTGGGCTTCGGCGCGCTGCATTATCTGCACCGCGACCCGGCGCACGAGATTGCACACTGGGTGGACCTGCTGCGCGTCGATCCGCACAACCATTACCTGCTGTGGCTGATGCAAAAAGTGGCCAAGGTGGACGAGAAAAAACTGCGCGAGCTCAGCGTGGGCACCTTTTTCTATGCGGCACTGTTTCTCTGCGAAGGGACCGGGCTGAGTCTGCGCCAGCGCTGGGCCGAGTACCTGACCATTGTGTCGACGGCATCGCTCCTGCCGGTGGAGGTTTATGAAATTTTCATTGGGCCATCGGTGGTGAAGGTGGGCTTGCTCGTCTTGAATGTGGCAATCGTCGTGTATCTGGTGCGCGAGGTGCGGGGAAAGCATGGCGGCGCGGGGTAAACGGCGAACGGAGATTCATCGCACGAAAACCGTGCGATGGAGAAGAGGGCATCGCACGAAAACCGTGCGATGGAGAAGAGGGCATCGCANCGAAAACCGTGCGATGGAGAAGGCGCCGGAGTCTTCAGGGGCGCTTCGCGGCCTGGGCTCAAGCCCAGGCCTGCGAGCCCCATTGAAAACGGGGCGCGTAATGTCGGAGCTGAAGCTCCGACTCCCTGAAAACCATGCAGCGAATTTCTGACTCAGGACATTAGTCGAGAGCAGGCACAGCGGCCTGTTCGCGGCGACGGCGATGCAGATAGTGCATGGCAATGTTGAGGTAAATTTCGCCGCAAGGAGTTTCGATGCAGAGCACCATGGCCTCCGTGTCCACGCTGCCGGCCAGGCCTTGCTCGCTCATGTGAATTTCCGGCGGGAAAACCTTAAACCGAAAGCCCTGGTCATTCAGCAGGGTGACGGAATTGCCGATCACCATGTTGGCGAGTTCGCAGACCGTCTCGCGGACGACCTGCTCGCTCTCCTGCAACGGGCCGCCGGCAAGATGGCTGGCGACGCGCATGGCCACCTCGGGAGCGAGATCGAGGATAACGCGCCCTTCGATGTCGCCCTTGATGGCAATCAGCGCCGCGACCCCCTTGCGGCGATAAGTGTCCTCGTCCATGGTCAGGTCCGCGATTTTCGTTGGCGCTTGCAACGATTCGGCGAAAACCGCGTCCGCAGCGTTGATAAACGGCTGAATGAGTTCCATTCTCATGTTTGATGCTCCCCCGCGAGCGCAACGGGCGCGCCCGCGGCATGTGGCTCGTCTCCCAGGACGTAGCGGAGAATTTCGTACAGAACCTCTGGCTTCACGGGCTTTTGCACAAAATGCTTGGCGCCCTTCTGAAGCGCGGCAAGAATGTTCTCCTGGTAGCCAACCGAGGAGACCATGACGATGCGCGCCTCCGGATGCTGGCGCACGATGCGCTCGACGGCCTCGATGCCCTCCATCTGGGGCATGGTGATGTCCATCAGGACAATATCGGGCTTGGAGCGGTTGTATTCCGCAATGGCCGTCAGGCCATCGCCGGCTTCACCGGCCACTTCCCCGCCAAAGAGCTCGATCATCTTGATGAGATTCTTGCGGGCGAAGACGGAGTCGTCCACCACAAGATAGCGGACCGGCTGCTGGTCTTTTCGAAGTAGCGCTGCGAACTGTTGCATGACCTTCTCCTTTGCCTCCGTCCGCCCGGTCAGGCGCGCGGAGTTGAAACGGGAACTTTTTCGCCTTTCTCACTCTTGTCGGACTTTTCGGGCGCTTCGGACTTCTCCCCGCCGCTCGGGTGCCCGCCGTACTGTGAGACGAGAAACGGGCTCAAACCTTCGAGCGGCAAAACCTTGTTGGCATGGCCCTTGACGATCGCCGCACGCGGCATGCTGCTGACGACGCAAGTCTCTTCGCTCTGCGCAATCGTCATTCCTCCCGCTGCCTTAATCGCACCCAAGCCTTCGGCCCCATCTTCTCCCATGCCGGTCATCAGAATGCCGACCGCCGTCAGTCCAAACTCCTGGGCGACGGAATGAAACAACACGTCAACGGAGGGACGGTGGCCATTGATGGGCGGACCATCGTTGAGGACAGCCAGATCACCGCGGGGCATGCGGCGAACCATCATGTGGCGGTTACCGGGACAGATCAGCGCGCGCCCGGCAAGGAGCAGATCGCCCGACTTTGCCTCCTGCACGTCCAAGGCGCAGCATTCGTCGAGACGCCGGGCAAACATGTCCGTGAAGCCTTCCGGCATGTGCTGCACAATGACGAAAGAAGCGGGAAAGTCCGCAGGAATCTGCGCGAGGAAAAATTGCAAAGCGTTTGGCCCACCCGTAGATATGCCAATGGCAATGATGCGGCTGGGCGGCGGCACCACGTGGCCGAACTTCTTCTTTGCCGGCGGAGCAGGCTCCAAATCGAGAGCAGTAAATTTCTTGAGCCCACTGGCGCGCTTGGCAATCTTGATCTTTTCGATGAGCTGCGACGCGATGGGATCCAAATGGCCCGAGGCGGCATCCTTGGGCTTGGCGACAAAATCGATGGCGCCAAGCGCAAGGGCTTTAAAGGTGGAATACGCCCCTTCCCGGGAATGCGTGCTGAACAGGACCACCGGAAGAGGCGCGCTGCGCATGATCATCCGCAAGGTCTCAATTCCATCCATGCGCGGCATTTCCAGATCCAGCGTGACCACGTCCGGCTGCAGCTCTGCGATCTTCCTCAGCGCAAACGCCCCGTCCATAGCCGTGCCAACGACCTCTATGTCCGGGTCGCGTTCGAGCATCAGCGGGATGAGCTTCCGCATGAGCGCGGAATCATCGACCACCAGGACTCTGACGCGCTCCTTCATGCAATTGCTCCCAACGGCAAAGACCGCGACAACCGCGTAAGAATGGCGGGAACATTTAAGATCAATACCACCGTGCCGTCCCCCAAGATGGAGGCTCCGCTCACCAGATCGCTCGAGACAATCTCTCCGGGCAACGCCTTAATCACCAGTTCCTCTTCGCCGACCATGCTGTCGACCACCAGCCCGAAACGTTTTTCTCCCTGCCCAATGACCACAACGAAATTCTTTTTCTTCCTTGCGCCGGTAGAATCGATGGCGTGCAGCCGGCCGAGATGATTCAGGCGAACAAGCGTCAGGATTTGCTCGCGCAACCGAAGCACTTCCCTTTGCTCGACGCGATGAATCTCCTGATCGTTGATGCGGGTAATCTCAATTACGGAGGAAAGCGGCACGGCAAAGAGGCGGCCGCCCACGCGGAAAAGCAGCGTCTGGATGCTGGCGAGCGTAAGAGGCACGCGCAATTGCATGGTTGTGCCTTTGCCCGCCACGGATTTGATTTGGATGGTTCCTTTGAGCCGATCGAGCACCGTGCGAACGACATCCATGCCGACGCCGCGACCGGAGATTTCCGTGACTTCGGCGGCTGTGCTGAAGCCCGGCTCAAAGATCAGATTCAGGAGGTCCTCTTCATTCAGCCACTGGGCTTCTTCGGCTTTCAGCAGGCCGTTTCTCACGGCCTGCTCCCGGACGAGATCGAGGTCGATGCCACCCCCGTCATCGCGAACTTCGAGAACGACTTGGGTGCCCTGGTGATAGGCGTTGAGCGACACTGTGCCGCGCGCGGCTTTGCCGGCGCTGATGCGGTCATCGGCCGATTCGATGCCGTGGTCGACGGCGTTACGGACCAAGTGGGTAAGAGGTTCCGCAAGGGCGTCGAGAATTCCCTTGTCGAGGTCTGTGTGTTCCCCGGCAATCTCCAGCGCTACGTCCTTGCCGCAGAGCTTGGCAACGTCACGAACCACCCGCGGAAACCGGCGGAACAACTGTTCGACCGGGACCATGCGAATCTTCAATACGCATTTATGCAGTTCATCCAGCACTCGCGATTGAAAGGCGAGGGTCTCGGCGAGTTTGCCGCGGATGGGGTCCCTGGAATGATTCTGGTCGAATTCGCTCAGCGTGCGGTGAAGCATGGACTTGCCGATAATCAGTTCACCGACCAGGTTCATGACCGCATCAATGCGCGCCGTGTCCACGCGAAGAGTGCTTTCTGCGACAGCGGCCACAGCCGAGGCCCCTGCGTTTTGCTTTGCGGCGGAGCGTTCCTGAGCATCCACAGCCTGCGAAGTAAACTGCGCCGCCTGGGCCTCGAGGATGTCGCCCAGAAGCTCGTGCTCCGGAGTTTCCGCTTGGGTCGCTGGCTCGATCCGAACGTCAGACACAATGGCGGGAATTCGGCAGCGATGGGCGATATGCTCAACGGGATGTGAGCTGGCCAGTGCCGCCTCCACGACTTCGACCGAAGCGGCGTTCAGGTTATCTTCCGGCCGCAAGGCAATGACGGTGCCGCAAGCGTGGAGAACGTTGCGCACCAACTGAAACGCGGCCGCGCGCATGGCACTGTCAGGGTCGATGCGCAACGCGACGTTGTAAACATTCTCTCCGCGAAGCAGCGCCTCGGAGATCATCAGGCGCTCGTATTCGTTCCACCGGAAAGTAGCCCGAATCGCAGATCCGTTCGCGTCGCCGGAGGCATCGCCGACAGTGGGTGCCTGCAACAAGCCATGAATCAAGGCACGCAGGGGTGCCGCAGAAGGAGGTTCCTGCTGCTTCTGATAAGCGCCGAGCATGCTTTCGAAGGTGTCGACGGCGGATAGAACAACTTCCGCGAGTGCGGCGCCATGCGACTGAGCCACCTTCAAGGAAAGAATGTCTTCAAGTTCGTGGGCGATCTCACTGAGTTGAGCGAACCCACAGGCCGCCGAATCGCCCTTAAGAGTATGGACCGCCCGTCGCACACCGCGGATGAGCTCCTCATCCGCCGGGCGCTTCTCAAGCTGCAAGCCCACATCATTAATGACCTGGAGCAATTCCGCCGCGTTCTCAAAAAATAGCGAGCGGAGTTCGGCTCCCCGATCCTCAGGCAAGAAACTCAAGAAGTCACCTCGGTGCGCTTGTACGCCGTGCCGTTGTTCTCATGGATCATGCGAAACCTCTGCGTGAGCCCAAATAGACTCTCGGCGTGGCCGACAAAGAGATAGCCACCTGGGTTCAAGCAATGCCAGAATTTGTCGATCAGGCGCTTCTGCTCGGCCTCGTCGAAGTAGATCATGACGTTGCGGCATAGAATGATGTCGTTGCGGCGTGGAAGAAATTCGGTCTTGAGATTGTGGAAGTCGAACTGAACGAGTTCTTTGAGCTGCGGCTTCACCATGTACTTGTCGCTGGATTTCTCGAAGTAGCGGAGACGCGTGGTGTAATCGACGGGTTCCATCTGGATCTCGGAATAGATGCCTTCCTGACCGGTGCGCAGGCTGGCGTAACTGATGTCCGAGGCGACAATTTCGAGTTTCCAGGGAGGCGGAATGAGAGGCTTGGGGAAAGGCATCTCAAAGGGCAGGGGGTTGCGAAGATAGTAGTACGCGAGAGCATCGCAAATCAGAATGGCGACAGAATAGGGCTCCTGTCCCGTGGAACAACCGGCGCACCACACGCGCAGGTTCCAATCGCGGCGCTCCTGTTTGTGATGCAGGATTTCCTCGAGAACGCCTTTTTGCAGAAGCTCCAGTTGGGGACGGTTGCGGAAGAAGCTGGTTTCGTTGACCGTGAGGTTTTCAAGAAGCAGGGCCAACTCCTGCCGCCCTTCCCGGCTGGTGAGCAGCCGGTAGTAGCTATAGAAGGAGTCGAGCTGGCAGGCCTTCAGGCGGCGCTGCAGGCGGTCCTTGAGAAAATGGGCACGCCGCTCGTCAAAGTACATCCCGCACTCCTGATAGACCAGGGTCTGCAGGAGCTTGAGCTCGGCTTCGGTGAGCTGAATCTGCGCGGTGATCGTTCCCATGCTCGACGCGAGCGGCCCTCGGAAATCGCCTGTGGCTCCCAAGAGCAAGGAAGCCTACCGGGAAGTCGCGACGGGTTCCGCAGCCTCCTCGAATTTCTTGAATTCCGGCTGGCGCAGGAGCCTGGCGATGTCCAGGAGAATGATCAGACGGCCCTTTAGCTTGCCGACACCGGTGACATAGCTTGATTCGCCTTCAGCAAAGACGCTGGCCGGAGGCTCAATGTCCGACGGGGAAATCTTGAGCACCTCCGAAGCAGAACTCACGATGAGGCCCAGGAGCTTGTTCTCCAGCTCGACGACGAGAATGCGGTTTTTTTTGTCGGGCTGCACGGCAGANGCCGAAACGCTTGCGCAGGTCCATCACCGGAATGATCTTCCCCCGAAGGTTGATGACGCCCTCGATTGCTTCCGGCGCGTTCGGAACAATGGTAATTTCCGGAACACGGACGATTTCGCGCACCGAAGCGATGCGAACCCCGTAGGTTTCGTTTCCGACGCGAAATCCAACAACCTGATAGTCCTTCTCCATACAGAGCTCCGTATCAGGGACGACCGACTTCGGCTAGTTCAAGATCGCGTGCTTCCTGTGAATGCGGCGCTCGTTTGACCGCGGAGGCATCGCGGCGCTGGCGAATCTGGCCGGACCGGTCGATCACGAAGCGGTCCATATTGTCGAGGAGATTCCGCGACAGTTTGAGCATCTGCTCCGCGGCGGCAGAGAGCTCCGTCGAGCTGGAAGCAGACTGTTGAACCAGTTCGCGCATCTTATCCATGGCGCGGACAACAGCTTGCGCGCCGGAGGCTTGCTCTTCGACCGCCGAGTTGATTTCCTGGGTGATTTCGGTGAGCCGGTTGGTGGCTTTGGCGATCTGCGAAGAGCCAACAGATTGTTCGTTCGTTGCCGCGCCGATCTCCTGCGAGAATTTGTACACCTCAGTGACCACGTCCGAGATCTTGTGCAGAGCGGAACCAAGGTCGTTCCCGAGCGTAAGGCCCTCTTCCACAATGCGCGTGCTGTGCTCCATGTTCTCCACGGCCTGGCGGGCTTCGCGCTGAATGCTCTGGATCAGATCGGCAATCTCCTTCGTGGACTGCGTGGACTTTTCCGCCAGTTTGCGCACCTCATCCGCGACCACGGCGAAGCCGAGGCCATGCTCGCCGGCGCGCGCCGCTTCGATGGCCGCGTTCAGCGCCAGCAGGTTGGTCTGCTCGGCGAGGTCGTCAATCACTTCAATGATCTTTCCGATGTCGTCGGCACGGTGGCCGAGAATATTGATGATCTCCGCGGAAGACTGAATCGCGCGGTTCGTGCGGTTCAGGCCGTCGGTGGCCTTTTCCATGGTCTGAATGCCGGTCATGACCTCTTCTCGCGACCGGTTAGCAATATCCAGCAAAACTTTCGCCGTGTCCGCGACGCGTTGGATGGAAGTAACCATCTGGTCGATAGAAGCGGAGGTTTCGGCAACGCTGGAAGCTTGAACCTGGGTGTTCTTCACGACGTTTTGCACGTTGATGCTCATTTCGTGCATGGTGCTGGTGACTTCTTCAATTGCTGACGAAGCTTGCACGCTGACCTTTGCCGATTCATCCGCCGCCCCAGCGACCTGGTTTGAGCCAGCCGACACCTGCGCGGCGGCGTCGCGTGTGTTGCGAACAATCTCCTGCAAGCCATGGGACATGCGCTGGAAAGCGTTGCCGAGGGTGTCGCGCTTCGAGCGAGGAACAACCTCGACCGTAAGGTCGCCTTCTGCCACGGCCATGGACACGGCGGCCATTTCCTTAAGGTAAGCGACCATGTTGTTGAAGGTGGTGGCGAGCGCCCCGATTTCGTCGTTGCGATGGATGTCAATGTTCTGGTCGAGGTCCCCGGCATCACCGATTTCCTGAGCAACAGTGATCAGGTGCTGCAAAGGCTCCGTGATGGACTTGGACGTCTGGTAGGCGGTGAAAACGCCAAAGAAAATAGCGACTAACGTGCCGATAACGATGATGGCCAAACTGATCGAACTGGCGCGCGAGGCAAGGTTTTGCGACGCAACCAGAGCCTTGCTGATATCCGTGTTGGCCTCATCTAGAACGGTAGAGGACTTCGACAACCAGGAAGCGGGATCCTTCTGAAGGTAGAAAATTTGCAAGTCGGAGACCGTGGCGTCGCCGGAATCAACCTGGTGGCGTTTCGCCAGCAGTGGTTTGGCAAAATTATCAGCCCAACTCGCTTCAGTACTCTCCACCTGAATTAACGCGGTGCGAAGGAACTCGTTGCTGGTCTGGGACTGTCCGCGCTTGATGATGTCATTGAGTTCGGTGAAGCCGTGGTTGACTTTGTCCTCGTCGCGCGGATCGCCGCTGAGAAGGAAATTGTTGAGGTTGAGGCGGTTCTGCATGATTTGATAGCGAACCGTTTCCGCCATGCGCACGCTCTCCAGCGTGGCGGCAGCCTCATTGCTGGCGGAGCGCGCCTTCCAGAGAGCGGCCAGGTCCACCACAAGGAGAAGGGCCAGAATCGCCAAGACGATGCCGAAGCCTTTGTACAGTTGTTTTCCAATGCTCATTGCGTCACTTCCTCCACTCCCCAATACGAATGCCAAGTCCCTGACGGAATGACTGCGCGAGACAAGTTCTGCGAGCCCCCTACTGCTGCTTGAAGTCAAATTCGATGACCTGCGTGCTGTCCTCCGGCCCAGTCTCATACTTCCAGTCCTTCACAGCTTCCAGACAAGATTGCACGAGCACTGGGTGACCACCGAGCGCACGCGCACTTTTCACGTGACCATCGGGAGCGATGACGATCTCAATTTTCACTTTGCCGCTGAGATGCATCTGGCGAGCTAAATCAGAAAATTGAGGATTGACTTTCGACTTAGCCTTGCGCTTGCCTTCCTCAGACGTAGGCTGTTGCGCGGTAACCATCCCCAGGGCCAAAAGCGTGGTGAAAGCCACCCCGGCGAGCCATTTACCCCATGAGAGTCCCATGTAGACCACGCCCTCCTCGGGCGGAAAACTTCCCCAGCAGGAGGAAGGCAAGTGCATTGCCAGTGGATTAGAGCGGTTTCATTCAAAATCGGCTGGTCACAAAAACCTCGCAACCGATTGCGTTGTCAGTAGATTAGGGGACTCTTCAAAGAGAAGCCTTTAGAGGAGCGGGTTCACGCCTCGTCTCAAACGATAGTCCGTGAACCCCGGCAGGTCTCAGGCTGAGACGTTGGAGAGAGACTGTCCTATCGGACAGGGTAACGATTCCGTGTCACATTTTGGAACTGTCGTTGACTCAATATGAGATTGGTCAGTAGCGTGGACGTGAGCAACTTCTTATTTTGAGACATACGGCACCCATTAACCTCCGATGCGTAAACTGACCCAGCCCCCGTTACGGCGTCCTGCGCGCAGTCGCAATTCGAAGCTGACGCCACAGGCAACCACGGACGTTTCCTATGAACTCATGAACCTGGCGGTGGAAGCAGCACATAGCCGCGAATTGCCGACGTTTCTGGCAGGACTGGCGAAACGAGCAGCGGAGCTGCTGCAGGCGAAATGGGGTGGTCTGGGGGAGATTCTGGGTAACCGCGTGCAACTTCACCAACCGGACACAGAATTCGCGGCCAGTGCGGAAGAGCGGACCTGGGTCGACGAAAACGTGGTACGGCGCCGCTCCGGTCTCGAAGTCTTGCACTGGAAGCCAAGAGGATCCTTTTACGCGTTCTATCCGATTTACGCAAGCGACCACGAATTGATGGGCACACTCTGCCTGCTGCGCGGAGTGTCGACATTCAACCCGGCCGAAGAGAGATTGCTGGACGCGCTGGCCAGTCATGCGGCCTTGGTCATGGAAAAGGTGAGACGTTTCTCACAGTTGGAGCGCTCGAAAAAGCAGTGGGTAGAAGACATCGACGCCATCAGCGACTACATCGTTGTGCATGACCAGGCATGGAAAATCGTTCGGACGAACCGCTCGTTGGCGGCACATCTGGGCATCCCGCCAGCAGCGCTTGTCGGCGAACCCATCGGCAGCCTGAGGCACATCGCGGAAACGGGCAGCGCGCTTCCCTGTCCGTTTTGTCGAAATACCAGTCGCGAGCGCGAAGAATACATTGCGACGTCGGATGGTCGCACTTTCCTGGTGTCCACGTCGCGGACTTCCGGGGTGAGCGAGGATGACGGACGAACGATCCACGTGTTGAAAGATATTACCGATCGCCGTGAGGCGGAACGGCGCTATCGCGAGTTGTTTGACAACATTCAGGAAGGTTTGTTCTTCGCCACGCCGGACGGACAGTTTCTGGATGTAAATGACGCCATGGTCCGAATGCTGGGTTATGAATCGCGGGAGGAACTCCTCCGCGCCGACGTGAGCGCCCACCTCTACCCGACGCCGATGGCCAAGGAGCGCCTGGTGCGGGCCATCAATGAAAAAGGAGCGCTGCGGAATTACGAGGAGACGCTTCGGAGGAAGGACGGGAGCCTGCTGCACACGTTGCAGAACATCAACGCGGTGCGAAATACACAGGGGCGCGTGGTGCAGATCCGCGGGCTGATGCTGGATGTCACGGAACAGAAGACCTTTCAATCGCAACTGCAAAGGGAGCGTGATTTCAACCAAAAGATCCTCAATACGACGCAGAGCATGATTCTGGTGCTGGATACCGCGGGACTCATCAGCTACGCGAACCGGCGTTGCTTTGAGGCGGGTTACCGGGAAGAGGAATTGATCGGGCACCGTTTGGTGAAGTGGGTGGAGAGTTCACAGCGGAAAGAGTTCGAGGCCGCACTGCAGACCACGGCTCACGGGCAGCAAGTAGAAAACCTGGAACTGCGTGTCAAGCGCAGTGACGGCTCGATGGGACATTTTTCCATCAGCTTGAGCCCGATGAGAGATGAATCGAATCAGGTCAACAATGTCGTGGTAGTCATGACCGACATCACCGATGCCGTGTTGTTGCAGGCGAAGCTGGCGCACTCCGAGAAAATGGCCACGATCGGAAGGCTGGTGTCCGGTGTGGCGCATGAGGTGAATAATCCTCTGGCGGCGATCCTGGGCTTTACGGATTTGCTGCTGGAAAACCCGGAGATCCCGGTCGGGGCGCGCGAGGATCTGCAGATTATTCTGCGAGAAACACAGAGAACGAAAGAGATCGTGCAGGACTTGCTAAGCTTTGCCAGGCAGCGCCCCGCACAGCGCGAGCCGATGCAGGTGAACAGCATTCTGCGCCAGACCATCAAGCTGCGGAGCTACGATTTTGCCAGCCATGGCGTGCAGGTCACCGAGGAGTTCGATGAAAATCTCGAGATGGCCATGGGGGACCCGCAGCAACTGCAGCAGGTGTTCCTGAACATTCTGAATAACGCCTATGACGCCATTCAGGAATCGGGCAGTCGCGGCAAGATTCATATCCGCACGCGGCGCGACCAGGACTTTCTCGCGGTGGCGTTCACCGACAACGGCACCGGAATTCGTGAGCCGGAGCGAATCTTCGACCCCTTCTTCACCACCAAACAAGCCGGGAAGGGGACAGGACTTGGCCTAAGCATCTGTTACGGCATCGTTCGCGCCCATGGGGGAGAGATTTTCTGCTGGAACAACGAAGGCGCAAGGGGGAGCACCTTCGTGGTTCGCCTGCCGGTCGCAACGGACACGGCACTGGCCGCCACAGCGAAGGAGGCGGGGCGATGAATATGACAAACACGAATCGCGCCCTCGCACCGATTCTTCTCATTGAAGATGAACCGTCCGTGAGCGCTTTTGTGCGGGCTGCACTCGAACGGCGAGGTTATCGCGTTGTGCAGGCCTCCACGGGCGCGGCCGGCCTCCGCGAGCTTTCCAAAGGAACATACGCGGGAGTGATTTCTGACATTCGCATGCCGGGAGAGATCAACGGCGCCGATGTCCACAAATGGATCCGGAGCAATCGGCCGGACCTTTGTCAGCGCGTCATTCTAATCAGCGGGGACACGGCCAACAGTGAAACGCAGTCGCTTCTCTCCGAAAGCGCAATACCGTGCATCGAGAAACCATTTCGGGTTCAGCAACTGATATCGACAGTGGAGATGACCTTCGGAAAACCATGAGCGACGACCTGAAAATCAAACTTCTTGTTGTGGATGACGAGCAAAGCATCCGCCGGTTATGCATGACCATCGGCAGCTCCCTCGGATTCTCTTGCAATGAGGCGGAGAGCGCCGAGACTGCCGCAACGCGGCTCGAGACCGATCCCCCGGACCTGGTGCTGACCGATCTGAAATTGCCCAATCAATCCGGCGTGGAGCTGCTGAAGCAGATTCGAGGAGTACTCCCGCGCGCAGAAGTCGCCATCATGACCGGGCACGGCTCCATCGAGTCCGCCGTCGACGCCATGAAACTCGGCGCCTACGACTACATTGAAAAGCCCTTTCGTGTGGAAAAGCTGCGGCTGCTTCTGCAGCGCATGGCCGAGAAGGTCCGTCTGGTGAATGAGAATGCATTCCTGCGGGAGAAGGTAAGTACGGACGAGAATCTCGACGGAATCATTGGCACCTCTTCAGGGATGCAAGACGTGCTGCGGATGATCTCGCGCCTGAAAGATACGCGGACGCCCGTGCTGATCTCCGGAGAAAGCGGGACCGGCAAGGAACTCGTCGCACGGGCAATTCATTTCCGCGGCGCGATGGCACAATCCAACTTTGTGGCTGTGGATTGCGGCGCATTAGTCCCAACCCTGATGGAGAGCGAACTGTTCGGCTACGAAAAAGGAGCTTTCACCGGGGCGACAAAATCCAAGGCCGGCCTCTTCCAAGCGGCGAATGGAGGAACCATCTTCCTGGACGAGATCGGCGAATTGCCGCTGGAAATGCAGGCCAAACTGCTTCGCGTGCTTCAGGAGAAGGAAGTCCGGCCCGTAGGGAGCAATGAGAAGATCGACGTCGATGTCAGAGTAATTGCCGCGACGAATCGCGACCTCGAGGCGGCCTACCGCACGGGAACGTTTCGAAAGGATCTGTACTTTCGCCTCAACGTGGTGACCGTGCACCTGCCGCCGCTGCGCGAGCGCCGCTCCGATATTCCCATGCTGGTGCATCACTTCCTCAACCGCTACGCACCCGGCATTCACCTGCAGGTTACGGCCGCGGCAATGAAGAGTCTTCTTCAATACGAATGGCCAGGCAATGTGCGCGAGCTGGAGAATTGCATCGCGCGTGCCGTGACCCTCGGTGACCGGCAGACGATTGACGTGCGGGACCTGCCGCCGGCCATGCGCTCGGAACAGCACACTGGTCCGGAGCTGACTGCCCAGGATGCCTCCTCCCTGTCGACGACAGCACTCGCAGAAATGGAGCGAATGACCATTCTCCGCGTGTTCGAGCAGGCGCACGGGGATAAGGTGCTCGCCGGGAAAATGCTGGGCATCAGCCGCGCGACGCTCTACCGTAAGCTAAAGAGGTACAACATTCCCTTGAGGGGCGCGGAAGAAGCTGCGGAAACTGAAACCGAAGTGCACGCCGCGGGTGGGTGAACGTCTCAGGATGAGTCGTGACGGAGAAGGAGAGAGCTGAGACGAAGTGTTTCAGCCTGAGACATCGGGCCCTTTTCAAAGCTACAGGAAAACTCTAAGCCTTTCCCTTTCACTGGGTTCCAGAATCTAAGCACGACCAAAATCTTTGGCTTGCGGCGTGCAGTTCCTTACTTGGGACACTGCGCTCCTCGTCGTGTCACGAGTGTTTTCACACTCCAGACGGCGGGGTTCGTTGAGGCGCAGGCCGATGCGGCAACGGGGCTATCGGAAATGACGATTACAGCGGAAGAACGGGGATGCACGGAACAACTCGCACGGTTTTTTCCTAAGCTTCCTGCCGTTCGCGTTCCTGTACAGGTCACTCCCCGGCGGCCTGGACAGGCGAGGGTGAAAGAAGCCACGGTCGTGGAATACGGCACGCCAGAGTTCGCCATTTTCCTGTCGAACCTGGCTCTGGAGTTTGACGATCGTGTCCGACTTGTTCGAGAGGGAGGGGGGCGTTCTGTCGAAGCAGCAGTCATTGCTTTGCAATATCACGATGGCCGCAAGGCGGTGGCCGTGCGGTTCCTGGATGGTCCCTGCGAATGGATGATGCACACGTGAGCAAAATGATCACAACTCTGAATCTGCCGACTCCGCCAAAACCTGAGAGTCCGCGGCAGGCACCGTGGGAAGAATTGCGATCGGTCTTTCCGATTTATCTGGCGCTGGCCAAACATCTGCAAATTGAGATTCCTTTCCCGCAGAACAAGCGCGTGCTTCCGGAAAAGGCTGATCCGCAGTTGCACAGCCAGGTGCAGACCTGGCTGGATTCCATGGACCAGCAGGTGCAGGTGCACCAGTTGCGCCACCTGCTGCAGATGACCACCCTCAACGCGAGCGAAAGCGGGCTGCGCGCGTTGATCATGCGCCATCTGCGGAAACCTTCGAAGTCCAATATGGACAGAGACAAGATCGACTTTCTGCTGGTGCAATATTTCGCGCTGTGCGCTCCGGCAAAGATCTACCACAAGCACATTGAACTGAGCGACGTGGCTCAGGTAATGAAACCTGTGCTTGGGGAAGTGGATTGCACGCCGTTGAGCTGGTGCGAGCCGCTGGAGAAAATGATCCGGACTCTGCGCACTTTCCGGAGTCTACGCGATATCCTGAAAACCAATTTCATCGAGCAGGGCCGCAAGGTAAAGGAAAGCGCGGGGGGCATGTTCTACGACCCATCCGCCATGGTGGCATTCGTGCGCTTCAACTTCCTGCTGAGGCGGACGCTGATTGAGCTCATGCACGCAGACCTGATTTATATTCGCGCCGGGATCAATCATCTGGAGAACGCCGGAGCGCGAACAATCGATTGTCAGACATTTGGTCTCAGTTCCGCAGAGCCCTTGGCGAAGGTCCGGCAGGTCGCTGATGAGTGGAAACAGCCGTTTAACCGGGAATACAACGAACGCACGGTCAGTCAAGCGTTTGACAAGCTCTTGGCGTTGCGCGCAGACATCGAGCGGACCATCGAAAGGGTAATCGGAAAGCCAGCGGAAAACAGTCCGGCCAAGGCCGCGCCCGAGGCGCCAGTGACGCAGAATCAGGTGAGCAGCGGACCCTCCGCATTGCGAAGTCTCGAAAAGGTTCCGCCATCCGCCGGCGGACACGCCACAGATCCAGAGTCCGTCCTCGATTTCGAAACGTGCATGGAAAAGGTATGGGAACAGTTGATCTCAGCGCCGCCATCGCGTGGCCGTTCGATGACCACCGTACGGATCGGCGGGGCCCGGCTGTTGATGTCTTCCTGGGAAGTTGCCGCGTTCGTCAGCGAAGATGGCCCCGGCGCGGAAGACTTGCGGAGAGCGGTCGTAGCCAGAGCCCTGGCGACTTCCGCCATTGAAGAGGCAAAGGAATCCGGCAACGCCACAGTTCTGGACCGCGTTTTGCCAATTGCGCGTATGGAAGTCTCGCGGCTCCAGGAACGCGTTGAGGTTGCCAAGCAGGCGAAGGATACGGAGGCGGCCGTGAATCTGGGGATCAGCACGAAGCGCCTTCTGTCTGCTCTGGAAGAGGCGGAAAAACTTTAGTTCCCTGCTGCGGGTTGAGGCAGGCGTGGACAAACAGTCAGGGAGCGGATTTCCTTGCGAATGACGAACGTTTTGATTCTCACCGATGATAGCGAATTCGCCCGTCTGCTGGCGGCATGCTGGCAGATGGAGCGGCAGCTTCCCGGCTTATCCGTTGTGACGAGTGATTTGTGGATGGCCGGGGAATCGGTCGTTCCGGACCTTGTCGTGATCGGCCCGCTGAAGGAGGGAAAGCTGGCGGAGGCTTTGCGTTCCATGGCGTCGAACACGGCCGTGATCCTCTGCGCTTCACCGGACTCCCAGGAAATGGCGCAGTTGCGGAAGAAACATCCCAGGCTGCTCCACGTCCCGCTGCGGGAAGACTGGACGCAGGTGGTGCTGCTGGTCGCCGGCGAATCCCTGCGGCGAACCGAAGCACTGCGATTGGCTAAGCACGCCGAACAGCGCGCCGCACAGAACGCGAACCACGCCATGCTTGGCCGTTACATGATGGACATGAAGCACAGCGTGAACAATGCGATGACATCCCTCCTCGGAAACGCAGAACTGCTGCTGTTGGAACCGGGCCAGCTCTCGGCGCAGTCCCTGGCCCAAATCAAGACTATTCACACCATGGCACTGAGAATTAACGAGATCATGCAACGATTCTCATCGCTAGCGAGCGAAATTAGGGAGGTTGAGACGCCTTCTCAAGCTGAGACGGAAGACGCGCCTAGCCCGCTTTCAACGCGACAGTGAGGACCCCAGTAGGTCCACCTATCCTCTGTATTATCAAGCATTTACAAAACTAGACACTTTTGAGAACGAAAGCTCCGAGCTGGCCGCTGACGTGCAAATTTCTGCTGCGGAGAACCATGCGGAGTAGAAGCTTGTGCAGAAAAAAGTACTCATCGTCGATGATTCCCCAGCCCAGGTGAAGCTGATCCAGGGACTGCTGGAACCGGAAGGCTATTGGCCCGTGGGGCTCAGCGATCCAAAGCGTGTGGAAGAAGCCATCGCCGTGGAAAAGCCTCAGGTGATTCTGCTCGACGTGGTGATGCCGGAACGCAATGGATTTCAGGTCTGCCGCGAACTCAAGGGCAATATCAAGTACAACGCCATCCCGGTGATTCTGGTGACATCGAAGGACACGGCAAGCGACCGCTACTGGGGCCAGCAGCAAGGGGCCGACGGTTACGTCACGAAACCTTTTACGCGCGAGGAACTGTTGCGCGCCGTTCGCCGGTTTGCCTGAAGGAGCGAAGGAAGACGCTGCGATGAACGAAGATTTCCAACTGACTCCCATCCCCGCGGACGCGGAGATTGGCGAGTTGCTTGAAGCGATGGGGCCGGCGGCGGACCGGCCGCCGGAATCGCAGTACTGCGTATTTCGCAGCGGTCGCGAGAGATTTTGCCTGCCGGTCCTGGACGTGGAAGAGGTCGTGGAGTGGCCGCTCGTGACCAAGCTTCCACTGGGACCCGGCTATCTGCTCGGAATTTTCAACCTGCGCGGCGCCATTGTGCCACTGATTGATATCGCCCTGACCGAAGGACGGCGCCCGGGTTTGCTGCCCAAACACGTGGTTGTGGCCTCGTTGCGTGGCGACGGACACCATGACGATCTGCGGCTGGGCATCGCCGCGGATGAAGTTGTGGGTACCTATTCTGTCAATGAAGCCGAGGATTTCTTGCAAGAAGCTCCAGAAAATGTGCCGCATGTGGTGGGCATGCTGCGGCATGACGATCGGTTGGCGCTGGTAATCGATCTGCGCCGCCTGCTGGAAGTGTACCCGGGACCGACAATCTGAAGAGTTCAGGAAAGAGTTTGGGGAGGAAGGTAATGAAATCGCGACTCAGTACCACAATCTGGACGCTGATCATCTTGAACGGCGTCGCCTTGTTTATCGTGCTGGGCTTGGCCTACAGCGCGGGACGCCAGGCCAGCGGCGGCTCGGGCTTCGAGCCTAGCGGGCTCATTATCCCGGCCCTCGTGGCGCTGGGCGTGAGCATCCTGCTGGCATGGCGACTCGGCAGCGGCATCCTTTCTCCCGTGAGCGAGCTGGCAGAGTTCTCCGAGCGGCTCGCGGCTGGAGACGCCAAGGTGCGCGCCGATGTGTCTTCGAACGATGAATTCGGCTATATCGCGGAAAACCTGAACCGCGCGGTGGCCAAGGTTTCGAAGGCGTCAAGCAATCAGGAAGCGAATGAATCCCTGCAGCGCAGCATCACGGACCTTCTGGCAGTCATCAACCAGATCGCGCGCGGCGATTTGACCTTGCGCGGCAAGGTGACCAACGACGCCCTCGGCAACGTCGCTGACTCCATCAACTACATGCTCGACAACTTCACCAAAGTGCTCGAGCGCGTGCGCAAAGCCGCCATGGAAGTCACGGCCTGCTCCAACAACATTCTGGTGGCCGCTGACCAAATGCAGGCCGGCGCCACGCAGCAAGATCAGGAAATCACCAATACTTCGAGCGCCGTGGAAGAACTGACGGTCTCGATGAAGCAAGTGTCCAACAACGCCGAAGCCAGCGCGGAAGCCGCCCGCCGCGCTCTGGACGCCGCCGAGCAGGGCAACCGCGCGGTGCGCGATACCCTGGACGGCATGCAGAGGATCCGGTCCTCGGTGCAGGCTACCGCCAAGAAGATCAAATCCCTTGGCGACCGCTCCCTGGAAATTTCGGAAATCATCAACGTGATTAACGACATCACGGAACAGACGAACCTCCTCGCGTTGAACGCCGCGATTGAGGCCGCGCGCGCCGGCGAAGCTGGGCGCGGGTTTGCCGTCGTCGCCGATGAGGTCCGCAAGCTGGCAGAACATTCCCGCAGCGCGACAAAAGACATCGCCGCGCTCATCAAGGCCATCCAGGCGGAGACGAACGAAGCCGTGGTGGTCATGGAGGACGGCACTAAGGAAGTTGAGTCTGGCGCCCAATTGGCCGACCAGGCCGGACGCGCGCTCGACGCTATCTCCAGCGTGGTGCGCCAGTCCGCAGAACTGGTCCAGGAAATTTCCCTCGCGTCCAAGCAGCAGGTGCGTGGTACAGAAGGTGTCGCGCACGCCATGCAGATCATTTCCAACATTACGCGGCAGACTTCCCAGGGCACGCGCGGCACGGTGGCGACCGTCAGCCAGCTCGTGAAACTTTCCGACCAGTTGAATGAGGCCCTGGCACAATTCCGCGCGAATCCCAAAGGTGGACCGGTAACGGAGGAATTGGAACATCGCCCGGTCCCCGTTAGTGCCGTTCGATAGCGGTGAAACCCTGCCCGGCTGAACCGGATGGGCAAGAGCGTGAACATCATGAGCGAGCGCCACGGGGCGGGACAGGGCTTGAGCGAACACGAGTTGAGCGAGATCCGCATGCTGATCGAGGAGCGGACAGGCATTCATTTTGACTCCTCNGCGGGAGAGATTCTTCTCCACGCGGGTTCGCGAACATCTGCGTGATCGTGGATACGCTCGCGGCACCGAACTGTTGCGCGCTGTGCGCAAGACCAACCTCGAGTATGAGGCGCTGCTCGAAAAATTACTGACGCAAGAAACCACGTTCTTCCGCTACCCGGCGGTATTCGAAGCTTTCGAAAAGCGGGTTCTGCCGGAGCTGCACGTCAAGAAGTTCTGGAAGAACCCCCGCACGTTACGGGTCTGGAGCGCCGGTTGCTCCACGGGCGAGGAACCTTATTCGATCGCCATCTCCATTCTGGATTCGCTTTCCCTGGCAGATGCCTGGGATGTGGAAATTCTCGCCACCGACATCGGCCGTCAGGCTCTGAAGCATGCGGAACGCGGCATCTACTCGGGACGCAGCCTCTCCAGCGTGAATGGGAAACTGCTCAGCGCGCATTTTTCTGCCGTCGAGGGCGGCCATCAGGTGAAGAGCCGCATTCGGAAGATGGTGAGTTTCGTACAGATGAATCTCGCCTCGCCCGTTTATGTTGGGAAGATGGATCTCATCTTCTGCATGAACGTATTGATCTATTTCTCTGAAGAGAAGCGGCGCGCGCTGGTGCAACGCTTCTTTGATGCGCTGGAACCGGGTGGGTATCTCTTTCTGGGCCACTCCGAATCCATTTCGAAGATGCCGGTGAAATTCCAGGCCATCGTGCTTGGCGACTGCATTCTTTACCGCAAGCCAACCGCCGAAGAACTGCAGAAGCCCGAACTTATTACGGAGGGACGCGCGTGAGTTCTCCGGACCGCGAAGCCGTTGAGCTGTTCCTCCAGGAAGCCTCGGAGCACCTGCAATACCTGCGGGAATACGTTGGTGTGTTGCAGGAAGTTGCGCCGCGGCACGAGGATATGGAGCGGCTGTATATTGCCGCGCATACGCTCAAAGGAACATCGGCAAGTTATGGCTTCCCCCGCTTCTCGGAGATTGCCGGAAAGCTGGCCCACATTTTTCAATATGCGTTGAACGCCCCCCTGGGTGATGATCTCCACGGGCCGCTCACCGAATTTCTCTCCGATGGCATCTCGCTGCTGGAAACTAGCCTGTTGGAGATCAGCGATACGGGTCAGGAAGACGTTGAAGACATCACAGCTTTCAAGGAACGTTACCGCTTCGCCTTCCCGCCGGAACCGCCGCCTTTGAATCTGAGCATCCCGGCACAATCCTTTTCCGCTCTGCCAAGAGCCGAGGCGGAGCCACCCGAGCCTTCGCCTGGGCATACCGGCCTGACCGGTTCGTATTTCGACGCGCTTCCCACAGACGACGAAGTCGCAAACGAGATCCTGGAATTCTTCCAGCCCGAAGCCGAGGAACACTTGCAGGTCGTCTCCGATTGCCTGCTGTCGCTCGAGGGCAATAACAATCCTGAAGAAATTAATCGGCTTTTCCGCGCCATCCATACCGTGAAAGGATCGGCGGCGCAGGTGGGGTTGCGGCGTCTGGGAGCGATTGCTCACCGCGTCGAAGACCTGATCGGCAGGCTACGGGATGGAGAAATTCAGCCGTCTCCGGCCGTCGTGGATATCTGCCTGGAATCGGTGGACATTCTCCGTAAAACGCTGCGGCGCGAATGGCCGGACGAAGCGGACATGAGAGCAGGCGTGGATTCGCTGCTCGGACGCATCGCCGAGTTTGCCCCTCTGGAACCTGAAGAGAGCGAGACGCAAGTCCAGGCGGAAGAGACGCCCCTAGCCGAGGTGCCGCGTGCTCCGGTCGAGAAGGCGCCTGCAAAATCTGCCTCGGCTCCCGCGCAAAAGCAAGCGGCGGCAACAAAATCCGTCCGCATTGCCTTGTCCCGGCTTGACCGCATGATGAATACCGTGGGCGAACTCGTCATCAACCGCACGAAAATGGTTGGCCGTGTGGCCGAACTCGACAAGCTCATCGATACATTGAGCTTTTCCAAGGAGCGCTTGCAAGGCAAGGTCAACGAATTCCAGGAAAAGTACGAGTACAACCGGATTCGCTCACAGATTGGCATGCCCTGGGCCACGAACCAGCGCCAGCGACTACTGACCAGCGCGGCGGCGGGCGAAACCGGCTTCCTGGATGAGTTCAGCGAACTCGAGATGGACCGCTACGATGACTTCAATATCCTTTCCCGGTCCATGACCGAAATCTCCGCCGACGTCAACGAAGTGCTTTCGCAACTCGAAAGTTACATTGGGCGGGTCGAAGTGGACATCGACGAGTTCACCAAACTGGCCCACTATCTTCAGGACGAAATCACCGCAGCGCGCATGGTGCCCATCGGTACTCTCTACTCCTTGCTGTCGCGCGCCGTCAGGGATGCGGCCAAATCCGCGAAAAAGAAGGTCGAACTCGATTTCTCCGGAAGCGAAACTGAACTCGACAACAACATCATCCAGCAGATTTCCGATCCGCTCGTGCACCTGGTGCGGAACTCCGTCGCGCACGGAATCGAACTGCCGGAAGATCGCGCCGCCGCGGGGAAGCCCGAACAGGGCGCGGTCATGTTGCGCGCGTACCATCGCGGAAACCATATTTACATCGAAGTGGAAGACGATGGACGCGGCATCGATTATGCCCGTGTGCGGCAAAGCGCCATCGAGTGCGGGCTGGTCTCCACGGAAACCGCGGATCGTCTGACTGAGCGGGATCTCCGCGANAATGCTCTTTCATCCTGGCTTCTCGACCGCGTCCGTCAAAACCGAACTTGCCGGCCGCGGCGTCGGGCTTGATGTTGTGCGTTCAAACCTGAATGCTCTGAATGGCGAAATTGAAGTGCAGAGCGAGGCTGGCCGCGGCACCAAGTTTGTGTTGAAAGTCCCCTTGACTCTCATTATTTCCCCCGCGCTCTTCGTGCGCTGCGGGGCGTTTAATTTTGCTCTGCCACTCGCGGTTGTGGAGGAAATTCGCCGGCTACGCGCCGATGAAATCGAGGACGTTGGCGGAAAACTCTTGACCAAAGTTCGCGACGTCGTCACCGAGGTAGTCCGCCTTGACTCCTATCTGGGGCTGCCGCCTCTCGAACCCGTTAATGGCTACTTCCGAATGGTGGTGGCAAACGCAGGCAGTCGCCAGGTGGGCCTGATCGTGGAAGAGGTGCTGGGCAAGGATGAAATCGTCATCAAGAACTTGGGTGAGTACTTGCGCCGCGTAAAACTCTTCCCCGGAACCACGATTGCGCCGGACGGCAGCCTTATTCTTCTCATCGATCTAAANCCGCATGGTGAGCACCGAACCCAACGAACGCCGCGCGGTGCAGGCCAACGCCAGCGCAGCCCGCGTGTTTGCTCCGGGTTCTACTGCAGTGGCGCGGGGCACCATTCCCACCGATGCCATTGATCGCGTCGAGCAGGAGCGCGTCATCGTGGTTGCCGACGACTCCATCAGCGTGCGCAAGTTTGTCGGCCGCATGCTGGAAAAGAACGGATACCGCATCAAGCTGGCCGCCGACGGACTGGAAGCCGCCGAACTCGTGGCGCAACACGGGTGCCATTTGGTGATTACGGACCTCGAGATGCCGCGCATGACGGGCTATGAACTGATGGCGCAACTGCGCCAGAGCCCCTCGNAAGCCGCCGAGCTCGTGGCGCAACACGGCTGTCACCTGGTGATTACGGACCTCGAGATGCCGCGCATGACCGGCTATGAATTGATGGCGCAACTGCGACAGAGCCCCACAACGAAACGCATCCCCGTGATGGTGGTGACTTCGCGAGCCGGCGCCAAGCATCGCGACCGCGCCTTGAAAGAAGGCGCTTCCGCGTTTCTGACCAAGCCGGTGCAGGAAGATCAATTGCTGGCTGCTGTCGAACAACTGATGGGAACGGAGGCGGCACGCCCGGTCGTGCCGGTTGGATAGAAAAATCATGGTGAGCACCAATCCCAAAAAGTTCCGCGTGCTCGTCGTGGATGACTCCGCGTTCATGCGTAAGGTGCTGGAATCGATCTTCAACGCCGATGAGCAGCTCCAGGTGGTCGGACACGCAAAGGACGGACGCGAGGCCATCGCGCTCTCGGACTCACTGAAGCCCGACGTAATCACCATGGACCTGAACATGCCGCATATGGACGGGCTGCAAGCCACCGCGCACATCATGACCAACAGTCCGCGCCCGATCGTAGTTGTGAGTTCAGAAAGCAAGGAAGGGGCGTCAAGCACGTTGAAGGCCCTGGAACTCGGCGCCATCGACTTTGTGGCCAAACCTAGCGGCGGCGTCGACCTGGACATGCAGAGTGTTAAGGATGACCTCTTGCGCAAGGTCCGGGTAGCCGCCAAGGTTCGCGTCGTTCGCACGGCCTCGCGACT
>OCOJ01034177.1_pt8 | contig 36174 bp, 31 predicted proteins | sample 1539251 | NCBI WGS metagenome assembly OCOJ01 (sample SAMN01911457, study PRJEB22624) | soil metagenome | biome: Soil | place: Malaysia | collected 2012-04-30 | depth RA_metagenome m
GCACAGGCCCCGGCAATCGCTCCGGCAGATGGTCTTCATGGGCATGGCCAGGTTCACCTGCTCGGCGAGCGCATCGGCCAGGAAGAAGCCGGCGCCCTCGAAGAAGGCAACATCGGCCTCCTCGTCGTCGAGTTTGACGTCTTCTTCGGTGCGGATGGTGTCCATGGGACGGTAGAACAGGTCGAATTCGCGACTGATTTCCTCGGTGACGGGATCGAGACAGCGGGCGCAGACCAGCTCGATGCGGGTGTGCAGCTCGCCCCGGAGGCGAATCTCGCCATCCACCAACTCCGCGGTGGCACGGACCTCGAGCGGTTCGGTCTGCTCGAACTCCTCGGTGTGGTAGTCAATCGTGCCGGGAGGATAAAACTTGTGGATGCGGAGCTTGCGGACCGCCAATTCCTTGACGTCGAGGAACATGGCCCTGAGCCGTCCTTCTCTCGCTTGCCGCGGAAGCGAAGGCTCATTATAGGCGGATGGCGGAATGAGTCAAACCAAACCCGGGGGCAGTGCGCTTATCGGATACGCAGAGGATGAGAGGGGATACATGCGGGAACGGAGAAGGATCGCACCACGCGTCGGCGCGGTGTCTCTTCTTCGTAGGGGCACGGCATGCCGTGCCCCTACAGGGCCAAAATGCGGTGGTGCTCTTTCATCAGGAAGCGATCGGTCATGCCGGCGATGTAGTCGCACACCACGCGATGGCGGGGCTGCTCGGCAGCGAGCGCGGCGTGGAAGGGCGGCATTTCGCCGGGATGCAGCGAGTAGAAGTGGAACAGTTGTTCGAGTGCGGCGACACTGCGGTCCCGTTCCTCGGCCAGGTCGGGATGGTCGTAGAGCCGCCGGTGAAGAAACTTCTTGAGTTCGGCGCTCCAGGACGCGGCGTCCGGGCTGAACCCGGCGAGCAGAACCGGAAACCGGCGCACGTCCTCCGAGGTCGCGGGGCGGTGCGATTCGATTTGCCGCTGAGTCTGGGTGATCAGGTCCGTGGCCAGGTGATCGAGAACTCGCTTGATGGTCTCCAGCAGCTTCAGCTTGACGCGCGCGCCGGGATATCGGCGGTCAATTTCGCGGTAGATGAGGCCGAAACGCGGGGCTTCTTCGACGATCAGTTCGAGAGACAGCAGTTCGGACTCCCAGCCGTCGTCAATGTCGGAAGTGTTGTAGGCGATCTCGTCCACGAGGTCGATCAACTGGGCCTCGAGGGGAGCGCGTAACGAGGGCTCGTATTCCGCGGCCTCGGGAAAGTCGGCGGGAGTCCAGGAGCGCGAATGCTTGAGAATGCCTTCGCGCAGCTCGAAGGTGAGGTTCAGCCCGGGAAAATCCAGGTAGCGCTGCTCGAACTGCTCCACGATGCGCAGGGCTTGCAGATTATGGTCGAAGCGCTCGCCGTGCGCGCGCATCAACTCATCGAGCTTGGCCTCGCCGGCGTGGCCAAAGGGCGGATGGCCGATGTCGTGTGCCAGCGCGAGGGCTTCGGCGAAATCGGAGTTCAGGCCCAGGGCGCNACGGTGCGGGCTATCTGGGCCACTTCGAGCGTGTGAGTGAGCCGGCTGCGGAAATGGTCGGAGAAGCGCACGGTGAACACCTGCGTCTTCTCCTGCAAACGGCGGAAGGCGCGCGCGTGAATGATGCGGTCCCGGTCGCGCGCGAACTCGCTGCGGTACGGGTGGGAAGGTTCGGGATAGCGCCGGCCACGCGAGTGGCGGGCGTCCATGGCATAGCCCGCGAGCACCATTGGGGAGGCTCCGTGGCCCGCGCACGGCGGGCGATCTTTTCGCGGCAAGCCCGGATCAGGAGGCCGGGCCGATCTCAGCCAGCCGCCGGTCCGCCTCGTCCGCGAGCGGTGTGTCGGGAAAATCCTTCTTGATCTGCTCGTAGAGCTTGGCGGCTTCAGCCGGCTTGGTCCTGCGATAGACGTCGGCCAGGACAATCTGAGCCCGCGCCCTGGGAACCAGCGCCGTGGGGTGGTCGATCAGGTCGGTAAGGAGCTTCGCGGCGTCGTCCGGTTTGCCGGCTTGCACTGCCATATCCGCCAGCGAAAGCTTGGCCAGTGAGGCGACCTCCGCATTGCCTCCTGCGGCCAGGCTGCGCAGCTCGGCTCCCGCCTTATCCTTTTGATCCAGGCGCAAGGAGCAGAGCGCCGAGTAATACCGGGCCAGGGTTCCCTGCTGGGTAAGGGAGTAATTCCGGGCGACCTCGTCGAATTTTTTCTGCGCGTCCTGATACTTGATCTTCTCCACGACATAGGTTACTTCGCCGGGCTCTTCGGGCTCGCCGGGGGTGCGGATGCGCGCCTGATAGGACTTCATGGCCGCTTCGAGCGCGACGCTGGCCTTTTGGGCTTGCTCCGCACTCCAGAAGCGCCAGCCGAAAATGGCGGTGAGAGCCAGGGCGATGGCGAGGGCGGCAATCCAGAGATTGCGCGCGTGCGAGGCGGCGTATTCCTCGGCGTGTACGACCGTTTCGACAAAACGATCGCGCTTCAGTTCCTTGGGACTGATGTGTCCGGGCACGTCGGGTTCCTCACTTGGGTTGCAGGCTTGCCTCGAAACACAAGAATGTTATCACAGGCTCGTGGCGAAGACATGGCAGGCCACGGAAGATTGATTTCGGAAACTCGCCCCGGCGTGGCGGCGCAGTGCCGGCCCCGGCCCTTATTTGTGCTTCATGACGTAGACGCCGTCCCTTTGCGGCTCGGGCTGGACGGAGCCGGTAAGGAGCGCCCGTACACGAGCTGCGCGGATGATTTCCGCCTCAGCGAGTCAGGAGTCCCGTGGCCTTGGCCAGTTTTCGCTGCCGGTCGTCAAACGTCCAGAATTCTTCGGCTTGGAGTTCGAGCGCGCACGCGACGTGCAAGCTGTCGAGGGTCCGGACTCCGAGCTTCGGTCCGTAACGACGGGCCAGCGCCGCGCACACATCCCAGGCGCTCTCTGGCAGGGAAACTCCAAGCCAGACTCCTGCGGCGATGTCCTTCTCAAACTCCTGATGCGCGCGATCTGCTTCGGCGCTCGAAATGTGTCCGCGAAAGACGAGTTGGGCGAGAGCGTGGGACCACTCGGCGATGTGGAGCGATGTAGCCCAGAGCCTGGGGCCGGCCCGCAGCAGTTGATCGGCGGCCGCCGAGTGACGGTCCGCCACATAGAGGGAAACGAAGACGCTGGTGTCCGCGTAAACGGTCAATAGCGTCCTCGCGATTCGATGAGGGCCCTGGTTGCCGGCACTCTACGGGCGCCGAAGTTCTTCCTTCGGCGGGCGGCAAAATCGGGATAACTGGCGGGCCGCGAGTCCGGTCGCTCGGGAACAATGCGGGCAATCACGCGATTGCGTTCCCGGAGATCCACGGTTTTCCCGCTGCGCAATAAGGCTTTCAGTCTGCGGGTGTCACGCAGCCCTCGGAGATTCACACTCGCCATAAAATCAATGTGACACATGATGTGTCACATTGTCAAGACCGGGAGGCCTGCGCGTTCCGAGAGGCTACTTGTGCTTCATCACGTAGACGCCGTCCCACTGCGGCTCGGGCTCTTCCAGCAGGTACTCCTCGCAGCGGTGGGCGAGGATGCGGGCGGGGCCGTCGTCGGGCCAGCTTTTTAGGAGCTGGGAGAAGAGCGAATTTGCCTGGCGCCAGTCGCGGCGCTTATAGAAGGCGCGGGCGCGGCCGTACAGCTCGACTTTTTCCTGGAGGTCTTTCTGGTCGCGCAGGCCGGCCAGTTCGTGGATGATGACGGGCTGCTCCTTGCCCTTGACGCGGATGATATCCACCTCGCGGTAGAGAAACTCGGGAACACGCGCGTCCTTATACGCAAAATCGCTCAGCAGGACGCGGGTGCTGTACTCCTTGTTCAGTCCCTCCAGGCGGGAGGCCAGGTTCACGGAGTCGCCCAGGGCCGTGTAGCCGTAACGCAGGTTGGAGCCCATGTTGCCGACCGAGGCCACGCCCTTATTGATGCCGATGCCGATGTCCAGCCGCGGCAGTCCCTGGGGCGCCCAGGAGCGCTGGAGTTCTTCGAGCTTCTGGAGCATATCGAAAGCGGCGCGGGCGGCGTGGCTGGCTTGCGCCGTATCTTCAAAGGGAGCGCCCCAGAAGGCCATCACAGCGTCGCCGATGTATTTGTCGAGCGTGCCCTGGTTGCGAAAGATGATGCGGGTCATTTCCGTGAGGTATTGGTTGAGGAGGTCCGCCAAGGCCTGGGCGTCCAGTTTTTCGGAAATGCTGGTGAACCCGCGGATGTCGCTGAACAGGATGGTGATCTCCTGCTTGCGGGGAGCTACGCTCTCCGGCCGGGTCAGCACGCGGCGAATAACCTCGGGGCTGACGTATTGCTGGAAGGCGCCGCGGACCTTGCGCTTCTCCTTCTCCTCGATAAGCACGCGATAGAGGGCGACGGCCAGGGTGTTGGTGAGCAGGGTGAGGGCGGGCAGCGTGGCATTCAGCAGCCACCCGTGGTCGAATGCGTACTGCACGAACCCGGCGAACGGAATCCAGAGCAGCAAGGTGGCAGGCATATAGACCGGCTGCGTGGTGGCCAGCCACAGGCCGATGGGCAAACCGAACAGGAAAATAAAGGCGACGTCAATCAGGAACTCGCGGGCTTCCCGCTCCAGGAAGCGCTGGTTCAGGATGTTGTCCACGATGTTGGCGTGGATTTCCACGCCGGGATAGTTGAAGGCGCTGAAGGGAGTGGTCCGCAAGTCGGCGATGCCCACGGCGCTCGCGCCGACCAGGACAATCTTGTCTTTGAAAGTACCCGGAGCGAATTTCTTGTTCACCACGTCGGCGATGGAGACGTAGGGAAAAGTGCGCGCGGGGCCGCGGTAATTGATGTGCGCCCGGCCAACATCGTCCGGCTGGACCACGTCGGAACTGCCAAATTCGATGTTCTCGATGCCGTTTTCGCCGAAGTTGAGAATGATGCGGTCGTTGGAGAGGTCCAGGTAGGAGCGCACGACCTGCACATCGAGCGAGGCGTAGAGGTCCCACTCGGATNTTCTTGGTGGAGAGCCCGAAGGGAAGGGCCAGGATGCCCTTGCGGACCACACCATCGGGATCCGCAAAGACGTTGAAGAAGCCCGTGCCGGCGCGCCCTCCCGCCAGGGCGTCGCTCAGGATTTTCAAATTGGCCTCGGCGGCCACCGGAGCCATGCCCAGTTCGTCGTAGTTGTCGATCATGCGGACGTAGCTCTGCTTCCCCCGGGCGGATTGTGTGGTGCGCGCCTGGGGAAAGGGAAAATCGCCGATGATCTGGGCATAAGTCTGGATGGTAGCCTTGTCGAGCGTCTGGGCTTCCTGCGGCGACATGAAAAAGAAGTTGCCGAGGACGACGGGGCCAAAGCGGCGGATGGACTCGGCGAATTGCTGGTCCACGTTGTACTGCCCTTCGAGGCGCGCGAGTTCCGCGATCACCCTGGGATCCGCGGGCTCGCCTGTCTTCTGCTGCGCCTCGAGGCGCTCGCGGAGATCCCGCAGCGGCTTGGCGGTCTCGTCCGGCTTGCTGAAGGTGATGTCGAAGCCGACAGTGCGCGCGCCGTCTTCGCGGAGGATATCCAGCATGTCCGCAAAGTACTTGCGGGAAAAGGGCCAGCGGCCGAGCGTCTCCTGAGCCTTCTGGTCGATTTCCACGATCACGATGCGGGGATCGGGCGAGGGCTTGGCCGTCTTCTGGCGCACCAGGAAGCGCGTATCCACGGTGGAGAGCTCGAACCGCCTGAGGACGTCGGCGGCGGGGCTGGTGCGCTCGCTCAGCAACGCGGAGTAANGTAGCGGCGGCGGGGCTGGTGCGCTCGCTCAGCAACGCGGAGTAATAGAGGAGGAGAAAAATAACGGAGATTCCTAGGCTGATACCGAGAGAGACACGGTACGCCCACCACTTCTGGAGGAAGCCGGTCGGTTGTCCTGTGGTGGCTGGGGGAGCCATCTTGGAAACCGTAGAAGGAAGCCGCGCTTCAGTCGCGGTACGCGAAGCTCAGCTTCACGCTGCCCAGCTCGATCACGTCTCCTTCGTTGAGCTTGGTGGGCCCGGTGATGGGCTGGCCATTTACCTTGGGAACCTTATCGCCCGTACCGATGTAGAAGCCGTCGTCGCGCTTGCTGACTTGGGCCGCGACCTTGGGCGCGAACCAGCCCTTCAGCTTTATCGTGGCCATGGCCGATTTGCCGATGACCGTCAGCTTGGTGGAAAGCGGATACTCCTTCTGGTCCGTCTTGCCCTCGAGGACGAGGAGCCAGGGAACGCGCACGCGGGGCGGGGCAGCGGGAGTTTCCTGGGCGGTGCCGCCGGTGGCCATGGCCTGAGCCAGAAGTTCGCGGCGCTTCTTGGTGTCGAGAACCATGGTTTCCTGGAGCTTGGGCGGAGCCGGCTTGGCCGGCGCGGCTGGGGCCGCCGAGGCAGGGAGGGCTTCCGCCTCGCCGCGGATTTCGATCGAGTGCTTGCCGACGGTGATGACGTCACCGGGCTTCAACGTAGCGCGGGTGATGCGCTGGGAATTCACAAACGTCCCGTTGAGGCTGTTCATGTCCTCCACAACGAGCTTGCCGGCGTCGTTGAAGATGCGGGCGTGGTGGCTCGACACGGCGAGGTTGTCNCACGTGCAGAGCATTGTCCGGAGCGCGGCCAATGCCGATGGGCTGCGCGCCGACGTCCACTTCCTTCAGGACCGCCGCTTCGTACTTCAGGATCAGCTTTGCCATTTCTAGGCTCCTCCCGCTATTCTCCGCAGAGCCAGCGCCACAGGCGCGCCAGCCATCCATTGGCTGCATCCAGCACTCGAACGACGATGACCGTGATGTTGTCTTCTCCCCCGTTTTCGTTTGCCAGCGTGATGAGGCGCTCGGTGGCTTCCCGAGCGCTCAAAGACGTGTTGAGGACGCTGCCGATGTCCGGATCCGTGGTCATCCGGTTCAGGCCATCGGAGCAGAGGATCAGGGTGTCTCCGGGCAGGACGGGGTGTTCCTCGGCGTCCACGTCGACCGCGGGGTCGATTCCCAGGGCCCGAATGAGCACGCTCTGCATCTGGCTGGTATCTGCCTGCTGCTGCGTCAAGATGCCGCGACGAACCTGTTCGGCGACGAGGGAATGGTCCTGGGTGATTTGTTCCAACTGTCCCAGGCGCATGCGATAGAGGCGGCTGTCGCCCACATGGGCCACGCTCATCTGCTCCTCGTCGAGCCAGATGGCTACCACGGTGGCGCCCATGCCTTTCTGCGAGGGATGGCGCTGAGCGGACTCGTAGATGGCGCGATTGGCCAGGCGCACGGCGGAAGCGAGGCGATTGGCGCGGGGCGGCAGATTGGGAATGGGATCGCCAAACAGCGGCGTATCCGGATTCTTGATCCACTCGAGGCAATGGTGGCGAATGGCGTCGATGGCCAGACCGCTGGCCACTTCGCCGTGGGCTTCTCCCCCCATGCCATCGGACAGGACGTAGAGCCCGATCTCAGGCACCACGGCGAAATTGTCCTCGTTGTTTTTGCGGACGCGCCCGAGGTCGGTGCGCGCCTCCATGTCAACACGCACGCTCGGACCTCATGGCCGCACTCCGGCGATCGCATCCAGGCAACTGCGCAACTCGGCGGCCATCTCCTTGGCGCGCTGATAGCGCTTCTCCGGATCCTTCTGGAGGGCGCGGTCCACCACATGAGCCAGAGCCTCCGGGATCTTCGCGTCCAATTGCTGAATGGGACGGTGCGGCGTGTTCACGATGGACGTGACCAGAGTGGCCACCGAATCGCCGGTGAAGGGCTTCTCTCCGGTCAGGAGCTCGTAGAGGCACACGCCCAGCGAGAAGATGTCGGAGCGCCCGTCCACCTTTTTGCCGGCGAGCTGCTCAGGGGACATGTAACTGGGGGTGCCCAGGACCGTGCCCGTGGCCGTCTTGGATTGGTCGGTGATGCGGGCAATGCCGAAGTCGGTCACCTTGATGGCGCCGTTCTTGAGGATCATGAGGTTGGCGGGCTTGATGTCGCGGTGCACGATGTTGTTGGAGTGGGCGTACTCGAGAGCGTCGGCGACGTCCGCGATCAGCCGGACCACCTCATTCATGGAGTGGAGGCTGCCCTTGGTGCACCAGGGCTTTAAGTCCGCGCCATCGAGCAGCTCCATGGCGATGTAATGGATGTCCTGATCCTCCCCTGCGTCGTAAATGTTGACGATGTGGGGATGGTTCAAGCGGCCCGCCGATTCCGCCTCGCGGAAGAAGCGGTCGCGCAGGGCCTGCTTGTCTTCGTCGGTCAGGTCGGGATCATCGAACCGCAGAGTTTTGATGGCCACCTGGCGATTGATCTTGGGATCGCGGCCCAGAAAGACGGTGCCCATGGCGCCCTTGCCGAGTTCCTTGATGACCTCGTAGCGGCCGAGGGTGGGCTTNCACGTCCGTGCCCGTGGTCATGACGGTCGCGTCCGCGCTCGCGCGGCGGAGGCCGGCAGTGCCCAGGATCTGGGTCTCCCCCATAGCCTTCAGCTTTACCGCGCGGTCCGCGATGTCCTTGAATTTCTTGTCCACCGCCCCGATGTGCTCGAGCACGGCCACGGCTTTATTGAATTGGCGCTTGCGCTCGAAATCGAGAGCCAGGTTGTAGAGGGTGTCCTTCATCCCGGTGTCGATGGGGACGCGGCGGAATTTTTCCCAGGCCATGTCCAGCATGCCCTGGCCCTGGAAGGAGAGACCGAGCATCTTGAGAGTTTCGGCAGATTCGGTCTCCAGGGCTTCGTGGGCGCGTTCCGTGCCGAAGTAACGCCGGGAAACCATGACGACGTAGCCGAGGACCAGCAGGAGCGAGGGGTACAGCATCGGGACCCAGAAACCCTTGGAATTGAACATCCAGATCGCCGCGCCATTGTAGGCGACCAGCAGCGCCGCAGCGATTCCCGCGCTGATGCCGGCGGAGAGCAGCGGCACGCCGATGGTGAGAAACAGCGCAAACAGGACCAAACCGGCGAGTTCAAAGTTCCGCGCCCAGGTCGGCCGCACGAGCACGTTTCCCTGCAGGATGTTTTCCGTGACGTTGGCGATGTACTCGACCGCGGGGAGCGTGGTGGAGATGGGCGTGGCGCGTTGCTCGCCGAGCCCTGTAGCCGTGAAACCGACCAGCACGATCTTGCCCTTGAAGTTTTCCTTGGGCAATTTTCCAGTGACCACGTCCACGAAACTGAAGTACGGAAACGTCTTCACGTCGCCGTAGAAGCTCACCAGGGTTTCAAAATGGGGATCCGTGGGAATGCTGCGATTTCCTACCTTGAGCGCCTGACCGAGGGGCACCACTTCGCCGGGCTCCAAGTTCAGGTACAAGCGCGCGATCTGGACAGGGAAGGACGGATAAATCTTGTCCTTGTACTCGGCGATCAGCGGTTGCCGCCGCACTGCGCCGTCCCGGTCAGGGCTCCAGTTGATATAGCCGGCGGCCTTGGCCTCTTTGGCGAAGCGCTCGATGGGAGGCACCATATTGACGGCGTCGAGCGAGGTGCCGCTCAACATGCCTTTGGTTGCGCCGGGCAGAGCGTTTTTGGCCACACTCTCCGTGGGCTCCAGTTCGGGGTGGCCGATGGGCGGGCCGGGCAGCCCGAAGCTGTAGCCGAGCACGACGTTGCCGGCCAGAGCGATGGAATCGGCCAATTGGCCGTCGTTGTCGAGTTGCTTCTCGGAATCGACGAACACTTTGTCGAACTGGGCAAAGAGCTGGTCGGCGACGGCGCGTTCTTTGCGCGTGTCCACGCCCTGGATTTGTTCGAAGACCAGCCTATTGCGCGCTTCCACAATCTCTTTGTGAAGCTTGCGGACCTCTTCGAGTCCCACGTTGATTTCGGGGTCGGAGTAAATCAGGTCGAGGGCGATGACTTTAGCTTCCGCTTCGGAGAGCTGGTCGATCAACTTTCCCATGTAAGCCCTGGGCCAGGGCCAGGTGCCAATCTGCTGGATGGAAGCATCGTCCACGGCCACGATGACGATCTGCTGGTCGGCGATCTTCGGTGCCGGCCGCATCCGGGCGCGCAGGTCGTAGAGCTTGAGTTCGAGCGAATCGAGGGGACCGATGCCCACGAAGAAGCCGCCGAGCAAAACCACGGAGATGACGGCGCCCACGATGACGTCGGTCAGAGGGAATTTTCGCTCAGCCATGTTCCGGTATCCGGGTCAGCGCTCCACCGCCTCCCTGGACGCCTCCTGATGCCGCACGTCCAGCGTCCACCGTCAGATTCCCACGGCGCGGGCTGCGCTTTGCACGCTAGGCTAACAGAGGAGTAGTGGCAATTCAATACGAGGAAACGCAAGAAGTTATACGAATCACCAACGCCAGGCGATTTCAGTGCTGCCGGCGAGCAGGCGGGTCGGCCAGCGCTTTTACCCTTTGCGCCTGTCGGCGCGAAGAGGCCGGCCGGGAGACGGGCTGCTATGGACGGAGGGGGAATTCCGCTATACACTTGGCATCCATCTTTCCCTTAGCGTCCATGAAACTCTCGAAGGAAATCTGGTATCTGGAGAGGTCTCCGGCGGCGCGATTAGCCGGTGGATTAAAGGGGGACTGGACTCGGCGAGCCCTGTCGGCGAAAGAACTGAGCCGTTCGCGGGTAAAGAAAGGGCCGCCGCGGGGCGAGACGGCGGTGGTCTGTCTGGTGGACCTGCGGAAGGACGACTACGAGGCGCTGCTGCGCTCCGCGTCGTACTATCCGGCGATGAAGGCGATTGGGCTGGCCGGAGGCGGCGCCGAAGCAGCCAAGGCGCCGGATGGCGAGTTCTTCACGGTGCTGCCGCGCACCGCGACACGGGCTTACGTGGCGCGGGCCGTGGATGCCGCGTTCCAGAACATCGAGCTGGCGGCGCGGGACCTGGAGTCCCGCGGAGAGCTGGCGCGCGCCGAGCGCGAGATGGACGAGTTGAACCAGATCGGCGTGGCGCTTTCGGCCGAGCGCGACATCACCAGGCTGCTCAACCTGATCCTGCAAAAAGCACGGGAAGTGACTTCGGCCGATGCCGGTTCGCTCTACCTGGTCGAGACCGCGGGCGAGAAGGAACAACGGCTGCGGTTCAAGCTGACGCAGAATGACAGCCGGCAATTTCCCTTCACCGAATTCACCATGCCCATCACGGAGACCTCGATGGCGGGCCACGTGGCGCTGCATGGCGACGTGCTGTCCATCGAGGACGCCTACGACATCCCGCCGGACCGGCCCTACCGGTTTAACCCGAAATGGGACCAGGATTCGGGCTACCTGACGCGTTCGATGCTCACCCTTCCCATGAAGAACGCGAAGGGCGAAGTGATCGGGGTGCTGCAGCTAATCAACTGCAAGAAGGACCGGAACGCGCGGCTAAATGACCGGGCGGACGTAGGACGCTACGTGGTGCCGTTTTCAGACCGGGCAAAACGGCTGGCGCTTTCGCTGGCCTCGCAGGCCGCGGTGGCCTACGAAAACAGCAAACTGTATCAGGACATCGAAACGCTGTTCGAAGGATTTGTGCGCGCGGCGGTGAAGGCCATCGAGCAACGCGACCCAACCACGAGCGGCCACAGCTCGCGCGTGTCCACGCTCACTTGCGGGCTGGCCGAGGCCGTGGATCGCTCCTCGACGGGCACGTACGCGGAGCTGCGCTTCACTCCGGAACAGATGAAAGAGATCCGCTACGCCGCGCTGCTGCACGACTTCGGAAAGGTCGGCGTGCGGGAAGACGTGCTGGTCAAAGCGAAGAAACTGTATCCCTGGCAGCTCGAGCTGCTCAACCAGCGCTTCGACTACATCCGCAAGGAGCTGGAAGCCAGCTACAACAAGCAGAAGCTGCAGTACCTGCTGGAAAAAACGCGCGAGGAGGCCCAGGCGCTGCTCGGGACGGTGGACGACGAGTACCGGCGACGGCTCGAGGAAATTGACGACTACTATCAGGTAATCCTGCAATCGAACGAGCCCACGGTTCTGCCGGCGGGTAAGTTCGACCGCCTGATCGAGATCGCGCGGCGGACCTACCGCGACCCGCGAGGCATCGAGCACAACCTGCTGTCGCCGGAGGAGGTGCGGTTTCTCTCCATCCCTAAAGGCAGCCTGGACCCCTCCGAGCGGCTGCAAATCGAATCGCACGTGATCCACACGTTCAATTTCCTGACGCAAATCCCCTGGACGAAAGAGATCGGGGAAATTCCCATGATTGCGCGGGGACACCACGAGAAGCTGGACGGCACAGGCTACCCTTACCAGTTGCGCGCGGAAGACATCCCCGTGCAAACGCGGATGATGACCATCTGCGACATTTTCGACGCGCTGTCGGCGTCGGACCGCCCGTACAAGAAGGCGGTGCCGCCCGAACGCGCGCTGGATATCCTGAAGGCATCCTCGGAGCATCACGAGCTGGACAGTGAACTCTTCAACCTGTTCATTGACGCGAAGATCTTCGAACTGACGGTGCGGCGCACCTGATCTCACGGCGCCTCGTCCGGCCCAGCTAAACCTCATGATCTGCGGCACGCTTTCCCCATCCGGTGCGAGAAGAGTCATTCGCGGCATGGCGGTGGCCGCCGGGCTCCTTCTCTTGCCGCTCGCGGGCGTGGCGCGTGGACGGCAGGCGCCGGCAATTGCCGCGCCGGGCGTGGTGCACCCCACCATCGTCCTGCCGCCGGTGCTGGTGGCGGGGAAACCGGCAACGCTGGCGGTGTTGGACGCGCAGGGACGTCCCGCGGCGAATGTGCAAGTGAGCCTGGGAGGCGGGGTGACGCTCACCACGGACGCCACTGGCCGCGCCGCGCTTACCGCCCCGGACGCGCAGGGCGTGCTTCGCGCGGCGTTGGCCGACGGCTCGGCTGCAACCACTGCAACCGTGATCGCAGCGCCTGCGGAAGAGCGGGCGGGCCTGAGCATCGAACTCGCGCCGCGCATCCTGCTGCTGCGCGACCGGTTCACTATCCGCGGCGCGGGATTCAGCGGCATTGCGGACGAGAATCAGGTGTTCCTCGCGGGACAGTCCGCCGCTGTGCTGGCCGCGTCGCCGGTGGCGCTGGTGGCGCTGCCGAATCCCGGAACGGCGCTGGGCGAGACGAAACTGGTGGTCACGGCCGCAGGTTTATCGGCCACAGCGGCGCCGATGAGCGCAATCTCGCTGGAACTGGCGGCCGACAAGGCCAAAGGCGCGCCGGGTGAGGTGGGCGAAATCCACCTGGTGGTTCGCGGGACCGACCGTCCGGTGGACTTTGAGCTGCGCGCCGAGCCGGCGGGAAGGATTGAACTGGCGCGAGGAGATTCCTCGCGCGGACGGACGAGCGGCGGCGAGGCCAATCTGGCAATGATTCCGTTCACGTTCCGGCAGCCCGGCGAATTTTTCCTCGAGGTACGGCCCGTCCCGGAGCCGCTGGGACTCCCGGACACGGAAGCGGCACGGAGGGAACTGGAGGAAGCGCGGCGGCTGGCGCCGCCTGGCTGGGCCCATCGCGTGGACCATGTGCTGAAGCTCGTTGCGAAGCATCCGCAGGACGTGGCCGAGGCGCGCGACGCCATCGAAAAAATGCTGGCAAAAAAGCCGGAGGGCGAATTTGGGCAGCATCTGGAGGCCGCTTGGAGAATCCTGCTGAACCGGGAGTAGCTAGCAAGTCCGCGCTCAAAACGAGGGCGTGCTACAATCACCTCATGGTCTTCGCTCTATGTTCGCCTGAAAGAAATCATCCATGAGCGCGATGGAAGTACTCGTGGCTGTGCTGGCCGCCCTGGCCGGGGCGGCGATCGGGTGGCTCGTGGCTTCCGCGCGGGCGCGCGCCGGCATGGAAGGCCGGCTGCAGGAGTTGATCGCGGGGCGCGCCTCGGCGGAGAGCGCAGCGACGGAGTTGCGCCGGCAGGGAGAAGGACTGCGGAGCGAATTGACGGCCACGCAGCAGCAGTTCCAGCGCGAGCAGGCGGAACATGCTTCAGCGAAAACGGCGCTGGCGAAGGCCCAGGAAAATCTGGCGGAGCAGAAGCTGCAGTTCGAGGAGGCGCGGGCGAAGCTGGTGGAGACGTTCCAGGCGGCGGCTTCGCAGGTGCTCGCGGAAAACAACACGCGCTTCCTGGAACTGGCGCGCACGCGGCTGGAGGCGCTGCAGAAGGAGGCCGCGGGAGATCTTTCGCAGCGGCAGACGGCCATCGCCGGGCTCGTGGAACCTCTGAAGCAGTCCCTGGAATCGTTGCGGCAGCACGTGGGGCAGGTGGAAGCGTCGCGCCGTCAGGCTTACGGGGAGCTGACCGCGCAGGTGCAACAGTTGAATGAAAACAGCCGGGCGCTGCGCGAAGAAACCGGTAGTTTGGTGACCAGCCTGCGCCAGCCGCAGATCAAAGGGAAATGGGGCGAACTGACGCTGCGGCGCGCCGCGGAACTCACCGGGATGTCGCCGCACTGCGACTTTGAAGAGCAGGTGACCGCGGAGGGGGAAGAGGGCCGGTTGCGTCCGGACATGGTCGTGCGCCTGCCGGGCGGGGGCAGCATCATCGTGGACGCGAAAGTGCCGCTACACGCTTTTCTGACGGCCGTGCAGGCCAAGACCGCAGACGACTATCGTGCGGCGATGAGCGAACACACGCGGCTGGTGAGAAAGCACATTCAGGACCTCGCGGCGAAGAAATATCCGGAGCAGTTCGAAGAGACGCTGCGGTTCGTGGTGCTGTTCCTGCCGGGAGAATCGTTCTTCAGCGCGGCGGTGGAGCAGGACCGCGAGCTGCTGGAGTATGCCAACGACCGGAAAGTGATCCTGGCCAGCCCGACGACTCTTCTGGCGCTGCTGCATGCCGTGGCCCAGGGCTGGCAGCAGGAGAAGCTCGCGGAGAACGCGCGCGAAATCGCGGAGCGCGGAAAGGACCTGCACGAACGCCTGTTGAAATTTCTGGAGTATCTGGAAGATGTGCGCGTGGGTTTGGACCGCGCGAACGCGTCGTACAACAAGGCCGTCGGCTCGCTGGAGAGTCGACTGCTGCCGGCGGCGCGCCGGTTCCAGTCGCTGGCGGCGCCGGGCAGCGAAGAAGTTCCCTCACTGGGCCCGATTGAGACCCTGCCTCGGCAGATTTCCGTGCCGACGGAGGGCGAAGACTGAGGCGGAGTGCGGCGGCTTGCCGCCGCTTTTCCTCGCCGAAGCTTGCTTCGGCGTCTCGTCCGCGCCTTTGGATTATCCAAGGAGGCCCGGTGCCTCACTCCAAGTCCGCCGATTCAACGCGGTAATCATCCGGAACGCTCAGTTTGTCTATCGACAGCCCGGAAATCCTGCGAAAGTATGCGGGCAACGCGTTCCTCTCGAACCATCCTGCCGAGCACCAAGGATACGCCGAAGCAATCCTTACCAATCCGTGCCGCACGGCGTTCTGATGTACGTAATTCAACCGCGCATAGTACGACTTCGGAATGGTGAGATGCGTATCCCAATATTGAAACCAGATTTTGCGCGATGGCGCCCGATCCAAGGCATTCACCTCGCGCGCGCTAATTGAGTGCAGCTTTCGAATCAGTGCGGGAAGTGAAGCTGGTTGGGCCGATTCGCCGACGAAGTGATAGTGGTTCGGAAATACGGCCCAGGCATGCAATTCCCAGCCTTCCTGTTTGGCCAGCAGAAGCAGGGTTTCACAGAGGAAATTGAGCCGTCGCGCAGAGTGAAAAAAGGGCTCCTTAAGGTACGTTCCCGCCGTGACGATAAATGCGCCTTGTGCTCCGAGCCGGTGGGGCGGGCTGTGGGGCCAGTCCATAGCGGTTTCTTTTCCGAATTATCGCGCCATTTCCGGACATACGCCGCTGGATGATTGGGATCAAACTGGAGCGGGATGCGACCACCTGCTGTCATTTTTCCTGGCAACGGCATGCTGGCTCGGCCCGGCTAGGCGCGGAGAAGACGCCGAAGCAAGCTTCGGCGGAGAAAAGCGGCGGCGAGCCGCCGCACTCCGCCCGCTGTCAAGCCTGCGACAGGTCACCAATACAGCTTCAACCCGAACTGGAAGGTGCGCGGATCGAGCGCCGCGGTGGGCTGGCCGGCGCTGCAGGTGGGCGTGCCGCCTGCGGTGACCCCGGTCGGGGCGGCAGGGTCGCAGAGCGGGTTCACGTCGCCGACGTTGAAGCGGTTGAGCAGGTTGAACATGTCGGCCAGCACTTCGAACGAGAAGCGCTCCGTCAGTTTGAACTTGCGGGAGACGCGCAGGTCGAAGGTGGCAAACTTGGGACGGACAAACGTATTGCGTCCAAGATTGCCCGTGCAGCCGGCACCGGTGCTGGTAACCGCGCTGATTCCAGCAGCAACGTAGAGGTCTGGAAACGCGGGGCAGACATTGGGTAGCCCAAAGGTAACCCCTGAGATATAGGGCGAGACCACGCCACCGGGTGTGCCCGCGGGAACGATGGAAGGCCGGCTGGTCTCGGAACTGAATTGCAGCGGGTAGTCGGTTCCCGTCAGCACGGTGAACGGGCGTCCCGAAGCAACTTCGATAATGGGGGCCACGGTCCAATCGGCGAGGACCGCCTTCCAGCCGCCGTCCTTCCAGGCGTAGGGGCTTTGCGCCACGCCGCTGAACACGAAGCGGTGGCGCTGGTCAAAGGTCGAGTTTCCGCGCTCGAGCTGCGGATTATTGCTGTCCTGCGGAGTCAGCAGAGTCTGTAAATCCGTCGAGTCGTCAATCGCGTGCGAATAGGTGTAGCTGGCCAGGAACTGGAAGTGCTGCGACCAGCGCTTCTCGAGATTGATGGTGAGGCCGTGATAGATGCTGTTGCCGGTGGATTCCTGCTGGTCCACATCGCTGTACGGCGTGGGGATAGGGGTGGCGCCGTTGAAGTATCCCGCGGGGTAACCGGCCAACTGGGCCAATGCGACGAGACCCGGATAGAGCGTAGCGCCGGGGCCGGCGAACGAGGCGTTCGGGCCTGAGGGACGGAAGAAATTGAAGGCGGCCGCGGTGCTGAGGAACTGCCCGTTGAAGGCGGCCAGCGGGCCGGGGCATCCACCGAGAACGGCCAAAATACTCGGCACAAATACGGTGGCGCCACAGGTGGCCGCCGTGGCCGGGATATTCGCGGCCGGAGCCGTCACGAGGACCGGGTTGGCAGGCGACAAGCCAACGAGCTTGGCATTGAAAAGGTTTTGGTCGAGCAGCGAGGCATTGGCCACGTTGATGTTCCGCGGGCGATTGAGGTGCGTGCCCTTGGTGTACTGATAGCCGACGCTGATTTTGAAATTGTGGCCGAGGTCGCGCTCGATGGTCAGGTTCGCCTGGGTGGCATAGGCGTAGTTGAAATTGCCCGCCGTGGGCAAAGTGAACGGCAGGACGGGAGTGGCGAATCCCGCGGCGATGTAATTCTGGTTCACAAACGCCGACGGCGGCGTGGTGGGCAAAGCCGTGAAGCGCTGCTGATTGGGGAGGTAGGGGATAGAGAACGGGAACCCGGCTGGAGCCGTTGTATTCACAACTCCCTGAAAGATCGAGCTAGCGTTCAGGTTTTGGGGACCGTCGGCGGCGCCGCCACAGACGGGAACGACGGCGCCCGGAAAGATTCCGCAAGCGGAGGGGTTGCCGATGGGAGAGATTAGCTGGGAAGATTGTGCACCGTCTGCGGTGGTGGAGTCGAAGGCCAGAGCCAGCAAAGGATGGTCGAAGAAGAGTCCGCCGCCGGCGCGAATCACCGTCTTACCGTTCCCCCAGGGGTCCCAGGCGATGGCCAAGCGGGGCTGCAAGCCGGTGTCGAACACAGGGATGCCTTCGACCACATTCAGCGCTTTTTCGGCCTGCGCGTTCAGGCCGTTGCGGCCGCCGAAGGGGGCGAATTCAGGCGTGAATTCGATGTCGTAGCGGAGCCCATAATTCATCGTAAATCGCGGGGTAATGCGCCAGCTATCCTGGATGAAGGTGCCGAAGGTTTTGTTGTCGAAGAAGAGGTTGGACTGCCCGGTGCCTTGAATGAAGTCTTGCGGCAGGCCCAGTCCATAAGCTTGGAGGGCGGTGGCGCCGGGGACGGCACGCATTCTGCCCATGCTATCCACGAACATGGAGGGAAGGCCCAAGCTCGAGGCGCTGAGCGAACCGAAGTCGAAGATACCACCGAAGTTCAACTCGAAGATCTGGGCCACCTTGGAGCGAAGCTGGATGAGGTTGGTATCCACACCGAACTTGATGGTGTGTTTGCCCGTCACCCAGGTGAGGTGATCGGTCCACTGATAGCGGCGCTCGATGCGGTCCACGGTGGAGAAGGGCTCGCGGCCGAAGAAGGCGTAACCGGTCAGGTTGATCGCCACCTGGCCGCCGTCGGCCAGACCCCCCAGCGTGGGGCATTGGGCCACGGTGCAGTCCGAGAAGCCGTAGTGCAGGCCGCGGCGGGCAAACTGGAAGCGGAATTCGTTGAGCAGATTGCTGGAGATAGTGGTGTTGTGCTGGGCCACGAAGCTCAGGTCGCGATACTGTTGGAGCGAGGTGCGCGAGAAGGCGTTCTCGCCGAAGTTCTGGTTCTGCGCGTTCACCTCGATGCCGGTGACGAACGAGGGGGAGACGTTGACGCGGAAGAAAGACTGATTGTTGGCGTTCCAGATGTGGTCGATTCTCGCGGCATACAGATCGGTTCGTTCCACGTCCGGATAGTTGCCGATCAGCTTGGTCAAGGGAACAAAGGAGGCGGGAAGGGCGGGGGACACCACGCCGATGGCGCTGCAAGCACGCCCATTCACCATCGTCCCCGGGGCACACGCGACCGGAAGCGGGAATTGCGCGCCCGGTCCCGGCGTATACAAGCCGCCGGTCTTGGCGGCAGCCACAGCGCCAAAGTCCACGCCGCTTACGGCTACGTTTGCCGCGGAGCCGGCCAGCACGGCCAGATTTCCGGCCAGCGCGGCACCCCCTGGAGCGCCCAGGATCGTCGGGTCGGTCACGAATGCCGCCTGCTGGGGAGTGAGCAGAAGATTGACTCCCGCGGGCAGCCCAAAGGGGACTCCGGGCACAGGGACCAAGCCGAATGGGCCGGTTCCTGCGCCGCTGTTGGCGCCGATGTCGGTGAACCCAGTCTCGTGGCGGCGCGTGCCTTCGAACGAGAAGAAATAAAACGTTTTGTCCTTCTGGATAGGCCCGCCAAACGCTGTGCCGTACTGTGCCCGCGTGTAAGCCTGCTTGGTAGGGGTTTCCACGCCTGTGGCAGGGTTCACCGTAACGGAGAAGGGATTCCGGGCTTGCAGGGCAGCGTCGCGGAGAAAACCGAAGGCGTCACCGTGGAAACTGTTCGAGCCGCTCTTGGTGACGATGTTGATGACGCCGCCGGTGGCGCGGCCGAACTCGGGCATGTAGTTCGAGATGATGAGCTGAAATTCCTGCACGTCCTCCTGGGAGACGGTGGAGCGGATGCCATTGATGGAATTATCCACGGCATCGGCGCCGTCCACGGAGACTTCGTTGGAGCGGCCGCGCTGGCCGCCGAAGTTGAGGCCGCTGGTGGGCGCGGCGCCGATGGAAGGGGCGCTGTCGCGGTTGGCCTGAGAGTTGATGAGAGTGAAGTTGACGTAGTTGCGGCCGTTGATGGGCAGGTTCTCAATCTCACGGCTGCCCACGGTTTCGCTGACGGCGGTGCGCTGCGTCTCAACGATCTCGGCTTGCCCGAGGACGGTGACCTGCTGGGCGGCGACCTGGAGCGTCAATTTCAGGTTGATTTCAGGCGTGCGGCCGATTTCGATAATGATTTCGGGGGTGACGGCGCGGGCGAAACCGGACTTCTCCACGCTCAACTCGTAGCGGCCCGGGGCTACGCCGACGATGATGTAGCGGCCGTCTGCGCCGGTCAGGACCGAACGCGTGGCATTCGTGGCCAGATTCTTGATGCTGACCTTGGCATCGGCCACCACGGCGTTTTGCGGGTCGGTGATGGTGCCTGCCAGGTCCACCGCGTTCACTTGCGCGAGCGCCGTCCCAGCGGCAACGAGAGCCGCCAGGACTGCCGCGCACACGAGCACCAGGGTGTTTAGCCGCTTCATTGATTGTCTCCTTCGGGAGCCGTACTCCCAGATTCGCGCGGGCACACGTCCGCACCGCGCACGGACTCATCCCCCGACACGGCTGTTGCGATCAGACCTGAAATGACGGGACCCCGTTCGCCTGCCTATCGGCAAAGCGTAACTGTTGATACTCCAACGCCAGAACCAATTCAACGGATTTGTGTAACAGGGGCCTTTACCAGGCAACGAAGGCGCGCCGCGTGGCCCGTTCGAACTTTGTGGATCTGCGCGTTGGACATCGCCGCGGCTGGGGGAGAGGCAGAGAAAACGGTCGCGGGGCTCAGGCGCCCCGGGCTACATACTGGATCACTCGTCCTGGAGGCTGCGGAGGAGCCGGCGGAGTTTTTCGCGATCTTCCTGGCCCATGTGCACGAATTCGACGCCCGTGCCATTGGCCATTACGTTGCGCACCACAGCCATCGCGCTGATGGTGCGAAGGCCGCTCTTGATTTCCATGGGGAAAGCGTCACCGACCTGAACCGGACGGCTGGAAGCGAAGCAGGCGCCTCCGAGGCTGATCGTGCGGACGAGCACGGACATGGGGTGCTTCCCTTCGATACGCGCGCTGAGGGGAGAGTCGAGGGGGAAGCGCGGATAGCGGCGCGGGCGAGCCGCTCCGGCGCTTTGGGCCGCGGCTTCCAACTGCTCCTGGAGCCGTGAGCGCGGCATGCGTCCCTCGATGGCTTCCAGCGCCTCTTCCGCCGCGGTGCGCAGGCCCGCGGGCTCGGCGTGCAGCAAGCCGTTGCGCGTGCGCAGGATGGTGCGCAGCAGCGGCGCCGCCTCCGGCGCGCGCAGCCGGCCGAGTCCCTCGATGGCCTTGATGCGGATGAATACGTCGCCGAGGCGTTCGTTTTCTCCCCCGGCGATTTCGAGCAGGGCAGGCACGGCCATGGGATCGCCTTCCAGGCCGAGCAGGTCGAGGATCATAGGCACGACGTAGAGATGCGCGCGCGGAAGCACGGCCAGGAGGGTTTCCGGCAGGCCGTTCACGCGCTGCCGTGCCAGCTCAGAGATGGCCAGATCCTGCACGCTCCAATCCCAGCCCGGAAGAGCTTCCGGCAATTGTTCGACCAGGCGCTGCGGCCGCACGGAAGCGAGCAATTTTACCGCCGCCGTAGCGCGTCCCAGGCGCTTCTCGAACACGCGGCGCGAAAGGATGTCGATAGTCGGCTCGCCAACGGCTTTGAGCAGCCTCACCATGGCGGGAAGCACGGTGAGCTGCGACGCTTCGCCTTCGCCGCCGGACGCGAGAATGGTGGTTAGGCCGTCTACCAGCGGCTCGGGCTTTCGGGCGAGGATGCGGACGAGCGCGGGGTCGAGCGGACGGTGTGCCAGGGCGCCGGCCATGAGCAGTTCCCACCGCTCGCCCTCACAAAGCCGGCGTTCCAACAGGCCGAGGTGCTCGATGCCGCGTGGCGCGCCTTCGAACGCTTTGAGCACGGACTCGAACTCGGCGTAGCGCCCTTTATGCAGGGCCGTATCGGCCATGCGCTCGACGACGCCCACCAGAAGCGCGGCAATGGCCGGATTCCTCTCCGCCACCAGCGCGGTCAGTATGCGCTGCCCGAATTCTTCAGGGAGCTGCTCGGGCCAGTAGTGCACCAGGGTCTCTTCGAGGTCCGCCAGTCCGGCAATGGTGGCTTGCCGCACCTCGCCCTCGCGGGCCTCCAGGCCTTTGCTGAACGTGAGCAGAGCCGCGCGCGCTTCGCGCAGACCGGCGGTGGTGTTGGCCCGAACCAGGACGTCGCGGAGGAGGGAGGGAGGAACGGACCAGGCCATCGGCGAGCGGAGCAGGCGCGAAATCTCTTCAGGCGAAAGTCCGGCCCAAAACTGCGCTTCGAATTCCGCCGCTCCGCTGTCGGCCGCCCAACGGGCCAGCGGCGCAAGAACGAGCGGGTGAGGGTTGTCGAGCTGAGCTACCTGCCGGCCGATTCCGGTGGCGAGACGGCGGAGATCGGCGGGACGCAGCTTTCCAGCACGAAACTGTTCGCTGGCGTCGGAGAGCGCGACCTGTTCCGCCAGACGGGCGAAATAGGTTTCCAGCGTCTCCCCGCCCTGCGGCGGACACCGGTTCATCTCCCGGGCGAGCAGCAGGACCGCGGACCGGTCCGCGGCTTCCAGCGCGCTTTCCATGGCGCGCGCGGCATTCCGCGCGGCATCCGGAGACGAAGCAATCCCCCCGGGCAGCGTGCGCGCGAGGACGTCGAGCAATTGGAGCGCGGAGAAAATGCGCGCTTCCGTAGAAAGATCCGGAGCAGTTTCCAGGCCCGCAGCGATCTGCCCGCGATGCTCGAGCACGGCAGCGAGGATGTGCGGCAGCAACGGATCAGGGCGCGCGTCCGCCACCGGCTCGTTCACGCGGATGCCCGTGATGCTTCGCTGGGCCAGGCGATCTTTCCAGGGAGGCGTGGCCGCGCCTGCGGCCGCAGACCCCGGGCCCGCGATGGCGGGCGCTCCCTCCACGAGCTCGAGAAACGCCATTAGCTCGCCGGTGTGCGTTTCCGGGCGGAAGGTGAGCGCGGAGATGCCGCGGCGAGCGAACTCGTCGGCAAACGCGCGCAACTCGCCGCGGGGATCCTCCAGGGCGCGCCCGCGGAAATACACTGCTCCGCCTTCCAGGCGCACGGCCACGGGCGCCGAGGGACCCAGCGCGTCGCGGAGGCTGCGTTCGGCCGCAAAGAGACTCTCCTCAATCTTGGGGTGATCCTTGTGGTACATGCGCCGGGTACGCGCCAGAAGGTGCAGCGATGCGAAGAAACGGCCTGCGGCGGACTCCGCGGCAGCAGGCCCGCGCGATGAGCGTGGGGCCGGCTCGGAAGGCTGTGGAGTCGAATGGGCTTTCAGAGCCATGGTTTGCCGGATGCTGGGAAAAGGCGCCTCGTCTCCTGCCTGAAATAAGTATGCCTTACCAGAATGGGAAGGTACACCCATATCCCGCCTTCGGACAAAGTGATGCACGCCCCATGCCGCGAGGTCTCTTCCGTAGCTTCTGGATTTACAAGGACTTCCGTAGCCGTCCGGCCCCTACGGCGGCAGTCCCCAAATCCTCGGTGTGGAAAAGTAACAGGATGGGGAGGCGATTAGGGAGGAGTCGGTGGCGGGAAGCGAAAGGCACAACCCCGGAAGGAAGGCAGCATGGTCTCTGGAAATTACCCCCAGAGCTTAGTTCTTCACTGGGACGGGGACATCCTGCCAGAGCACTTCGTAAACCTGGATGGGTTCGGCCTTGCCCTTCACCTTCACGGGCTCGAGTTTGCGGGTGGGAAGATCCTCGCCGAACTCCGCTTGCGTGGCTGCGGAAACGAGAATCTGATCGGGCGCGGCGGCGGCGCAGAGCCGCGAGGCCACGTTGACCACGTCTCCGATGGCTGTGTAATCCATGCGGCGGGTGGCGCCGATGTAGCCCACGACGGCCGGCCCGGTGTTGATCCCGATTCCCATGTGCAGCGGGCGCCCGAGGTCTTTGTTGATCTGCTGGAGGGTTTGCTGCATCTCGACGGCGGTGCGCACGGCGTTGACCGCGTCGCTACCTTTCGTGAACGGCGCGCCGAACAGGCACATCAGCCCGTCACCGAGGAATTTATCGAGTGTGCCCTCGTGCGAAAAAATCCTGTCGCTCATGGCGTTGAAATAGTCGTTCAGGATCTCGACGGTCTCCTCCGGAGTCATGGTTTCGGCCATGGAAGTGAACCCGCGGATGTCCGAGAACATCACGGTGAGCTTCTGCGTTTCTCCGCGGAGCTGGATGTCGGCGGCTTCCGCGGCGATCTTCTGGGCCACGCCGGGAGATAGGAAGCGTTCCAGAGCGCTGCGCTGCTGCGCCTGTTTGGCCATTTCCTCGCGGCCGCGCACGCGGTCCACGGCCAAGCCGGCCTGGGTGGCGATCACGCTAAAAACGTTCAGGTCCTCCTGCGAGAACATGCCGCGCTTCACCAGGTTGTCCACGTAGAGCAGGCCGTAGAGTTTGTCGCCGCCCTTGAGCGGAGCGCACATGGCGGATTGCATTCCGCTCAGGGCGATGCTCTTGCTGCTGCCCAGGCGCGGGTCCATGCGCACGTCTTGCACCAGCAGCGGCACCCCGCCCTGGGTCACCTGTTTGATGATGGCTTGGGAAAGGATCATCTGGGGTAAACGTCCGGTGTCCGGGCCCAGCTCCTTGCGGTAGCGGATCACCGCGGGCTGGAAACCGCCCTTGTCGTCCGCCAGCATGGCGTAGCCGCGCTCGACGCCCTCCACCTTGAGCACGAGATCGAGAACGCTATTGACGACCTCCTCCACCGTTTGCAGGTCGCCGAGGGCGCGGCTGACTTGATAGAGCAGTTCGAAGAGGCGGTTTTCGTGCTCGAGCGCTTTGAGCCGCGATTCGAGCTGGCTGCGCTCGGCCGCGGGCGTCACCGCAGGGGCCCGAGGTATGGGCACGGCGGGCGCAGGCGCGGGCGCTGGCGCCGGCTCTTTGCCCAGGTTGAGAGCCGCGTTCACGTCCTTCAGGCTCATCACCATGGTCAGGCGCGGGGGAAGTTTCGCGGCCGCCTGCGTAAGCAGGATCTGGGATTCCATGGATTCGTAACGCAGGCTGTACTCGCCGATGTTCAGGACGTCGCCGTCCTTGAGCGCGGTTTCCTTGACGTTCTTCCCGTTCAAGAAGATGCCGTTGGCGCTGCCCAGGTCGCGCACCATCCAGCTCCCCTCGAGCGAAGGGCTGAGCATGGCGTGGCGGCGGGAGACGCTCGTTTCCCGCAGGACGAGGTCGTTGGACTCCGCCCTGCCCACGTAGACGGGCCGGTCCTGTGGCAGCTCGAATACCTGCTGCTCCTGACCCGGGCGTTCAATGACCAGCCGAGGCATTTGCCCTAATCAATAAGGACGGACAATATCAGAAAACTGGAACTTGGTGTTGGGATTGCTCGCCACCACTTTCGCCTTGGAGTTATTCGCGTCCACCACTTCGGTGACCTCGATGGTGCCGATGCGCGTCTGGGGGTCGGCGGCGCGATACACGCCGAACTTCATACCCACCTCCACCCCCGCGGCGGAGCCGAGATTGATAGAGAGGCCGGTTGGGTTTACTTGAGTAATGTAGCCTTCCACCTTCGGCAGGGCGGGCGCCGCGGCCGCCGGCGGCGGGGCGGCGGATTTCCGCACTTGGTCGGTTAGATCGCTCAGGTCGCGGCGGATGCGGGCCACGTCCGTCTTCAAGCTGAGCAAATCCTCCTGATTGGAGACGCGCAGCGAGGTGACGGATGTGTCCGTGGCCTTGACGAGTTCCTGGTTGGTGTGGAAATCGGAGGCGAGCGATTGCTGTTGCTCCTTGACCTTGGCCAGTTGGCCTTCCACGGCGTCGAGCCGCGTGGCCAGCTTGTCCAATTTCTCCTGCATCGAGGTGATTTCGGCGACCAGGTACTGCTGCAATCCAGGGTCCTTGAATTTGGGAACAGCGGGCTGGGCCTGCGCCGGCTGCTGCGCGCACGCGGGGAGCGCCGGACCGAACAACAGGCCCAGCCCCGCAGCCGCAGCGAGAAGGCGCGCGATGCTCCGCATGATGTGAATCCTCCTTTGCAATCGCTCTACGGCGTTTCCAGCCGCCCGGTGACTGGCGGAGACGCAGGGCGGTTCCCCCTGTACGCGCGGCCCGGCCGGGTCGAGGACGTCTAGCTCCCCGCTGCCTCGCCGCGCCCCGCCGGCTAGCGGCGCGCGAGCATGGCTTCCAGTTGCGCCGTCCGGTTCTGCTGCACGGTGACGGACTGCTGGAACGGCGCGTACCCTTTCAAATACAAGGTGACCTCATAGTTGCCCGCGGGCAATTCTATCTTAGACGGCGTGCGGCGTCCCGTGTTCTCTCCGTTGATGAGGATGTCCGCGCCAACGGGAACCGAGAGCACGTCCAGCGTGCCCATGGCCGCTTTCGTGCCCGCGGGCTGGCGAACGTGCTCTTCGGTGATGCGGCCCTCACGCACTTCCACCGTGCGCGCCACTGTCGAATAGCCGGAGACTTTGACGGACATCGAATAGGCTCCCGGAGACAGGTCGGCAAAGCGGCAGGGCGTGCGGCAGTCGCCGATGGCGTGTCCGCCCTGGTCCGTCAGTGTGACCGCGGCCCCGGGCGAATCCGTGATGACGTCCACCGCGCCCTTGCCCGGCGTGCTCCAGACTTTTTCCGCTCCATGCGCCGCTGCGGCCGCGGAGGCTGGCGCTGCTGCCGCGGTCTTCTCCACTTCGATTTGATCGATCACGCGGATTTTGCCTGGAAGCGTGGGAAGCCGGCGGAACAACAGACGGTGTTCGGAATCGGAGAGCTGGCCGGTAAGCACCAGCGCGTTCTGGCCGGGGGCGATGCGCACGCGGTCGGCGAACCCGAGTTTTTCGAGCTGTGCCGCCAGCTTTTCCCGCGCAGGCGTGAGTTCGGCCGGAAACTCGGGCGCAGTCTCGGAGCCGCCCGCGGGGGCTGCAGAGTTCGCCTCGCCTGCGGCTTTTGCTTCCGCTGCGCCCGGCGTGGCCGGCACCGGAGTTGCGGCGCCGGCGGATTGCGTGACCGGCCTCGCGGGAGCCTCGGCGGTCTTCGGATTCGCCGCGGGCGTACTTGGGGCGGATTCGCTGGAGAGCCCGGCGGCCGCCGCAGCGCGGTGCCATGCATCCTTGATCTCATTTGGATAGAAGTAGCCTGCGGCGCCCGCCGCGGCCAGTAACACCAGCAACGTCACCCACAAACCGGTGTGGCTTCGCCGTTTCAGTGGCTCCGGAATTACGAACCGGGGAACGGTAAGAGGAGGCGGCTGGGCCGCGACAGGGGGAGGAGCAGGCCGGGGTTCGACTCGAGGAGGTTCCGGCGGCGCAGCGGGACTCGCGGCGGCTGGCGGCGCGGGAGGAGTGATGGTGGGCAATGCAGTCGAAAACTGCGTGTGAGCGTCGGGGTGCGGCGCCGGCTCACGAGGCGCGGTGATGGCTTGCCCGGCAATGGTCGGACGCATTGGCGGCAGGTGGGAGACCCTGCGGATCACGGTTTGCGCCGTGCTGACCGGCGACTCGCGATAGGTGCGCAAGGCGTTCAGAAAATCTCCGCAACTGGCGTAGCGGTCCGCCGGGTCCTTGGAGAGGCCGCGCAGAATCACGGCGTTGAGGCCGGGATGAATCGAGGAGTCGAGCTGGATGGGCGCGAGCGGCTCCTCATGCACGATCTTGTAGATGACCGTAGTGACGTTTTTCCCCGGAAATGGCCGCTCTCCAGTCAGCAGTTCATAGAGAATGACGGCGAGGGCAAAGCCGTCGGCGCGGCCGTCCACAGGCCGGCCCTTCACCTGTTCGGGAGACATGTAGCTCGGGGTGCCGACGATCTGGCCGCTCTGCGTCCCGCCACGCTCCAGGATTTTTGCGGTGCCGAAATCGGTGATCTTGACCGTGTCCAGCTCGCCCATCAGGATGTTCGCGGGCTTGATGTCGCGATGGACGATGTGACTGTTGTGCGCGTAATCCAGGGCCCGGCANGGCCTGCTCCATGATGCGCAGCACGCGGGGAATGGGAAACGCCTGCTTCTCCTCGATCATTTTCGCCAGGCTGCGTCCTTGCACGAATTCCATGGTGATGTAGAAGAGGCCGCCCTCCGCGTCCACGCCGGCGTCGTGGATCACCACGATGTTGGGATGCGTGAGCCTCCCGGCGGCGCGGATTTCATTCTGAAAACGCTCCAGGGCTTCGGGGTCGTCTTTCCCCTGGCGCACGTCGTCGAGCTTGAGGGTTTTTACGGCTACGGTGCGGCCGATCAGAGGATCGCGCGAACGGTAAACGACGCCCATGGCCCCGCGGCCAACCTCTTCGAGCAATTCGTAACGTCCTGCTTTTTGCGGCCCCATCGCTCCACGGAAAACTGCGGCGGGAACCGGAACCGGCGTGCCCCAAGGCTGCCAAGNGCATTTCCCCTGTTTTAAGCACCACGCAGAGGCACGCAATTCGCGCCCGATCCAGGTCGGCGGGACCGGATCCCGGGCTCCGGATGAATTCCGCTATTCTCAGGCAATCTACGCCCCTCGCAACGGAGCGTCAACCGCGGCACCTAAATCTGTGCCGCAGCGCACACAGGCGCGGGGAAGATTATGATCCGGGCTTCGCTGGGGTAGGTCCTTCGTCCTTTAAGTTGTGTAGGACGTCAGCAATTTTTAGGGGCGCTTTGTCGGGGTCCACGTCCTCGGTATCGTCGGTGATGTTGTAGGCCTTGTTGATGAGGTCCACGTATTCGGTCGGGGGCTTGGAGAATTTTCCGTCCGCGTCTTTCAGCTTGGCCGAGTGGCAGGCCAGATAGCCCTCCACAAATCCCAGCTCAGCCGCCGGATCCGCGTCAAACCAGAATCTACCGTCAAAGCCGCCGTGCGCGGCCGTGGCCGGCTGCTCCTCTGCCGGCATGGCCTTGTCTTTCGCTGCGCCGCGGAGGGCATCGAGGGCCTCGCTCACGGACTGTTTGCGCCGCGCCGGGTCGGCCCCAAAGTATTTGCTCAGGTCGTCGATGTAACTCTGGATTTCCTTGCTGAACGGGACGCTTCCGCGATACTCGAAGGCGTAGCAATCCTCGTAGCCGGAGAGAAACCCGTACTGCTCCCACCCGCCGAGCGAGNAGCCACCAATCGCCGTCATACACGGGGGCAGAAGGCCGGGCAGCAGACTCAGTAGGTTGTTGGGCATGGGCGGCGCCGGCTCCTGCGGCTGCCGCCAGAAGAAAAAGCAGCAGGACAGAGCTGCCAAGGAAGGACTGTGCGCCCAACGGCCTCTTGCTTGGGGAAGCTCGCTCGAATTTTCCTTTTTGGGCCATGGGCGTCCCGGGAGTGAGAGAACCGGACTGGCAGTCCCGAATCCCGATCCCGAAATTTCGGGACTCGGGATCGGGAGCCTGTCCCGCTAATCTCCCGATTCGGTTTCGATCTGCACCAGCGGCTCGGCGACGTCCAGGTTGGGCAGCCGCCCGAGGCCCGGGGCGGGCAGTGGATCCAGGTGCTGCGGCGCGCGCCAGTGGTCGATGTAGGACGTCTGCTGGACGCAGGAGACGGTGCAATGCTCGGTGCACGGCTTCCGTGTATAGAACTCCCGGCGCACGTCCTCGCTCGTATAACGCTCCAGCGGAACCGCGGGCCAGCCGCGCTGCTGCGAGCAGTAGTGCACCAGACCTTCCTCGCAGATGTAAAGGTAGCGGCTGCCGGCGCGGCACTGCCAGTCATTCGCCTTGCCTTCCGCCAGATTCCTCTGGAAGTGGTTGAATCGCGAGTACGACCCCTTGCTCATGTCCATGATGCGCTCGAAAACGCTGCGCTCGATGGGCCCGAGTGCGCGCAACTGCCCGGAGCCATCGTGGATGATGCCCACCGTGCTGGTAAAGCCCAGCTCGCGGGCGCGCCTGGCGATCACCAGCGCGTCCTCCGGATTCTTGACCCCGCTGCCGAGAACGCTGTTGATGTTCACGTGGAAATCGGCCAGCTCCGCAAGCCGGCGAAGCTTCTGGTCCAGGACCTTCAAACTCTTGTTCGACACCTCGTCCGGATTCACATTGTCGATGCTGATCTGCAGGTGGTCGAGGCCGGCGTGGTTTAGCCGCTCGATGCGTTCGGGCACGAGCAGGTAGCCGTTGGTGATCATCCCAGCCAGGCGTCCGTGATGCTTGATGCGCCGGATGATGTCGTCCAGATCGGGGTGCAGCAGCGGCTCGCCTCCGCTGATGGTGATGAGCGAAGTGCCCAGCTCGGCCAGTTTGTCGATCCGCCGGACCATCTGCTCCAGCGGCACGGGAGCGGACACATCGTCGTACTCGTTGCAATAGGCGCAGTCCAGATTGCAGCGGCGGATGGGAATGATGTGCGCCTGCACCACGTGGCGCGTCGAAAGCAGCGCCTTGCCAATCAGCCACAGCTCATGCGTGGTTCGCCGGACGGCAATCCAGCGTCGTCGCAGTGTGTTCCGTTTGCCCACTGTTTCGTCCTGGCACTACGATGCGCGCCGCCGCCCCGAGGATTCACCGGGCAGCCCTGGCGCGACCAAACGATTCCCCCGCGTGCGGGACCCGCACGTCCCCCGTCTACAGATATCTCCCGTAGTATGCCTCAGCACGGGGCCGACTTCCAAGGTGGTTCAAAGGGGAATGTGTTTCTAGTTCGTGGCGTACGCCCACGCTCAATTCCAGTCCGCCAGCCTGTGCAGCGATCCGGCCGATGACGCACTCGCCGATTGCTGCTGCAGGATGCCTGGAAGTTATGCCCGCGCGGCCAGTGCGCGGGGACGCAATGTGTGCATCAGCTCTGCGAACTCTTCCGGGTCGAGCGATTGTTCGCCGTCGGAAAGCGCGCGCTCGGGGCAGGGATGCACCTCGATGAGCAGGCCATCGGCGCCAATGGCCGCGGCCGCCCGCGATGCGGGAGCCACCAGCGCGCGTTTGCCCGTGCCGTGCGAGGGGTCCACGATCACCGGCAGATGCGTCAGTTGTTTCACCAGCGCGACCCCGGCGAGATCCAGCGTATTGCGCGTAGCCGTCTCAAACGTGCGGATGCCGCGCTCGCACAGCACCACGCGCGGATTGCCGCCGGAGAGCAGATACTCCGCAGCAAGCAGCCACTCCTGGATCGTTGCGGAGGGACCGCGTTTGAGCAGCACCGGTTTGGGCGCGGTGGCCAGGCGCCGCAGCAGCGCGTAGTTCTGCATGTTTCGCGCGCCCACCTGGAGCAGGTCGGCGTGGTCGGCCACCAGGTCCACGTCCTCGGGACTCAGTACCTCCGTCACCACCGGCAGGCCGGATTCACGTCCGGCCTCCGCCAGCCATTCGAGTGCCTTGCGGCCCAGGCCCTGAAAGTCATAGGGCGATGTGCGCGGCTTGTACGCGCCGCCGCGGAGCATGTCCGCTCCCGCGGCCTTCACGCGGCGTGCCGCCTCGCGAATCTGCTGGCGGGACTCGACCGAGCACGGTCCGGCCATCACCACCAGCCCGCCCACGCCAATCTCGACTGTGCCTGCAGTCACGACGGTGCTCCCGGGATGCAGCTCCCGGCTGGCCATGCGAAACGGCGGCGGGTTCTTCACCAGAACGACCGCGGGAGCGGCTGGGGCAGCCCCGGCTCGCCGCGCCGGCCTGCCGTGCCTGCCCGCCGTGGCGGGGCGGGGTGGGCGCCTTTCCGCCAGCCTGCTGGGTGGCGTTGCCTCCGGACCTAACGCGCGCGAACTCATTGGATCCTCCCGGATACCGCTTGCACTTTTTCTCCCGCCGGTCGCGCGGCCTTGTAGCTGCCGAGGACGCGCAGGAATTGAACGGACGGGCGCAACTCTTTGAGCGCCTCCTCGATGGGTTCGCCCGAGCCGGCTTCCACATCGAGAAAGAACTGGTATTCCCACGGACAGCCATGGATGGGGCGGCTCTCGATCTTCAGGAGATTGAGGCCACGCCGGGCGAAGGGCTCCAGGGCCGTGAGCAGCGCTCCAGGCAGGTGCGCCAGCCGAAGCGCGAGGGTGACCTTGTCGCCTGTGGGCGGAGCGTCCTGCGGCTTGGTGAGCAGCAGGAAGCGGGTGAAATTCCCCGCGTCGTCCTGCACATTGCGGGCGAGGATGACCCCGCCGTAGCAGGCCGCGGCGCGCGGGCCGGCGATGGCCGCGCGCCCGCGGTCTCCGCACTGCACCACGTGGCGCACGCTTCCCGCCGTATCTTCCGCGGCCACTCGCGCCCATTCCGGATGCGCCGCGAACATGCGCTCACACTGCGCCAGGGCCATGGGATGCGACTCGACGGAGCGGATTCCGGCGAGCGTGGCGCCGGGACACGCGATCAGGTGCAGCTCCACGGGCACGATGGTTTCCGCGGCAATGGCCAGATCGCTCTGGAGCAGCAGGTCATACACGCGCAGCACGGAGCCGGCCAGCGAGTTCTCGATGGGCACGACCAGCGCGTCAGCGAGGCCCTCCGCCACAGCCGCGAACGCGGCATCAAACGTCGCGCGCGGGACCGTGGTCACCTCTTCGCCCAGCAGGCGGGCCACTGCCTCCTCGCTGAACGCTCCCGGCTCGCCCTGAAAGGCGATGCGGAGCGGTTCTCCGTTCACGCGCATGCACGCCTCCCTGCCGCCCGCACGTCGGACTTGCGGGGATGCGAGCGCCGGGCCACGCGGCGCGATTCCGCCAGGATGGCGCGGAACAGCCGCTCGATGGCTGCAGGGCCCAGCGGTCCCTGCGTCAAGGCCCGCGCGCGCGCCAGGATTTCGCGTTCCCGCTTCGCGTCGCGAAGCGGCAATCCCGCGCCGCGCTTCCGCCGGCCCACCTCCAGCGCCACGCCGGCCCGGCGGTTCAGCAGGCTGAGCAGCTCGGCGTCAATCGCGTCAATTTCGTCACGCCATCGTTCTATCGCAGCGACCATGGCTTCCTCCGGAAAACAAAAAAGGCCGCGAACCCTTGGGAGGTCGCGGCCAGTCTGGAATCTCGGCTTTACTCGGCTACTTCATCCACCTCATCCGCGCTCAGCCGCCAGCCTGTCCGCTTCTCCGTAGTAATAGGAGAAGCGGTAGGTAAAGGCGAACTGGAGCGCGTAGGTCACTTTTTCCACCGGCGCATTGCGCCGGAAACCCGACTCTAGGGAAGCGCGCCCCGGATGTCAAGAACTAATCCGCGTGGGTGTTGTCCTAGATCTGCGAGCGCACCCTGGCTCCCATTTCTTCTTGCTCGCTCGGAGGGCAGCCCGAAGGCCGTTGAGTGCGAGAGGCGCAGCCTTCCCTGCGCCTCTTGCCTTGTATCGCCCAGGCGCCCAGGGCCATCGAGTCCGTTCGGGCCCGCAAATCTGCAAATTAGGACACTACCTCCGCGGGCCGTATCCGGGATTCTCCGCTGGGAATCAAACCCATGAACCCCAAATTGGCGCATGGAGGAACCCATGATTCGCAAAGCATCGGCAGTGTGGAATGGCACACTGAAAGACGGGAAGGGAACGGTCACCACGGAAAGCGGCGTCCTGGCGCAGACGCCCTATTCCTTCCGCAGCCGGTTTGAAACCGGCACGGGCACGAATCCGGAGGAACTGATTGCCGCGGCCCACGCCGGGTGTTTCACCATGGCGCTCTCGGCGCAACTCTCCGCCGCGGGGCTCGTGCCCGAAAGCCTGGCTACCTCTGCGGCGCTCACCCTGGAGAAACTGGATGCCGGTTGGACCGTGACCAAAATCCATCTCGAGGTGAACGCGCGCGTCCCCGGCACGAACAACGAAACGTTTCAGAAAGTCGCCGCCGACGCGAAAGCGAATTGCCCCATCTCGCGCCTTCTCAAAGCGGAAATCACCCTGAAGGCCACGCTGAACCCATGATGCCAGGGCCCGCAGTCCTGCTAGCGGTTGCTGTGTTGCCCCTCCGGCCCGTTCAGCGTGTCGTGGATGCTGAGGATGTACCAGTGGTCCTGATCCTTGTGGCAGAGCATCATTCCCTGCCCGGCCAGATGAATGTCGCGTGAATCCATTGAGTAATCGTAGGACGTCCAGACCACGTCACCCACGGCGCGCTGGTCGTGAATCTTCATGGAGAGGCGCACGCGGGGATTGAGCAGGAAGAAGTGCTGGTCCAGGTACTCGGCTACGTTGTCGCGGCCGCGGTACTCGCCCCAGGGGGTATTCAAGACGAGATCCCGGTCAAAACAATCAGCCAGCCGCTTTTTATCGGCATCGTTAAAGGCCTCCGAGCAGCCGTGCATTGCGGCTTCCATCTCGGAGAGTAAGGAAACCTCGGCGGGGTCAGCGGGCGGAGCTCCAAAACGGGCCACGCGCCGCTGGAGGTCGATGCTCAGGCCCAGCTTCTCCAGCAGATCCACGCCCAGGATTCCGTCGATGGAACCGCCGCAGGCCTTCGCAATCGCGCTCAGGTCCACAGCGGGCAGTTTCAAGTTGCGCAGCGTGCGCTCTCCCAGCGTCAGCTCCGGCAGTGATACTTCGCGCGCCCCCGTGGCCGTCGTTCCCGTCCACGATGCGATCCGCACGTCCGTCGCGTGTCCGGACGACGAAGAAAACGATTTGGAATTGAGCAGGGAACTGGCCGCCGTGTCCACCAGAAAGCTCATTTCGCTTTTGCCCACGCGCACGGTCACCACCGGCAGGCGGTCGCACCGCCGCAGGGGAATTTCCTGGGTGCGCGCCTGCCCCTGAGCGTGGATCGCGGGAGTAACCAGGAGCCAAACGCCGCCCGCCATCCAGAGGGGCGCGCGGCAAACGCGCCTGCGCGTCATTTCTGTCCCCTCCCTCGCTTGGCAATTTGCTCGACGCGCGCCAGGATGGCGCGCCGTGCCGCCGCAAACGCGTCAGCGTCCTGGAACAGGCGGGCACGCCAGTTGGCGCCCATGGCCAGCGCGTGGATTTCAAACGCTATCTGGCGCGGGTCAACGCCGCGCGCGACCTCGCCGGCCGCCTGCGCTTCACGGATGGTTTGCTCGAGGTGGTTGAGCCAGCGCCGCATCAGTTCCACGATGCGGTCGCGCACCTTGCCGGGACGGTCGTCGTATTCGAGCGACGCCGCGGTGAAGAAGCATCCGCCGGGAAAGGCGCGCATCAGCGTGTACCCGAACCAGTGATCGACGAGAGAGCGCAGGCGGCGCAGGCCCCTCAGCTCGGAAGCTGGCTGGATCACCTGCCGGACGAAAATCTCCCTGGCGGCCTCGACCGCGGAGCACTGCAATTCCTCCTTGGAGCCGAAATGGGCAAACAGGCCGCTCTTGCTCATCCGAAGGGCCGATGCCAGCCGGCCGATCGTCAGGGCTTCGAGCCCTTCCATTGACGCTAAAGCCACGGCGCGGCTGAGAATGGCGCGCCGCGTCTTGATGCCGCGCGGACGCCGTGGCCGCGCGGCAGGCTGCACGTTCCTCGCCGGGGAAGCCATCTTGGGCGGATATAATAGCACGACCGTTCGTTCTAGTAAACTGTTTTTCCGCTGGCTGGTCGGCACCTCCGTTTCGCGTGGGAGGACTACCGGTTCCTGTCGCGAAACCTCGGAATCGACTTTCGGCGAGTCGTGGTTCCCGGGAGGTACAATCGCCCTGGAGTCGTCAGCCGCTACCGGATTTGGCCAGTGACCGCCATGGACAACACATTTCCCGTCGTTGACCAGCTCGTCCTCACCTGTGTCGTGGACAACTCCTACGACATCTTCGCCAAGAGCGGGAAGTTCGGCGACGTCACCGTCCAGCGCACCCCGGTCCCGTATCCCTACGGCTCAGGCGTGACGCTGGTCGCCGAACATGGCCTGGCCTATCACCTCGAATCCATTCGCGGCACCGAGCGGAAGCAAATCCTGCTCGACTTCTCGCTCACCACGCGCACCCTTACCAACAATTACCGCGCGCTCAAGCTCGATCCCGCGNAAGCTCGATCCCGCGAAGGCCGATGCGCTTATCATCAGCCACGGGCATGACGACCACTACGGCGGGCTCCCGGAACTCCTCCGCACGCTCCAAAATCGCCTCCGGCTCGGCATCGCTCTCTACGCCGCCGGCGAAGACACCTTCTCCCACCGCTGGCAGGTGAAACCCGACGGCCGCCAGGAAGACCGTGGACGGCTCAGCCGCTCCGCACTCGAATCGTGCGGCGTAAATATTGCGCTAGCCAAAGAGCCCGCCGTGATTGCGGGCCACGCCATCACTTCCGGCCAGATTCCACGCCTCACCGACTTCGAGATCACTCCTCCTTCGGCCCGCCTGGAAGGCAAGCCAGGGGAGGAATTGGTGAAAGATACATTCCAGGGCGAGCACGCCACGGCCTATCACGTCAAGGGACGCGGCCTGGTGGTGATTTCCTCCTGCGGCCACGCCGGCATCGTCAACACCGTTCGCCATTTTCAGAAAATTTCGGGGATTGACCGCATCCACGCCGTGGTGGGCGGCTGGCATCTCGCCCCCTACGCGGACGAAATCACCGCCAAAACCGTCGCCGCGCTCAAAGAAATCAACCCGGATTGCCTCATCCCCATGCACTGCACCGGCTTTCGCGCCCTCACCGCCATCCACCGCGAAATGCCCGACAAACTGATACTGCCCGCCGCCGGCACTCGCGTCGTCTTCAGCTCCTAACAGCTGTCTCCGAAATGTCCTTAGGGGGTCGGAGCTTCAGCTCCGACATTCATGGCCCTTGAAAATTTGGGCTTTCGCGCCTTTTGCGTCCCGACGTTTTTGGTCGGGAAGCCCCTGAAGCCGGGCAGCTTTCTCTGGCAGAACGTTTATGAGATGGGTTATCACCGTTTTTCGATCTTTGAATTTCGATTTT